>Ga0163162_10006850_pt1 | contig 11057 bp, 9 predicted proteins | sample S55metaG_FD_115310 | JGI IMG/M metagenome (GOLD analysis project Ga0163162, IMG submission 115310) | Switchgrass rhizosphere microbial communities from Kellogg Biological Station, Michigan, USA - S5-5 metaG | ecosystem: Host-associated > Plants > Roots > Rhizosphere > Soil | place: USA: Michigan...
CCCCATTTGCGGAGGTTGTCACCCGCGACGTACCCTATGATTTGCTGCGTCTTAGAGTTGGTTACACCACAGAAGCTTGGTGTGAGGCAAAGCCACAAGAGACGTGATGTCCCCCCAGGCATGCGATTTTGCGCGCTGCTTCATCCCAATGCCGGGCGATGTCGCGCCATGCGCTAGAGCGAATATAGTTCAAGAAAACTTCGAAATAGGCGCGGGCAGAGCCATGAAATAGCGGGTCATCCGCCGGGGGACCCTGCATCGCGCTCCTGGAACAGGATCACCAACGCCTCCTTGATTTGCGCAATAGTCGAAGGCTTCGAAAGCCACGCCCGGACGCCTTCGCAACTCGAAGCCAAGTCTGCGTCCGGCCCTATTTTGCCTGAGGTAAGCGCCATAGGCATATCGGGGCGAATGGCGTGAAGTTCTCGCGCGAGCTCTATACCAGACAAGTTTGGCATAACGATATCCGAAATGACCGCGTCAAACTGGCGTGGGTTGCCGCGAAACGCTTCGAGCGCGGCCTGGGGGTCCGAGATAACCGTGCATCGATAACCCAATAACACCAGCACGCGATTCATGGCCGAGGACACACCCACTTCGTCGTCAATATACAGGATGTGCTGGCCCTTGCCGGGAACCGGCTCTTCCCTGTCCGGTGGCGCTGAAGCCGGTTCGTCGCGCACCGCTGGAAAATAGACCCGGATCGTCGTGCCTTGGCCTGGCTCGCTCTTTGCTATGATGGCGCCGCCATGCGCTTTCACAATGCCGTGGACGACCGACAGCCCCAGTCCCGATCCTGCTGCCCCTTTGGTGGTGAAGAACGGCTCGAAGATTCTGGCAAGCGTTTCCCTGTCCATGCCCACGCCATTGTCCTGGATGCTGAGGCAGATATACCTGCCCGCGTGAAGGTCTGACGAAATGGCCGCGATGGTGTTCGTAAGGTTGACTGTGTCCAGTCCAACAGATAGCACACCGCCCGCTGGCATGGCATAAGCGGAATTGGCGCCCAGGTTGATCAGTATCTGGTAGATCTGAGATGCATTAGCCCGGACCATGGGAATGCGCGCGCCCAGCGATTTGCGGATTTCCACGTTCGTCGGCACGGTCGCATGTAAGAACGCCATGGCCTCTTCGACGATTGGGACCAGCGATAGTGTTTCAAACACCGTCTGCTGCTTTCGGCTGAAAAACAGTATCTGCCGCACAATGTCCCTGGCCCGCGCCGTGGCGCCGACAATTTCCCCGAACGATATGCGCACGTTTTCTTCATTTGCCGCTTCGGCAAGGCCGAGCTCGGCATTTGTCCCGATCATTGCCAGGATGTTATTGAAGTCATGGGCGATGCCGCCCGCTAGGGTACCGAGCGCGTCGAATTTCTGCGCCTCCAGCAATTGCTCTCTCAGCCGTCTCTGTTCCTCCTCGGCGCGCGCCCGATCCGTGATCACTTCCGTGAACATGGCGACGCCGCCGATTTCACCGTTTCCCCTGAACCAGGGCTGCACGTCCCAGCGGATCACGTCTTCGGTTCCGTCGCCACGCGGAAATCGCTCGCCGTCATGTGCTTCGTGTGAGCCGGCCAAGACCCTTTTGTGTTTTGTCCTCCATGCTTCGCCAATTTCGGGAAACACGTCGTAATGGCACAACCCCTTCAGGTTCCGGTTGCCCAGACGATAGTCAGTCAGCCATCGCTTGCTGTAGGCGATATAACGCATTTCGGTGTCGAACATCGCGACGGCCGCGGGCGCGTACTCGATCATGGTCTGCAGCAGACGCTGGTTTTCTTGAAGCTGTTCCTGGACCCGCATTTTCTCCGATAATTCGGCATTTGCCTGGCGCAGAGCCGTCCTGATCATCAGGGTGGGCAGGCGCAGCAGGACGATTACCACGCCCATATACAGACAACTCAAAAGCCATATGCCTGTTGAGCTATACCGAATGGCCGGTGGCAGCAGATGAAATCTTTCTGCCATGAGCAGGCCGAAACCCAGGGCGGCGCACATAAGCGCGGCAATCCTTCCCGGGCGTTCACCGAGCAATAATCCTATCATCAGTACGATGACAAAATACATCGTCACGCCCGGCGAACGCACGCCTCCCGCCCCGACGGCCAGCACTGTCATAAGTGCAATAAGGCCACCGGCGAACATGGAAGCTGCCAGCCGTGTACTCCCCCGCCGATTGAGATGAAGAAGCGTGAGGCCCAGTATGGAAACAAAAGCCATTGTGCATACGCAGCGGACAGCAGCCTCGGGATGAATCAACATGACCAGCGCGACCATCGAAACGGTGATAGTCACGGTTCCGATGATTACGATACGCAGGATGTTGGCGCGTTCTGTCTGTGCAAGGTCGGCAAAGACTGGGCGCGCGAAAATGCCTAATATAGAGGATGCCCCGGTTTGCCGGACCAAAACGCCATCGAACATGGTTAGCTCCATCTCTCCAAGGGCCGCTGCCAGCATTTGATCAAGTTTCCAAAATAAAGCCGTCTTGGCTAGGCTTGGCGGCTTCCTTTTCCATCGGCTGATCAGGGGAGTTCCTCTATTCACCCAGCGATGATCGAAGCGTCATCCCCCACAATCTCGGCAGTCCCGGGCCGGCGAGATACCCCGCAGAACCCGCCGGTGCCGGAAACTGCCCGGTGAAAGTTCGTTCGTCAGAAATATTGTTCACCCAAAACGAGACTTCCAGATTTTGAAGACTGATGCCCATGCTCAAATTGCCCACAGCGGTGCTTGGCACGTGGGCATAGGATGAATCGTCGATATAACCATAGTAGCCGCTTTGCAAATTCACTTCGGCCCGGACGAAAATATGGATGCGGTCCGATACCGGATGGCTGTAGCTTGCCGCCCCGTTAAATATCCATTGGGGCGCCCTGACCAACGGGCGGTTGGAAAGATCTTGGGTTGCGGTAGCGGAACCCTGCACAGCCGGTGCATTTGGAAAACTGAGATAGTGCGCGTCGTTATAGCCCAGCGCCGCTCGCAGCGACAGATTCGGCAAAGGCGTATAGACGGCCTCCACTTCGAAGCCCTGTGTCCTGGTGGAACCAACATTGGTAATGAGTGCCTGTAAACCCCCTGATGGCAGCGTGATGGCCGCATTGGCCTGATAACCGGTGACATCCGCCCAATAGGCATTGGCGTTCAAAACAAGGTTATAATCGGGGAGCTGGTTTTTGAGGCCCAGCTCGAGATTGGTGATGTCCTCGGGCCGCACCTCCAAGCTTGACGTCGGTTGCGGCACGCCTGATTGGCTGGCCGGAACGGCTGGATTGAATCCTCCCGCTTTTGCGCCATAGGACAGCGACCCATAGACCATCGTTGCATCTGAAAGGCTATGGTCCACCGTCAATAGCGCCGCCGATGTCCATTCCCTGGTTTCAATCCGTCCTTGAAATGGCGCCAGGCTTAGCGGGGTGGGGCCGCTTCCGCCGGTTGACGCGGCGCGCGTGATTGCTCCGTTCGCCATTTCGTAGGTTTCCCGCAACCCGGCCGTCACGTTCCAGCTTGGGTCGAGATGCCAGGTGCCCTGGAAGAACAAGGCATAGGCGTCGTTGGTTATTTCGTCGTAAGTGTGGCTGCTGACATCGTTCAGGGCCGGATTGCCAAACGCACCAAGACCGGCACTGAATTGCGAGCCAAATTGCAACAGGCTGTCGCCAGACAATTTCCGAGAGAACAGGAAGGCGCCGATCAGATAATCCAGGTCCGGCTCTTGCAATGTGCCGGACAGCCGCAATTCTTGGCTGAACTGACGTTCACGATTCACCAGGCCCTGATCGCGGATGGCATCGGCATAGGTGAAATCCTGATCGTTATGAGGCAGGTATTGCCAGTCGCGCCAGCCGGTCACGGAATCCAGGCGGAGGCCGCCCCATTGCACGTTCAAGAGAGACGTCAGGGCGAACTGTCGCTCCGCCGTACGCTGGAGCGAGTTCTCGTCATTGACCAGGCCGCCGGGGTCAAACACCGGGGTGATGTTGAGATTGCGCGACCATGTGTCATAGGAGAGGAAGGTTGGGCTGGCGCCGGTGGCGGGTCCTTTGCTGTACAGTATCAGAGCCCCGGAGCTGTCCTGCTCGCGGCCATACTCGCCGATGAAGCGCCATGAAAGATCTTCATCGGGCCGGAAAAGGATTTGTCCACGCAGGCCTTGGCGGTGCAAGCTGAGAAGACGCTCTCCCGTGTACACGTCCGGCAAATACCCATCACGATCGGTGTTATAGGCCGTCAAGCGAAAGGCGAGACTGTCCGACAGCGGGCCGGTGATGGACAGATGCAGTTGCTTGAAACGGTCCGCGCCGAGCCTAAAATCGCCGGCAGCTCCATAGGTGAAGTCCGGAGATCTGGTAGAAACCGTAACCGCGCCCGCCGTCGTATTCTTGCCAAACAGCGTGCCTTGGGGACCGCGCAGGACTTCGACTTGATCGACATCGATAAGATCGAACGCCGCCATTCCCGGCCGGTCGAGATAGACGCCGTCCATATAGAATCCCACGCTGCCCGACAGCCCGTCAGAAGCCGGATTGTTGCCTAGCCCCCGAATGGCGAAGGTTGTATTGCGCGGGTTCGCTCCTGACACAATCAGGCTGGGCGACACAAAGGATAGGGTTTGAACTTGGGTGGAATTGCTCTCTTCCAACGAAGCGCCAGAGACTACCGTCACGGGCAGCGGCACCAGTTGCGCCTCTTCTTTTCGTTTGCGGGCTTCGACGACGACCGTCTCAATCCCATAGGTGGAGCCGTCGCTTACGATCGCCGCGTCAGCAGCCGCGCCGCCCCGGAGCAATGCAAGAAGGACGCTCGCGCCAACGGACCATCTGACGGACCGGTTGCGTTGCACTAAAAGCCTTTGAGATCTACGCGCAATGTAATGTGAAACAAAAAACCGCTCCGTCTTGTTTGTCCATGCGTTCAAGCCACAAATGACCGCCATGCGCCTCAATGATGGTCCTGGAGAGCGCCAGCCCCATCCCCATGCCTTCCGATTTTGTCGTGAAGAACGGCGTGAACAGTTTTTCAGCGATGTCCTCGGAAATTCCCGCTCCGGAATCGCGCACGGCGATTTGAACATTACCACGGTCCGGATACGCTTCCACGACCACCTGTCTGGCGTTGGACGGACAAGACTGTGCGGCCTGAATGCCGTTCATTAGCAGGTTGAGCAATACCTGGGACAGGTGCACGCGGTCGCCCATGACGCGCGGAAGGTCCGGCGGCATCTGCAGGGACAAGGTGACCTTGTCGGAAGCCGCTTTGGGACGAACCATGGAGATGACCTCATTTGCGAGATCCTCGAATTGCAGCGGCTGCATCGCGACGGCATGCTGCCCAACAAATTGGCGCATCCGGTTGATCACTTGTCTGCCGCGCCGGCCGTCATGGCTGATATCGGCCAAAACAGCCCGCAACCCGTCAATGTCGAGAGGACTGTGATTCAGCATCCGCTGCGCGGTCTCCGCGTTCAATACCGTGGCGGCGAGCGGCTGGGGCATTTCGTGGATCAGTGTGGATCCAAGCTGACCCAAGGCATTGATGCGTTCCGCCTGCGCCAACTGGCTTTGCAACTCCGCAAGCCGGTCCAGCGCTCGCCGGCTCACTACAAAATCGCGGCCCAGCTCAATCGCCATCACCAGCAACGCACCCACAAACCAGGGAAGATTGGACAGCGGCACATGAAGAACACCAAGCATCACGAGCTGGTTATAGGCGAGTGTGACAGACATCGGGACCGCTATGCCCAGTATGATCGCCAGAGACTTTCGTTTTGAGTCTTGACCGCCCCCTCGCCATCGCCGGACCGCGGCATCTATAAAATACGCTGTCATTGCGTATGTGCCCGCCATCGCAAACCATTGCCAGCCTGGGCGTGGCACGGCTGCTCCGACCGCTATCACCTGGTCACCCAAAAGTGTCATGTGACGCAGGGCGGTGATGCTGGAGAAATTGAGGTTCGGCTCAACGACAAAATTCACCGCAACCACGACGGCGCGTGCAAGGATGGGACCCCACAACAACCAGACTCTACTGCTCCCCAGATAGTAATGAACAAAAAGCATCTGGGCTGTAATGGCCAGGAATACGGGGATATGATACCACCGGATGAGTTTTCCATACTCTGCGGGTGTCGAAGCATGCATTAGCCTTAGCTCAGCGTACGCGGCAGCTGCAGCCGCGACGCCCAGGATGCAAAGCATAAGACTTGCGGGGTCTCGGCGCGTGGCTAGCCAGACGCCGCCGCAAACCGTAGCAAGCGCTATCGAGACGCTCGCGGCAAAAGTCCACAAAATGGTCACCAAGCTCATTGTCTAGGACATGCTTTCGCAGGCCTCTTTTTCAGAGGCGGACAATCGACAGCGGCGGCGCATAATTTCCCCAGGACAGTGCAGAATTTTAAGGTCTTTTAAATCTGCGTACTGATTGTCACATTAACCATATTTCCGAGAGGTGTGTGCGAATGATTGTCAACGAGAAGAAAAAAGTTGATTTCGCGCGGACACTGGGCGCCCGTCTTGTTGGCAGCCCCGTCAACTATTGGACCAAAGTCCAATTGCGAAATCTGGGCAAACCAGTCAGCAGCGCGACACCGATGGGCGGCGAGAAGCTGGATGGCCTGACCCATCTATCCCAGCCTTAGGGCTATCGTGCCGGAGGGTAAAAATGCATCCGCCCGCCTCTTGCGGGGACAGACTAGGCAGGCGGGTGCAGTTCCTCACGCAGAATCATGCGGTTTCGGCAGATTGCCTCAATTCAGGTTCGCTATTGGCCTTTGGGCCCATCGTGTTGGGCCTTCTGTCACAATTTTCATCTTAGTTGCCATTGCGTGACATGGGCGGAAGGCCTGTACGCGATATGACTTGTGGCCATGGCAATTCCGCCTAGGGCCAACTTCGACAATTTTCTATCCCACATCCAATCTCCAGCGTTGCGGGCGATAGCGCAGCGCTGGAATGAGGCGCGGGGGGCACGGCAAATGCCTGCCTGGGCAGACCTTAACTCACCGACACTATCCCCTTATTTCAAAATGCTGTGGGCGTTCCAATACTATCCAGACGCTGAAGAGTTTCGGGGATGGTTTGCGGGTGCAAAACTCAACAAATGGATAGACAAGAGTTTTTCCGGCGGGCGGCTCCAAGACCTTGCGCCTCACACGAGCTACGAAAATATCCGGGAACGCCTAACCAAACTGATCTCCGGGCCGTCATACCTGCGCACGAGCGGTCGCATCTTTATCGTTGACGGCCTAAACATTACGGGCGAGCGCATCGCCCTCCCAATGTCGGGCGACGGGAAACTCGTTGATGGAGTTTTTGGGGCGTCAGATTATGTATCCCCGCCGCTATTGGGATCGGCAGAGTTAGTCTACGAAAATGAAGAGTGGTACAATTGTTGAACTGCGCAGAGCCGCCAAGCGACGCCGAGATCAAGACAACTTGTGGTTTACTGACAGAACCAGCCAGCCTGTTAATGTGCCGCCACGCATGCTGCATTTCTATGGTCGCATGAATTGCAGGGGCGTCAATTGTTTGGTTGGATGCGGCGCTTGGGGTCCATAGTGATGGTCCAGCCTTATCCTGCTACTAATGATGATCCCGACCAGTAGGCACGGGTCCGCCGAACAGAGCGCCTTTTAGCATCTTGAGAATGCACTCGATGATAATCGACAGCCACACGCCCGCGGTCCGGCCACTATAGAAGTCCCGCTGAATGTCCGCTTTTGGCGCAAAGGAGACATTGGGTTGCGTCCGGCAAAACGGCTGCTTTTGACCCAAAGCGGACATTAGCGCGAGCGCACGAATGCGTAATTTTGATTGGGCGCGGTTGAATTGCAGATATCGGCGGCAGACTGGCTAAAAGGAACACAAATGATCCACGGCGTGACCAATATTGGTCAGAACTGCCTGCGATGAACTGTGTATGGTTGACGCGTGGTGAGGCCGTCCCCCAGCCGCGTTCATAGGCCTCCGGTGGGCACAAACTAGCCCGGCGGGGGTCCCTTCGTCGGTAGTTTTTTGACGGCTGGCTTCTGTTTCAGAGGGAAACCCCATGTCCGACATAGCGCAAGCTGACCTGGAAGCCCTGTCTCCTTGGTGGGGCCGTGCAGTCGCCCTGACCTTCGTCATGGGCTTCGCGGTCCTGATCCTGTTGACCTTCAAGGCCTACCAGAACGCGCCGCCGGTTGCGGCGCAGGTGGTCGATGCGAGCGGCGCTCTTGTCTATACGGGGGATGACGTCCGGCACGGCCAGGAGGTTTTCCTCAAGCATGGTTTGATGGATAACGGCACCATCTGGGGCCATGGCGCCTATCTTGGCCCCGATTTCGGCGCGGCGGTGCTGCATGACTGGGCTGTCGATCTTGCGGGCCGCACGGCGCGAAGCCGGTTCGCCAAATCCTATCCGGAGCTGGACACCGGCGAACGCGCGGCCGTGGATGGCGAGGTGGGCGCGCTGCTCAAAGCCAACCGTTATGACGCCAAGACCGACACGCTGACCCTTCTTCCCGCCGCGGTTGATACCTTTCACAATGAGATTGAAGTCTGGAAAACCTACTTCGAGCATCCGGCCAACAATGGCGGTCTTCCCGTCCGCGTCGTCAGCGATCCCAAGGAACTGCACGACCTGACAGCCTTTTTCACCTGGGCGGCCTGGAGTTCGGTGGCGCAACGCCCCGGCACGACGCATTCCTATACCAACAATTTTCCCTACGACCCGCTGGCTGGCAACCATCCCAGCGGCGCGGCCCTGCTGTGGAGCGCGATCAGTTTCATTGCGCTTCTCGGCGGCACCGCGATTGTCCTGCTGGCCTTCGGAAAATTCGACTATCTGGGTTGGCACGGCATGCCATCGTCGCGAGAGCGCTGGAGCCTGAGCGCTGCCCAGTCCTCGACGCTGAAGTTCATGGCGGTGGCGGTGCTGCTGTTTCTGACACAGACCCTGGTCGGAGGCGGTGTCGCACATTATCGCGCCGAACCCGGTTCATTTTACGGCATCGACCTGACGGTGCTCTTTCCCAGCAACCTGCTGCGGGCCTGGCATCTGCAGACGGCGATATTCTGGATCGCAACCTCCTATGTCGCCGGTGCCCTGTTTGTCGCTGAGCTGCTGGGGGGAACCAGCCCGCGCCGCCAGGCCGTTGGCATTCATGTCCTGTTTGGGGCGATCCTGGTAGTCGCGGTGGGCAGCCTGCTGGGCGAATGGGCCAGCCTGATGGGCCTGTTGCCCAAACGCTGGTTCTGGGTGGGCGACCAGGGTTGGGAATATCTGGAGATCGGCCGATTCTGGCAGATCCTGTTGGCAGCCGGCCTCTTGTTCTGGTTCTTCCTGGTCTGGCGGGCCGTCGCGCCCGCCCGGCGCGATCCGGCCAAGCGGGACTTCGCCAATTTTTTCCTGATCGCGGCCTTCGCCATTCCGTTGTTCTACCTACCGGCGCTCTTTTTCGGCGCCCACACCAATTACACGATTGTCGATGCCTGGCGGTTCTGGATCATCCATCTCTGGGTGGAGGGATTTTTCGAGTTCTTTGTTACCGTCATCGTTGCCATCATTTTCTACGAGATGGGCCTGGTGAAGCGGACATCGGCGCTGCGCACCATCTATCTGGACGCCATCCTGTATTTTGGCGGCGGCCTGATCGGCACGGGTCATCACTGGTACTGGACCGGACAGACCGAGCTCAATCTCGCGGTCTCGGCTGTCTTCTCGGCACTCGAGGTCGTGCCCTTGACCCTGATCACGCTCGACGCCTGGGATTTCGTCAATGTGACCCGTGGCGACGAATCGATCGTCAAGCGCCATCGCTGGACCTTCTATTTCCTGATGGCCGTGGGCTTCTGGAATTTCCTGGGCGCGGGCGTGTTCGGCTTCCTCATCAACACCCCCATCGTCAGCTATTACGAGATCGGCACCATTCTCACGCCCAATCACGGTCATGCCGCCATGATGGGCGTCTTCGGCATGCTGGGGGTGGCATTGATGCTGTTCGTCCTTCGCGAGGCCGTCACGGATGCGATATGGCCCAGGCTGGAGAAGTTCGTCCGCGTATCGTTCTGGGGGCTGAACATCGGGCTTGCGATGATGGTGACCCTCAGTCTGTTTCCAGGCGGGGTCATGCAAGTCTACGACGTGATCAATAACGGCTATTGGCACGCCCGCAGTCTTGCCTACACCGCCACGCCGCTGGCGCGCACGCTGGAATGGATGCGGATGCCGGGCGATCTTGTGTTCATCCTCGGCGGAGCCATACCGCTCGCGCTTGCGGTGGTGTTGGGATACCTCTCGCTTTGGAGCAAGGAGCCGTCAGGGGCGTAAATGGGTGAGCGAATATTTCGGACCTTTCGCGCTCACAAGGGAATGTCCGCTTTTGGCGCAAAGCGGACATAGGGCCAATTGGGCGTGATTGACCGCTTTTGACCCAAAGCGGATACGAGGGTCGGATTTCTATTATCGGCACCTACCCTCGCGCAACAATTGTAACGCCCGGCGGACGCCTCTAGCGATTTCGCAAGCGAGTTCGAGCGTCCATGACGGCGTCTGCTTTGGTGCAATCTCCGGCATAGGGAACTATGCGGTCCGCATCGTCGATATCGAAGATCGAACGCCAGGGCTCGACCTCGTAAGCTTTCATGGTTCCCAGATTGGCGGGGTCCGCCCGGGTCGGTCCCGCGCCCATCAGAATTTGATCGTCGATGGTGCGCAGATTGCTGTCGGCATCGGCCACTATGGCGCCGAGCTGCTTCTCGCCTTTGCTGGCTTCAGGCCGCGGTCTCTCTGTCCTGAATATGCCGGCTGTCTTGCCCGGCTGGGCAATCGTGGCGATTTTTGAGTCCTTCTTCGGCGTTCCTGCGGCATGCACTGGCTCGCCATTCACGTACGCCTGAAGCAGCTTCCCTGAAGAATCGTAGTCCGCCGAAATGTTCCAGCGCCACACGTAATAACTGCATAGATTGATATCGTAGAGATATTTCTCCACCCCAATTTGCGTGGGATGGGTTTTCAGGGTGGCCTTGCCCTGCTCGACAAAGGCTTTGCGTAGCGAGGCTCGGTCCGCTCCCA
>Ga0163162_10006851_pt1 | contig 11056 bp, 7 predicted proteins | sample S55metaG_FD_115310 | JGI IMG/M metagenome (GOLD analysis project Ga0163162, IMG submission 115310) | Switchgrass rhizosphere microbial communities from Kellogg Biological Station, Michigan, USA - S5-5 metaG | ecosystem: Host-associated > Plants > Roots > Rhizosphere > Soil | place: USA: Michigan...
GCTCGTGATCCTCGCGATCGCCGGGCTCTATGGGGTGATGAGCTACGTGGTTGCGCAGCGCACTCGCGAACTCGGGATCCGGAACGCGCTTGGCAGCTCGACCCAGCACGCGCTGACACTCGTCGCGGGACAGGGGATGCGGCTGGTTGGCGCCGGGATCCTGATCGGACTGGCCGGTGCCGCCGCCGTGACCCGGCTCCTGTCCTCGATGCTGTATGGCGTCAGCCCGCTCGATGCAGTCACCTGGACCGGCGCCTGCGCCCTGCTGGCGGCCGTCGGTGTCGCCGCGACGCTCGTGCCCGCATTCCGGGCCACCCGGGTGGATCCGCTGACCGCCATCCGGGGAGAGTGAGGCCCGCTGATACCTTGACATCCGACAACAACGAACCCTTTGTTGTTGTCGAGTGTCATAGTATCAACGGGAGCGAATCACTCATGGCGAAGAACGCCGACCTGCTGCAGGGTACCCTCGATCTTCTCGTCCTCAAGGCGCTGCTGCTCGGGCCGCTGCACGGCTGGGCGATCACCAAGCGTCTTGCCCGTCTCTCCGACGACGTGCTGAATGTCGGCCAGGGGTCGCTCTACCCCGCCCTCTACCGCCTCGAAGACCAGGGATGGATCTCGTCGGAGTGGGGTATCAGCGACGAGGGGCGCCGCGCCAAGACGTACACACTCACCGCGCTCGGCCGAAAGCAGCTCGCGGCGGAGCGGTCGGCGTGGCGACTCTTTGCCGCGGCCGTTGAACAGGTCCTTCACGCCAGCTGACGGAGGCGTCTCGATGCCCAATCGCGCTGCGCAACTCAAGCGGCGGCTTCGCGCCCTGCTGCACGGCGATGCCGTGGACAGTGAACTGAATGAGGAGATCCGTCTCCATCTCGAGATGGAAGCGGAAGAATTGATGCGGACCGAGGGCCTCCCTCCTGAGGAGGCGCGGCGGCGCGCTCGCGTTGCATTCGGCGGCGTGGAGCGCTTCCGCGAGGAACACCGCGACGTGCGCGGCATCGGCTGGCTCGACCGGCGGCTGCAGGATATCCGCTATGCCTTTCGCGGCCTGCGCAACCGGCCCGGCTTTGCCGTCGCCGTCATACTCACGCTGGCGCTGGGCATCGGCGCCAACGCCGCGATGTTCTCGATCGTCGACCGGCTCCTCTTCAGGGCGCCGCCGATGATGCGCGACGCCGATCGGGCGCACCGCGTCGTCCTCGCGACCACCTGGCGCGGGGAAATTCACCAGAATGAACACATTCCCTACGCACGATTCATCGACCTGACTCGGGACACGAAATCGTTCGAACGAACGGCGCTCTTCACCGAGCAGGAACTCGCCGTCGGCACCGGGGCCGATACCCGGGAGATGCAGGTCGGCATCGTCAGCTCCGGGTTCTTCGGGTTCTTCGATGCGCCACCGGTGCTCGGCCGGTACTTCACCGCGGCCGAGGACACCGCGCCCAACGGCGCCCCGGTCGCAGTGCTGAGCTACGGCTACTGGGCGACGGCGTTCGGCAGCAGGCGTGATGTGATCGGTCAGGTCGCGCAGATCGGCGCGACGCACTATACGGTGATTGGCGTGGCACCACGGGGATTCTTCGGCGTCTGGCCAGACAAGCCGCCGATCGCGTTCATACCGGCCTCGACGTACGGTGCAGAGCGAGGTGCGCACGTCGGGACAGAGGGCGAGAACTGGTGGACCACGTATCACTGGACGTGGGCCCAGGTGCTCGTCCAGCGGAAAGCTGGCGTCACCAACGCCCAGGCCAATGCCGATCTCTCGCAAGCGTTCGTGAAGAGCTACGAGGCCGAAGTCGCTGCCAGCCCCAGGCAACAACCGCTTGCGATCGCCAAGCCGCACGCGATGGCAGGATCGGTGCTCAGCGAGCGCGGGCCGCACGAGTCCACGCTGGCCAAGGTGGCCACCTGGATCGGTGGCGTGACGATGATCGTGTGGCTGATTGCCTGCGCCAACGTGGCCAACCTCCTGCTTGCGCGCGCCCTGCAGCGGCGGCGCGAAATTGCCGTACGCCTCGCACTCGGCGTCAGCCGGGCGCGACTGGCCTCGCAGCTGCTCACGGAAAGCATCATCCTTGCCCTGCTCGGCGGAATCAGCGGAGTGATCATCGCCCAAGTTGGCGGTGCGGTCCTTCGCACCGCGTTTCTCACGCCAACATCAACCGCCTCGGTGATTTCCGATCCACGCACACTCATCTACGCAGGTGGCGCGGCGCTGATCGCCGGCCTCCTCACCGGGCTGGCGCCATTGCTGCAGACGCGCCGAGTCAACCTCAGCCGCGACCTGCGCGCCGGCGTGCGCGAGGGAGCCTATCAGAAGTCGCCGCTCCGTTCGGCGCTGATGATCCTGCAGGGTACGCTTTCGGTGGTGCTGCTGGTCGGTGCCGGTCTTTTCGTCCGCTCGCTGTCGCACGTCAAGGCGGTGCCGCTCGGATTCGCACCGGAGCAGGTGCTGATGGTCGAGCGGAACATGCGCGGACCGTCGATCGACAGTGCGGCGAGTTACGCGCTGCTGCGTCGCCTTCATCATGAAGCAGCGGCAATTCCAGGCGTCACGATCGCGTCCCGCCAGCTCACCATGCCCTTCTGGAACACCTGGGACCTCGACCTGGAGGTGGAAGGGATTGATTCGGTGTCCAAGCTGGGACAGTTCGAACTCAATGCAGTATCCCCGGAATACTTCGCGACGATGGGAACGCGGATCACGGCGGGGCGAGGGATTGAATCGACGGACAACTCCGGCGCTCCCGGTGCGATGGTGGTGAGCCAGGCGATGGCAACGAAACTCTGGCCGCACGAGAACGCGCTCGGGAAGTGCGTCCGGATGGAAGGGAAGACGCATCCATGCCACTATGTCGTCGGCATCGCCGAGAACATCAAGAGCGACCAGCTCGGCGACGATCCCGGGCTGTACTACTACATCTCGTCGGAGCAGTTCCATCCAAACTCTGGCGGACTCTTCCTCAAGGTGACCGGCGACCCGGCGACAATGCGGGAGACGGTGCGCAAGGCCCTCCAACCGCTGATGCCGGGCGCTTCGTACCTCACCGTGACACCGATCCGCGACATCATCGGCGAACAGACCCAGCCGTGGCGCCTGGGTGCGTCGATGTTCGTGATCTTCGGCTTCCTGGCGCTCATCCTCGCGGCCATCGGGATCTACAGCGTGATCGCATTCAATGTGAGCCAGCGGCTGCACGAGATCGGCATACGCGTCGCGCTCGGCGCGACAATGAGTGACGTCGTCAGACATGTGATACGTGGTGGACTGATGCTCGCCGGAGCGGGCGTCGGTCTCGGGATTGTGGTTGCGTTCGGACTGGGCCACTGGATCGAGCCATTGCTCTTCGAAGAATCGCCGCGCGACCCGGTGGTGTTTGTCCTGGTGGCTGGAGTGCTGCTGGCGGTTTCCGCCCTTGCGAGCTTCGTCCCGGCGCGCCGCGCCGGGGGCGTCGATCCGGTGCGCGCGCTACGGATGGAGTAGGGAACCAAACACATTCCGCGGGTAGCTCGAACGCGCCGCTGCGGAGAGCGCCAGGTCGATGTCAACCGTGACAAAGGGCGTTGACGCACTCGTCGTAGCAAGGATGTCTCCATCTGGTCCAATGACCCACCCGACGCCGCCGCAAGTGCCCGTGGGATCGACCCGATTGGAAGAGACGGAGAACGCACCGGATCTCACGGCCGCCACCACCCCGGCCGACAGCCACTTGGCCGTGGTGGCCGACGCCGTCGCACGAGGCGAGAGAATCACTTGCACCTCACCGGCGGCGTACCCCACGTAGCGTTCGACTGCCCACAACTCGGTGCAGATATTCAGGCCAAATGAGAGGTCACCGGCGCGGAATGCCGGAAAGTCGGAATCTCCCGGCTGGAACCAGTGCGCCTCCCATCCTCCCGGCTCGGCGGGGAGAAAATACTTGCGCCGCAGCGGAACGATCCCGTGCATCCCTGACGCGAGATAGCCCTGGTTGAATCGTTGTCCTTCGATTGTCACGGGCCGAGTACCGACGACATGAGTTGCGCGCAGCTCGCGCAACAGCGTCAGCCATCCCTCGCTCACCGCCTCGGCCCGCGCCCATCGCTCCGGCGCAAAGGTCGCTTCCTCCCAGAACGGCTCGACCATGGCCAGCTCCGGCAGCAGCACAAGCTCCGATTCATTTCGCCAGGTGTGCTCGCAGAGCCCGCTCCATGCAGCGGCCAGCGCTTCGGGCTCGTGCGGCAGTTCGCATACCGTAACGCGCATGGAGAGTTACCAGATCCGCACCCGCGCCGCCGGCGCGAGATAGAGCTTCTGCCCGGGCGTCACATTGAAGGCCTCATACCATGCGTCGATGTTGCGAACCGTAGCCGTTCGATACGTCTCCGGCGCGTGGTCGTTGGTGAGTTGTGTACGCATGGCCTGATCGCTCAGCTTGGCACGAATGGTCTGGGCGAACGCGATGAAGAACTCCCGGTCCTGTTGTCGAACGAACGCCGGGTCACTCGCCCGCGTGCCAAGGGTGAGGCGGTACGCATCGAACGCCGCTCGGAGGCCGGCGAGGTCGGCCACGTTCTCCGTTTCGGTGAGCCTGCCATCGACGCTGGCATCGGCAAAGGGATGGTAGCCGGAGAACTGTTGTATCAGTGGCTCGGCCAGTGTCTGGAAGTGCAATGAGTCGTCGCGCGTCCACCAATGACGCATTGCCCCGGTGCTATCGTACTCGGCGCCGAGCAGGTCGACGTAATGCGAGAGGTCATGACCGATGATCGTGCCGATCGCGCCGTAGCTGGCAGCATCCGATGCGGCGGAATCGAACTTGGGTGCCTGCAGCAACGCCGCAGGGAAATCATATGCGTTCTGCTGGAACACGAGGACGCCACCCACCGTCTGCGGCGCAATCCACCATTCGTGCATGTCCACCGGCTTTCCCAGCCGGGACAATGCACGACGCCAGGCACGGTCCACCGCGCGCCGCCGATTTCCGATGGCATCCCGCGGATCCACCTTCAGGTCCGAGAAGTCCTGCCAATGTTCCGGATAGCCGATCCCGACGTACAGCGTCTTCAGCTTGACCAGGGCGATGGCTTTCGTGGCGGGCGACATCCACGTTGCGGCCTCAACCCGCTTTACGAAAGCCGCGGCAACGTTCGCCACGATCCGCTCGACGCGTCGCTTCTGTTCAACCGGGAAGTAGCGCTCGGCATACATCCGGCCAATCGCGTCGCTCATCGCCAGCTGGGTTGCGTCGAGCGCCCGTTGCGCGCGCGGCCCTGCGGCGGACAGATCGCCGGCCGCGGCATGCATCGTCGCCGCCGCCTCGGCAAATGCGCGCGGCAACACGTCGGCATTTTCGTCCAGCAGGCGAAAGCGCAAATAGTCCTGCCATGCATCGATCGGTTGCGACGCAACGAGCGCTGCGACGCCTTTCACGGCAGAAGGTTGCCAGGCGACAAATGTTCCCTGCTTCGCCAGCCCGGCAGCCGCAAAGAAGGCGGTCCAGTCCATACCTGGCGCTTGACGGGTAAAGTCCGCGCGCGTCCAGAGATGATCCGCGTTGTGATCGTTGGCGGTCGCTGCACGGGTCCCCTGTGTTTCGGCGATCGCCGTCTCGAGCGCCAGTACTTTCGCGGCGCGTTCGCTGGAACGATCGAAACCGGCCAGCTTCAGCAGTGCTGCGACGTATTCCTGGTACTGCGTCCGGAGCATCCGACTTGCGGAGTCGCTGCCGAGGTACTGATCGCGATCGGCGAGCCCGAGTCCCCCCTGCAACAGGAATGCGACGTAGGTCTTCTCGCCATGAACGCTCGGCTCGACTGACAGTCCAAGAATGCTGGCCGATCGATAGACCGCCCAATTGAGCGGATCAACATCGGCGCGGATTCCGCGACCGAGCAGTGCAGTCAGCGCAGCCTTGTCGCGGACGCGGTCGATGCTGTCCAGCGCAGGCCGGAGTGGTGCGATTCCCTTCGATTCGATGGTGCCTTCGTCGAGCCACGCAGCCCGATAGTCGGCCACCTTCCGTGCAACCGATCCGAAGGGGGCCTTGCGGGCGTCATCCAGCAGCACTGCCACACGCCGGCGAGTCACTTCATCGATGTCGTTTCTCGCCGCCCAACGCTCCTTCCCGGCCGGGATCGTGGTCGCGTCGAGCCAGCGTCCATTGGCATAGGCAAAGAAGTCATTGCCGGGGAGGATGGTCCGGCTCACGGTCTCTTCCAGCGGCGAAGGGATCGGATCGGGCAGCGCCTGGGCGGTGGCGGCGGCAAGCGGCACCAATAGCAGGAGCGCAGAGAGCACCAGAACCGCCTGCCGATGGCAGCCATATCGATGGAGAGTTGTCATGGGGCGAAGGCTATCGGCTGGTGGCGGCCCCGTCGCGGCGCCGGACGACAACTTCAGATCACTTTCGGACATAGGGGCCTGCCACCTGCCCGCCACCCCGGGATCCATGCTATGCTTTGAACCATGCCGGATGTCCTGAAATGATCGCCAGCGCCGACATTATCGATATCTTGTTCGTGATCGTGCCGCATGCGCTGCTGCTCGACATTGGCGGACCGGCCGAGGCATTTCGGCTGGCCAACCAGCACCGTGAAAAGCGGGGTTTGCCGCCACGCTTTCGGTTGCGCTTTGCCGGGCCGGTGCCGTCTCCGACCACGTCGGTGGGACTCAGCCTCGCCGAGTTGTTGCCGCTGCCGCCTCGACTCGCGGCACCGACCTGGGTGGTCGTGGTGGGCCAACCGACTGCGCACACCATCCGGGTCACGCCGCCGATCACCGCCACCGCGGCGTGGTTGAACCGGACGCTCGGCGAGGCGCTTCGCGATCCAGAAACGCCGCACCGCCTCGTCACGATCTGCTCGGGTACGCTTCTCGCCGCGCGCGCCGGCTTGCTTGCAACCCGCCGCTGCACCACCCACCATGAATTGCTCGATGCGCTGCGGGCGCTGGCGCCGCGAGCGCAGGTGATGGACAACCGCGTCTTCGTGATCGATGGTCCGGTGGCGTCGAGTGCTGGCATCACGGCCGGGATCGATATTGCATTGCACTTGATTGCGGGAGAATGTGGCGAGGCGCTGGCGGCGAGTGTGGCAGAGGATATGGTGGTGTACCTGCGGAGATCGCCGCGAGATCCGGAGCTGTCGCCATTTCATATGCATCGCCGGCACCTGCACGCCACCGTGCATCGTGTGCAGGACGCCATCATCACCCGCCCGGAGCGGGACTGGGACATGGCAACGCTGGCGGCGGTGGGCAACACCACCGAGCGCCACCTGTTGCGGCTCTTCGTTGAGCACGCCTGCGTCTCTCCGCTCCACTATCTGCGCTCGATCCGCCTGGAACGGGCGCGACAATCGCTCGAATACGGTGCGAGCGTCACCCGCGCCGCCGAGGTGGCCGGATTCCGGTCGGACCTGCAGCTGCGGCGTGCGTGGCGCAATCAATGGGGCGGCTCACCGCGGGATGCGGTGCGGGCGGCGGGTGGCGGAGACAGCGACTAGCGCAGCCTTAGCCGGCGAACTCGACGCGATCCCGGCCCTTCTCCTTGGCCGCGTACATCGCGCGATCTGCCCGCTCCATGCATTCGTCGATGGTATCGTCGGCCATCGTGCGCATGGCGATCCCGAGGCTGATCGTCAGCCCGATCTCTTCGCCGCCAGCGCCGACACGTACCGCCGCAACGGCGTCGCGCAGCCGTTCGGCGAAGACCAGTGCCCCGTCCCGCGTTGCGGGGGAAAGCAGGACGGCAAATTCCTCCCCGCCGATGCGAGCGAAGAGCGAGGTTTGCCGCATCATGGCCCGGCAGGCGTCACAGACGGCCCTGAGCACCTTGTCACCGGTCGCGTGGCCGTGCCGGTCGTTGATATTCTTGAAATGATCAAAGTCGAACACCACAATCGCGACCGAACGGTGTTCGCGCGCTGCCCGAGCGAACTCCTGCCGGGCCCGTTCCTCGAAGTACCGGCGGTTCATGATGCCGGTGAGGGAGTCCTCGCGCGCCAGCGCCTCCAGTTGCGCCTGCGCACGTTTTTCAGGCGACACATCCCGGTAAAACCAGACCCGTCCGAGGTACTCTGATCGGCGGCCATACAGCGCGGTGGAGACCCGGGCCAAAGTGCGGCCGTCTTTCAACTCGATTTCGCAGTCGTCGTCGAGCTCTGGCGCGTAGTGCAGCTGCCGAACCCGGTCCCGGAAGGCGGCAGGATCCTTCACCAGATCGCACACGGCGGCCAGAAGCGGGTCCTCAAGTGTACCAATCTGGCTCCCGACTCCCACGCCGGCCATCAGGTGTTGCGGAATGCCCCACACGTCGAGGACCCGCTGGTTGTACGAGACGAGGGTTCCTTCCCCGTCAACCACCAGAATTCCTTCTGGCGAGGCACCGTTGATCGCGCTGAGGAGGGCGTGCTGGAACTCCTGCGTGGTGACCTCAGCCACCGCGACGACACCGCCCGCTTCCATACTTGACCCGGTAACACCGCCGGAAGGCAGGTAATCCGCGCCAATCGGCGCGAGGCGGTGCGTTGAAAAGTCGTCCATTCCGGTGAACAGGCCGAATGAAACAGCATCCGCGCTGTCCCTCATGGCTCGCTCCGCCGATTCGTGAGGCGAGCGGGGAATTGACCTGCGCATTGTACCGGCGACATGGCATGGCTCCACGGGATATTGATTGCGAATCCCGCAACAATCAGCCTGCACGCGACGTGCCGCCGCCTGCTTCTTGAATGAAGAACTGGTGGGACTTTCCTGAAGAAATTCACAAGAGCAGTCGGTCGCTGAAGTGACCGCTCGGCGGGGGTCGCTAACGCGACCTTGCTCCGCCGGAACGACGTCGCTTCAGCGACATTCGCCGAGCAGTCGCTTCAGCGACTGGCCGATGGGCGACTGACCTTTTTCGACCGCTTCTTGGGGGCGAGCGTCGGCACCGGCACTTCCTCGTCAGCATGCCGCAGCTTCCGCAGCGTGACGCGGTCGGTGAGCAGCAGATCCGATGCCGATGCTATCTCGAGATCCAGGAGTTCGAGTTCCGCCTTCCGGACCTCAATTTCAGTGGTAATGACGGTGAGTCGTGCTGCGGCTTCGGCCTGGGCGCTGTTGAGCTTGACGCGTGCGATCGCCGATGCCCGCAATCCCTGCTTCTTCGCCGCGAGCTCTTCCTGTTCGCGCTCCCAGCGCGCCACACCCATCAGCACCTGGCCCTGTGCAGTGTACACATCGGTCAGCGTGACACCGGAATTCGACAGGGTAAGCTCACGCACCTGGTTGGAATGACCGGTCCCGCGAGATTTGACGATCGTCAGGGAGCGGTTGCGCTCACCCTCGTTCACGATGTAGGACACATGGATCCAGGTGTCGGCGATGGTTGAAATGCCGGTGGCGGTCGCCTCGCTAACATCGGGGCCGTCGAGCAGCGACGTGTTGACTACTGTGATACCCTTGATCTTGAGATAGTCGAGAAACATCTGCGTGGAATCCGCCGATGCAACATGCGCCAACTTGCTGGAGAGGGCTGAAAGCGGATCCACCACGATACAGGTCGGCTTGAATTCGTCGATGACGCGCCGGAGTTCGCCGAACTGTTCCTCAATGTTCGGGCCGCGAGTCCGCGTCGAGTAGATCTTGAGCAGGCCGGCGCTCACATACTGTTTCAGGTGGATGCCGACCGACGAGAGATTGCGAACAATCTGTGTCGCACCTTCATCGAAGTTCACATACATCGCGCGTTCGCCACGCTTGCAAGCGGCAGCCACGAAGAGCCCCGCTAGGGTGGACTTTGCGGTGCCGGGCGCCCCGGAGATCAGTACGTTGCTGCCTCGATAGTACCCACCACCGAGCATCACGTCGAGACGCGGCAGTCCCGAGGAGATTCGTTGATCGGTTACCACGTATTCCAGTTCAACCGGTCCGCGGTTGGTGACTTGAATCCCCTTTTCGGTGATGGTCATCGGGAATTCGTCCCCCAGGAAGCCCGATCCGCGGTATTTCACTATCCGGATGTTTCGAAAACTCGAACCGGCCACGACCTGATGATCGAGATTGACGACACAATCGGTCATGAATTGCATGAAGCTGTAATGTTCCCAGCTGCGATCGTCGTCTGCCCCCACCTTCTGGGTGATGATTGCCGTGAGCCCGCTCTGGTTAATCCAGTCACGAATGCGATAGACCTCGCGCCGCTCAGCAGCCGGATTGTCGAGCATCCGTAGCAGCACGTCAATCCCATCGAAGACGATATGCCTGACCTTGCCCTCGTTTACCAGCGCCTGCAGTAGGTGGAGCTGACGGGTGAGGTCGATCCCGCCCGCCGCACTTGCCTCCGGCGAGAGCCTGGCGTCGAGAAAGAAGAGCTTCTTGGAGGCGAGCGCTGGAATGTCCCAGCCGAGGGTGGCGGCGTTGACCACAATCTGATTGGCGTTTTCCTCGAAGGCGACGAGGATCCCGGGTTCGTGCTGGTCGCGGGCGAGGTTGACGAGCGTCTGCATCGCAAAGACCGTCTTGCCGCAGCCGGCACAGCCCCGCACCAGTGTTGTTCGGCCGCGCGGCAGGCCGCCGTAGGATATCTGGTCGAAGCCGGTGATCCCGGTGGGAACCTTGGCCAAAGGCCTGAGCGTAACGGCCTTGAGCGGCTTGAGGCGGGTTGTCATGGGGGGAAGAGAGCGGGTAGGGCCAGTGGGGGCAATCGACCGTTCGATGGAGAGCGAAATTACTCCAGTTGCCCTTCGAGCAATGTCTCGCGACCCTCATTCAGCACCACGGTTCCGCCAATGAAGTCATGCACGGCACGTCGCTCGTCGTTCGTGAGCATCGTGAGGAGTTCACCCCAGAACCAGAGCACTGCGAGCACCCTCGCGACACTATGCCAAGGCGGCGCAAGGAGGGCCAGTTCCCGCCCGCGGGCCATCATACCGAACGCGTGAAACGAAACATCGGTCATCGCCAGGGCCCCCAAGGCCAGCCCCAGAGCGGAGGCCGCACTCAGGACAAACTGGACTGAATAGCACCTGGCGGCAGCGCGAAGCGTGATCGGCCCACCATTTACCAGCGCAATGCGCAGTCCGAGGAACA
>Ga0163162_10006853_pt1 | contig 11055 bp, 9 predicted proteins | sample S55metaG_FD_115310 | JGI IMG/M metagenome (GOLD analysis project Ga0163162, IMG submission 115310) | Switchgrass rhizosphere microbial communities from Kellogg Biological Station, Michigan, USA - S5-5 metaG | ecosystem: Host-associated > Plants > Roots > Rhizosphere > Soil | place: USA: Michigan...
CGAAGGCGGCAACGACGGCGTCGTCACGCAGTTCGACAAGGACGATGTCGAGGCCGTCGGCCTGGTCAAGTTCGACTTCCTCGGCTTGCGTACGCTGACGATCATCGACTGGACGGTCAAGGCGATCAACGCACGGCGGGTTGTCGCCGGCGAAGCGCCGATCGATATCACGACCCTGCCGCTCGACGATGCAGCAGTCTACGCTTCACTGAAAAAAGCCCAGACGGTCGCGGTGTTCCAGCTCGAAGGCCGCGGCATGCAGGACACGCTGAAGAAAGCCAGGCCGGACTGCTTCGAAGACATCATCGCGCTCGTTTCGCTGTATCGCCCCGGCCCGATGGACCTGATCCCGAGCTTCTGCGGGCGCAAGGCCGGCACCGAGCGGATCGAATATCCGGATACGCGTGTCGAACCGGTGCTGCGCGAGACCTACGGCATCATGGTCTATCAGGAACAGGTCATGCAGATGGCGCAGATCGTCGGCGGCTACACGCTCGGCGGCGCCGACCTGCTGCGCCGCGCGATGGGCAAGAAGAACGCCGCCGAGATGGCCAAGCAGCGCGCCGTGTTCCGCGACGGCGCCGCGGCGAACGGTCTGTCCGCCGCGCGCGCCGATGCGATCTTCGACCTCATGGAGAAGTTCGCCGGCTACGGCTTCAACAAGTCGCACGCGGCTGCATACGCGCTGGTTGCGTACCAGACCGCTTGGCTGAAGGTGCATTACCCGGCCGAGTTCATGGCCGCCGTGCTGTCGTCGGACATGGACAATACCGACAAGGTCGTTAACTTCCTGGCCGAATCGCGTGCGCTCGGACTCAGCGTACTGCCGCCCGACGTCAATGCCTCCGGCTACATGTTCGAGGCGCTCGCACCCGATACGTCGGCCGCATCGCCGGCGCGCGCGCGCGCAATCCGCTACGGACTCGGCGCGGTCAAGGGTGTTGGCCGCGGCGCGGTAGAAAGTCTTGTCGAAGCGCGCACGCGCGGCGGCGCGTTCCGCGATCTCGCCGATTTCTGCGGCCGCGTCGAGGCGCAAAAGCTCAACAAGCGCGCGCTCGAAGCACTGATTCTTTCCGGCGCGATGGATGCGCTGGCGAAGAATCGCGCGAGCCTGATCGCGCAATTGCCGGCGGCGATGCGCGCGGCCGAACAGCATGCGCGCGATGCGCAGGCCGGACAGAACGACATGTTCGGGGCTGCCAGTCCGGTCGCGCCCAAACTCGAGTTGCCGGAAGTCGACGCGTGGCCGATCGAGCAGAGCCTCGCCGGCGAGCGCGAAACGCTCGGCCATTATCTGTCCGGCCACCCGACCGATGCGTGGCGCGACCTGATCGCCAAAGCCGCGACCTGCCCGATCGGCGAAATCGACAAACACTACAAGCCGCCGCCGCCGGACCGCCAATTCCGCTACGCCGATCAGCAGACCTTCACGCTGGTCGGCGCGGTCATGGGCATCCGCAAGCAGGGCGACAGCCGCGTGTTCGTGCAGGTCGAGGATTTCTCCGGCAAATTCGAGGCGATCCTCTACCGCGAAGCCTGGATCGAATTCGGGCCGCTGTTGACGCGCGACGCGATCCTGCAGTTCGAAGGCGCGGTTCAGGCCGATGACTTTTCCGGCGGATTTCGCATGCGCACGCAACGCATCGTTTCCATCAATTCGGTCTGCGAACGCCAGACCCGGGTGCTGCGCCTGCGCCTGAACGGCATCGATGCCGATTTTCCGCGGCGCCTGCAAGGCGTCCTGGCGGCGCATCGGGGCGGCACGACGCTCGTGCGCCTGAGCGTGCGCAACGCCGGGGCCCGCGGCGAGGTCGAACTGGGGCCCGAGTGGCGCGTGCGCGCGAGCTCCGAGTTGCGCCAGACGCTGGAGAAGCTGTCAGGCGTACTGGGCGCCGAGCTGATCTACGGGCCGCCGGCTTCTTGATGCTTCTCCCTTCGGCGGGAGAGGGGAGTAATAGTTGTGCTTCGGCCGACTGCGGTACTGGAAAGAAGCCGAGAGTGATCGTCGCGCCGATGGGGAGTTTCGCGCACCGGTAGCATGGAGGCCCCCTCACCCCTTGCCCTCTCCGACGAGGGGAGAGGGGCAGTGATAGTCGCGCTGGCGCGCGACAGCGGTATTTAATTGGAGCGGCAGCTATACTTCGCGCCTTTGCTGCCTTGCTGCGACGAATGAACCCGAACTTCCTCGAATTTGAACAACCTATCGCCGAACTCGAGGCGAAAATCCAGGAGCTGCGTCACGCCAGCCAGGGTCAGGCGTTCAATATCGAAGAAGACATCGGCCGGCTCAAGGACAAGCTCAAGCACAAGACCGCCGAAATCTTCCGCAACCTGACGCCGTGGCAGATCGCCCAGCTCGCGCGCCATCCGGCCCGGCCGTATACGCTCGACTACGTCCAGACGATCTGCAGCGAGTTCCACGAACTTGCCGGCGACCGCCTATTCTCCGAAGACGCGGCCATCGTCGCCGGCCTGGCGCGTATCGACGGCCGCTCGGTCGTCGTCGTCGGGCACCAGAAGGGCCGCGACACGAAGACCAAGATCCGGCGCAACTTCGGCATGCCGCGCCCGGAGGGCTACCGCAAGGCGCTGCGCCTGATGAAGATGGCCGAGCGCTTCAAGCTGCCGGTCCTGACTTTCATCGACACGCCCGGCGCCTATCCGGGCGTCGGCGCCGAAGAGCGCGGCCAGAGCGAGGCGATCGCGCGCAACCTCATGGAGATGTCCGAACTGCGCGTGCCGATCATCTGCACGGTGATCGGCGAAGGCGGCTCGGGCGGCGCCCTGGCGATCGGCGTCGGCGACCGAACGATCATGCTGCAGTATTCGACCTACTCGGTGATCACGCCGGAGGGCTGCGCATCGATTTTGTGGAAAAGTACAGAAAAGGCCAAGGACGCGGCGGACGCACTCGCGATCACCGCGCCGCGCCTGCTCGAACTTGGCCTGATCGACAAGATCGTGCGCGAACCGCTCGGCGGCGCGCACCGCGATCCGCGCGCGATGGCGATCCGGCTCAAGGCCGTGCTGCTGAACCAGCTCGATGCTCTGGAACGCAGCGACGCGGCAGGCCTGGTCGAGCAACGCTACCGGCGCCTGCGACGCTACGGCGCGATCAAGGCGGCGTAGAGACCGCGGCGGACGACGAAGCGCTTCCGCTGCGCGGACCGTTACGCGCCAAGCCACGCGTTCTGGCACCATGCGCGCATGTCGTCTTCCCGTCTGATCAGCGAGTTGCAAGCGGGCCTCTCGCGGCTGCCCCACGGCGGTCTCTCTCCGCCATCCACGGCGTCCGAGGGCCGTTCCCGGCCATCCACGGCCTCCGCGGCACTTGGGGGCCTCTCAGGCGCACCCGGGCTCGTGCCCGGCGCTATCGTCGTCGGTTTCAGCGGCGGGCTCGATTCCAGCGTGTTGCTCCATGCCCTCGCGGCTCTCGTGCCGGCGCGTGAACGCGGCCTGCGCGCACTGCATGTCGACCACGGCCTGCATGCGCGCAGTGCGGACTGGACCGAGCACTGCTCGGCATTCGCGCGGCAATTCGCCATCCCGTTCATCTCCGCAACGGCAACCGTAGGCGCTGGGGGCAAAGGTCTCGAAGAGGCGGCGCGCAGCGCGCGCTATCGGGTCTTCGCCGAACTCCTGCAGCCTGGCGAAACACTCGCGCTCGCCCATCACGCCGACGACCAGTCGGAGACCGTGCTGCTCAAGCTGCTTCGCGGCGCCGGACCGCAGGGACTGGGCGGCATGCGCGTCCGGCGTGATTTCGGTTCGGGCCAGTTGTGGCGGCCCCTGCTGAGTCTGCCGCGCCAGCTGTTGCGCGATTACGCGCAGACGCATGGCCTGCGCTGGATCGAAGATCCGAGCAATCTGGATACGCGGCTGCGGCGCAACTTCCTGCGCGCCGAGATCCTGCCGCGACTGACGCAGCGCTGGCCGGACGCAACCGTCGCGATCGCCCACAGCGCCGCGTGGGCGCGCGCCGCGGCCGACTTCGTCAATGACCACGCGCAGCGCGAACTGGCGCGACTGCAGGGAGCCGATCCGGCAACCCTGATCTGGCGCGACTGGCTCGATCTTCCCGACGCGCTGCGCGATCCAGTGCTGCGCCTGTGGCTGCGGGCAATGGGACACGATGAGCCGGCGCACTTCCACGTTGCCGAACTCGAACGGCAGTTGCGCACGTCGGCGGACGACCGCGCACCGTGCGTGCGCTGGGACCAGTGCGAATTGCATCGATACCGCGAACTGCTGCACGCGATGCGGCCGCTCGCGCCGATCGCCGCTGGCTGGCAGTCCGATTGGAGCGGCTCGCCGGTCGCGCTGCCCGGCGGCGGCACGCTTGCACTGGTCCGCGAAACGGGTCCGGCAACGATCGCCGCGGGCGATCCGCCGTTGACGATTCACTACCGCCGCGGCGGCGAACACGTCAAACCCGCGGGCTCGATGCACACGCGCGAGCTGCGCCTTTTATTGCAGGAGGCCGGGATTCCGCCATGGCAGCGCGATCGCATTCCACTGATCAGCATGAATGGGGAGTTGATTGCCGTAGCCGACCGCGTTTTGTCCGCTGACGCGAAGGCGCTATGCGAGCGATTGGAAGCCAGGATCGTGTGGACCGATGGGCCGCGAACCAGTGACCGGGGACGAGGGACGAAAGACGAGGAATGAGGTGCACGCCTCTCGCTCTGGTAACGTCCTCGCACCTGACCTCTCCCATCTGCCCTCGCCCCTCGTCTCTCGCCGCTGCTCCATTGATTCCCGCGCGTCCGTGCGGTAGCTTTCACGCCATGGCGCCAACCCCATCGCAAGCGAACATACCCGAGCCAGCATCGTCGCCGGCAGCAGAACCGAGCCGGGTCGTGGAATTCGAACACTCGCTCGATGAGCTCGAGCAGCTGGTCCAGCGCATGGAACACGGGGACTTGAGCCTGGACGAGTCGCTCAAGACCTACGAGCGCGGCATCGCCCTGTATCGCAATTGCCAGACCGCGCTCGAACAGGCCGAACTGCGCGTCAAGCTGCTCTACGATCCGGAAGCTCCGGACGAGGCCGAAGACTTCAAGCCAGATACGCCTTGAGCGATACGAGTTCCTCGCCGGCGGCTGGCGCAGCCGCGCAGTTGTCGCCCGAACTGATCGCCTGGAGCACGCGCGCCGATGCCGTGCTCGCGCGCGTGCTGCCGTCCGCCGACAAGCCACCGCAAGACCTTCACCAGGCGATGCGCTACGCCGTCCTCGGCGGCGGCAAGCGCCTGCGGCCGATACTCGTGTATGCGACTGGCAACGCGCTCGGCGCAGGCCCGGAACGTCTCGATGCGCCGGCCGCGGCCGTGGAAATCATCCACGCCTACTCCCTCGTGCACGACGATCTTCCAGCGATGGACGACGACGCCCTGCGCCGTGGCCGGCCCACCTGCCATGTCGCGTTTGGTGAAGCGACGGCGATTCTCGCCGGCGACGCCCTGCAGGCGCTCGCCTTCGACGTACTGGCCGGCGATGCGACGCTCGTCGACGCGCCGGCGCAGCTCGTGGCGATGTTGCGCGTCCTTGCCGCCGCTTGTGGCTCGCACGGGATGGCCGGCGGCCAGGCGCTGGACCTGGCTGCAGTCGGACGCATTCTCGACGCCGCCGAACTCGAACGCATGCACGTGTACAAGACCGGCGCGCTGATCCGCGCCAGCGTCCGCCTCGGCGCGCTGGCTACGGGCTGCAGCGACGAAGGCCTGCTCGCCGCCCTGGAAACCTACGGTCACAGCATCGGCCTGGCGTTCCAGATACGCGACGACATCCTCGACGTCGAGGGCAGCAGCGCGACGCTCGGCAAGACCGCCGGCAAGGATGCCGCGGACGCCAAACCAACCTATCCGTCGATTCTCGGCATGCAGGGTTCGCGCGCGCGCCTCGCCGCGTTGACGAAGGCGGCGATCGACAGCGTGCAGCCGCTGGGCGCGCGCATGCATGAACTCGTCGCGCTCGCGCGCTATGTCGCCGAGCGCGATAGTTAGGATCGAAGGCGGTGGGCCAAGGCCCACCCTACATTGGCGGCGCGCCGCCCACTGCTCTTGATCTTCCCTAGCCCCTAGCCCCTGCTACCTGATGAACCTGAACGCGAACGGATACCGATAAGCCTGCCCGTTGTTCGCAGCAAGCGCGGCGATGATGATGAAAACCAGGTTGGCGATCGCCAGCGCCCACAGCAGCAGGATGCCGATCAGGATCAGCACGAGTACCAGGCAGATGATCGCAATGATCGCGACGGTGATCTGGAAATTCAGCGCTTCCTTGCCCTGGTCGTCGACGAACGGCATCTCGTTCTTCTTGATCTGCCAGATCACCAGCGGCCCGATGATCGAGCCGAACGGAATGATGTAGCCGATCAGCGCAGACAAGTGCGCAAACAGCGCCCATTGCTTCTCTTCTGCGCTTGGCGCGCCGGTGGGCACTGGCGGCGGTGACATTGCATCGTTCGGAACGCTCATGGTCTTCCCCTCGGTTACCGTTGATGTGGATTCAACTCTGGGCCGCGCGCGTGAACGTGTCAATATGACCGAAGTGCGAGACGGTGGGTTCAGCTCTGTCCCTAGTCCCAGTCCCTCGCCCCTGCTCTCAATCAACTCCCAGCAATCGTCATCCGGTCGACCAGAATCGAACCGGTCAGAATCGACGAACGTGGATCGACGTCGGCGCCGATCGCGGCGATGCCCGCGAACATGTCGCGCAGGTTCGACGCGATCGTGATTTCCTCGACCGCATAGGCAATCTCGCCGTTCTCCACCCAGAAACCGGACGCGCCGCGCGAATAGTCGCCGGTCACGATCGAGACGCCCTGGCCCATGACGTCCGTGACGAGCAGGCCGGTGTCGAGCTTGTTCAGCATCGCGGCAAAATCATCCATGCCCGGCTTTACCACGAGGTTGTGCGTGCCTCCGGCATTTCCCGTGCTTTGCAGGCCGAGCTTGCGCGCCGAGTAGCTGCCAAGGACGTAGCGCTGCAACACCCCGCCGCGAACCAGATCGCTGTCGGTCGTCGCCACGCCTTCGGCATCGAACGCGCCGGAGCCCAGCCCGCGGCGCAGATGCGGCCGTTCGACAATTTCCACGAAGTCCGGAAGAATCTTCTTGCCGGCATGGTCGACGAGAAAGCTCGCCCGGCGATACAGCGAACCGCCGCTGACCGCCGACACGAGATGGCCGACAAGGCCGCGCGCGACTTCGGGCGCGAACAACACCGGGCACTCGCGCGTGTCGAGCTGCTGCGCATGCAGGCGGGCCAGAGTGCGTTCGGCCGCCTTGCGGCCGATCGTGGCCGGGTCGGGAAAATCCTGCGCGGCGCGCGCGACCTCGTACCAGTAGTCGCGCTGCATGCCGTTGTCGTCTTCGGCGATCAACGAACACGATAGCATGTGACGCGTGCCGCGCTCGCGGCCGACGAAGCCGTGCGAGGTCGCATAGACGGACATGGTCGCGCCGGCCTGTATCGACGCGCCTTCGGAATTGGAAATTCCTTCCAGCGCGCGGCCCGCGTCCTCGATCTGGATGCCGAGCCGGATTGCGTCCTGCGGATCGATCTGCCAGGGGTGCCACAGATCCAGGTCCGGAAAGGTGCGCGCGAGGCGGTCCGGGTCGGCCAGTCCGGCACACGGATCCTCCTCGGTATGCCGTGCGATCGCGCAGGCCTGCTCGATCGTCTTGCCGATCGACTCTGCGTGCAGGTCGGCGGTGCTCGCGGTGCCCTTGCGCTTGCCGAAGTAGACGGTCACGCCGAACGAACGGTCGCGCGAATGCTCTATCGTCTCGACTTCGCCGAGGCGCACGTTGACGTTGAGCCCCAGGTCGACGTTCGCGCCGACCTCGACTTCGCTGGCTCCGGCGGCGCGGCAGCGGGCGACGACGTCTTCGGCCAGACTCGCCAGCCGATCGAGCTGCGCCAGGGAATCGTCCGCGGCCGTGGCGCCGATCTTTGCGATAGAGTCGTTCACTGCGTATGCTTCCCTCGATCAATCCGACATTATCGTTGATATGCGTCCCCGCGCGAACGAATCCAATGGCCAGCCGCCTGCCGCCGACTCCGGCGACGACACGCTGGAGGTCAGCCGCAGCCAGCGCCGGCGCGAGGCGCTCGACGTGCTGCAGTTGGCGCACGCGCTGGTTACGCTGTCCGACGCGCAACTCAAGGCGATGCCGCTGACCGACGACCTGCGCGAGGAAGTCCGCAACGCACGCGGCGTCAAGCAGCAGATCGCGCACAAGCGCCAGACGCAGTTTCTTGCCAAGCAGATGCGCCGGCTCGACGACGCCGAGATCGAGGCGATTCGCGCCGCGCTCGACCGTGATCGCGACGTGGCGCGGCGCGAAACGGCGGCCTTGCATCAGCTCGAAGCGTGGCGCGATCGCCTGATCGACGAAGGCGACGAGGCCCTCGGCGAACTGCTCGCCCGGTTTCCCGATGCCGATCGCCAGCAGCTGCGCCAGCTTGCCCGTCAGGCGCGAACCGAGCGCGAACAGAACAAGCCGCTGCACGCCTATCGCGAGTTGTTCCGCTTGCTGCGCGAGATCGCGGGCGCCTGAAAACTTTCAGACCGGCTGCACTAGCGCGGCGATTGCGGCTACTGCGCGGATGATTTGCGTGGCGCCGTGAATGGATTTCGGCCAAGCGCGGCCAGCGCCGCCCACGCAGTTGCCCCAAGATGCGGCCGGCGGTAGTAGTAGAAGTCGGCTGATGTGCTGTCGGCGCTCAGGGCCAGACCGGTCGTGATGCGCGGTTCTCGGGTCGCGTATACATATCCACTTGGCGCAAACTGCCGGTCGATGGTCGCGTCGAGGCGTTGCGCCTCGGTCGCTCGACCGACAACCCGGTAGACCAGGGCCGCCTGCGCCGTGCCCTCGAGCCACAAGCCGTCGCGGTCGGCATTGAAATCGAAGCCTCCATCGACACCATGTTCGCGCTCGGCGTAATTCAACGCGCGCTGCCAGTCCTTCGGCGCCTGCGCCAGCAGCAAGGGCCACAACTGCGCGTCGAGCCCGGAAGTCGCGAGATTCTGTGTGACGCCGTCGGCTTGGGTGCCGATGAAGAAATGGCCGCTGGCAGCGTCCCACTCGTTCTGCACGAAATTCCTGGCCGCATCGGCGTGACGCGTCCAGTCGCCGCGCTGGTCCAGTCCGCGCTTGTCCACTTCCGCCAGACGGCCGAACAGCGCCGAGACGTCGGTATTGTGCTCGGTCGATTTCCAGGCGACCTTGCGCGCATGCGCGTCGTCGCCCTCGATGCCGCCGTTGAAGCCGCCGGCTCCGCGCGGGTCGGAAGTCTGTTCGACGATCCATGCCGCCAGCCGCTGCGCCGAGTCGAGCCATTCGGGCTTGCCAGTCACAGCATGCAAGTCGAGCAACGCGAGCGCCACCCAGGCGACATTGCCGGTTGCCGTGCCCTGCTGCTGCGGATCTTCAGCCCAGTGATTGCCTTTGGCGTCCCACCAACCGTTGGCCAGCGGCGCGCCGGCCACCGGACCGGCGCGATACGCGTTGCGCAGCCGCGCACCTTCTAGCGCTGCCAGGCGCAAGGCCGCCCCCATGCGCTGCGCCTGGCGCGGCCTGTCGCAGGCCAGCAAGGCGATTACCGCGAGAGCATTGTCATAGGAATAGGCAACCGTCTTTTGCGAGGGTTCCTCGGCAGCCTCGCTTCCGGCGGTGCTGTCGTAGCTGCGTAAGAGAACCGGCGCGGACCCGCTTTGACCATCGACGCGCCCGGCAATGGCGACGCAAGCCCGCGCGGCGTCGCTGCCCGCTGCCGCAGGCTTGGAAGCCTGCGCAACACCACCGGCCAGGGCCGCTGCCGCGGCGCAAATCAGCATGACTGTTCGATGCACCGCGGCCTCAATGGTATGCAAGGTTATAGCGAATACGGACGACGGTCCTGGCGGACGACGCTGACTCGGCCGCCGCGATTGGACTCGCGCGACACCGGGGCGAGCGCAATCGCAGGTTACTCAACGCATTCATCATTCGCCCAAACCAGCGCTGGAAAGGAGATGCGCTAGACAGTTGCCCGCGATCGGCCGAGGGTATGATCGCCGGCTGGCAATCCTGCGCAGTGCAATCCTACGCCGAGGCAAACAGCTTTTGTCCGACAATAAGCGACGAACGCGCGCGCAACCGATCTGCCTGCGCGCCGGGTTTTCCCTGGCAATAATGTTCCCTGCCTGCGCGGCATTCGCGCAGGTGCCGCTGCTCGACCACGTCGTCGTCGTAGTGATGGAAAACCACAGTTTCACCGACGTTATCGGCGCTGTCGCCGTTGCGCCGTACATCAACGCTCTGGCCCTGCAGGGTGCGAATTTCACCAGCTCCTTCGCCATCGAGCACCCCAGTGAGCCGAATTACCTTGATCTGTTCTCGGGTTCCAACCAGGGCGTCACGGATGACAGCTGCCCGCACACATTCGACACGGCGAATATTGGCAGCGAACTGATCGCAGCAAACTTCACGTTCGCAGGCTACTCGGAAGATCTTCCGGCGGTGGCGGCCCAGTGCACCTCCGGACTGTACGCGCGCAAGCACAATCCGTGGGTGAACTTCAGCAACGTGCCGGTGCAAAGCAACCTTCCGTTCACTGCATTCCCGGCCGATTTCTCCACCCTTCCGACGCTGGCGTTCGTCGTCCCGAATCTTTGCAACGACACGCACGATTGTTCGATCACGACGGGCGACACCTGGCTGAGCGTCAACATCGACGCCTACGCGCAATGGGCAAAGGCGCACAACAGCCTGCTGGTCCTGACCTGGGACGAAGACGACCATTCGCAGTCCAACCAGATCCCCACGCTGTTCGTCGGCGCACTCGTGATCCCCGGAAACTACGGCGAAGGGATCGATCACTTCCGCGTGCTGGCTACGCTGGAGACGATGTACGGAGTCGCACTGACCGGCAGCGCGGCCGGCAAGGCGCCGATCACCGATGTGTGGGATCACGTGATCTTCAATGACGGTTTCGAATAGCTTTACGCTGCCGTCCCGCCTACTGTCATCGCATCGATGCGCAACGTCGGCTGGCCGACGCCGAC
>Ga0163162_10006854_pt1 | contig 11055 bp, 11 predicted proteins | sample S55metaG_FD_115310 | JGI IMG/M metagenome (GOLD analysis project Ga0163162, IMG submission 115310) | Switchgrass rhizosphere microbial communities from Kellogg Biological Station, Michigan, USA - S5-5 metaG | ecosystem: Host-associated > Plants > Roots > Rhizosphere > Soil | place: USA...
TCGACCGGCGGATGCCACCACAGCTCCAGCAGAATGTAATCGGACTCGAGCGTGGTATCGGCCGTGAGGTCGGCCCACCAGTAGCCATCCCGGTGTTGCGCGCCGAGCAGGAAATTCACCGCTTGCCGCAGGGTCTGCTGACAGGATGTAACCAGCGCGTCTGTGAGTTGGAGGCTGGGACTCATACCCGCGCTATAGTATGCAGCTGCACCGTCCGGTTCAATTCAGAGGGTAAATTAAAGCGCACATCTTCTTCCTTGATTTCCACTTCTTCCAGCTCGCCGTAGCCGCGTCCGCGGAGCGACTCAATCAACTCCTGGACCAGGTTTTCCGGAGCCGAAGCGCCGGCCGTCACAGCGATCTTGTCCACGCCCTCCAGCCATTCCGGCCGGACCTCACTGAGGTCGTCGATCAGGTGCGAGGCAACACCCTCTTTTACGCAAACTTCCACCAGCCGGCGCGAATTCGAGCTATTCTGCGACCCCACCACCAGCAGGAGCTGGCACATCGGCGCCACGGCCTTGACGGCTAATTGCCGGTTTTCGGTGGCATAGCAGATATCCTGGGCCGCCGGGCCTTGAATCTTCGGAAAACGTTCGCGGAGCCGGTTCACGATATCTTGGGTTTCATCCAGGCTCAAAGTGGTCTGTGTAATGAATGAGACTCGCTCAGGATCTTTCACTTTAAGTCGATTGACGTCATCCACATTCGAAACGAGTACAGTGGCTTCCGGAGCCTCGCCCAAAGTACCGATCACCTCGTCGTGATCTTTGTGCCCTATTAATACGATGGTGAAGTTCTTGCGGGCAAATTTGACCGCCTCCAGATGCACCTTGGTGACCAGGGGACAAGTGGCGTCTATGACTTTCAGGTCCCGCTCCACCGCCTGTGTCCGCACCAGCGGCGAAACCCCGTGGGCGCTGAAAATCACCCGCCCGCCCGCAGGCACCTCGTCCAGTTCTTCGATGAAGATGGCTCCGGCGGCCCGGAGCTCGTCTACAACGTGCTTGTTGTGAACGATCTCCTTGCGAACATAAATGGGCGCTCCATAAAGGCCCAGCGCAATCTTGACCACATCGATCGCCCGCACTACTCCCGCGCAAAACCCTCTTGGTCTCAAGAGGATAATCTTTTTGGTCGAGACTGCCTGGGGAACGACCGCAGAGTTGGCCATATGCAAGTACTGATTATAACAGCTTGGTTTCGGTTGCTGGAAATGCAGCGCGCGGGCGGAATACAGGCTCGGCTGTATGGGAGGAGCCGGATTAATTCTTCTGGCGCACGAATTCGAAGCGCTCGAGGGTTGCGGCGTAACGGGCAGGCTGCTCGCCACGAACCACCTTACCGATGCAACGGAGGCGCACGTCCGAGCGCGTCCCCGGAGCCTTCGGAAGCGTGATCATGTACTCGATAGACTCGCCAATCGAGACCACCGCTTTGGAGGTAAAAAGAACTCCGCAGGAACTGACATTCCGGGTTTCGCCCTTGGCTCTGGTCTTGGCTGCGCCGTCGATAATTTCGAAGGGAAGGCGCAAATCAAACCGCTGGTTTTTCCGTTGTTCCATCACAGTGCTTCTGAGTGTATAGGCGGCAGCGACTAAGGTCAACGCCTTAGAGTTCCAATATCTATCCGATTGTAATGGTACTTTTGAACCTATGGACTACGTCGTACCCGCTGCTTCGCAGCCCTCCCTGGCCGTTGTCGGTACTCCGGCGCGCTTCCCGATTCACCGCATTTACTGCGTGGGGCGCAACTATCTAGCGCATGTGCGAGAGTTCGGGAACGACGAAAAGAGCCCACCCTTCTTCTTCGCCAAGGCCAGCGATATGATCGTCGAGGACGGTTCCACAGTACCCTACCCTCCCCTCACCAACAATTACCACCACGAAGTGGAGCTGGTGGCGGCCATCGGCAAGGGCGGTGCGAACATCCCCGTGGAATCGGCGCTCAGCCACGTGTTCGGTTACGCGATTGGGTTCGACATGACACGCCGCGACGTCCAGCAGGCGGCAGCCAAGAAGGGGCACCCGTGGGAAATCGGCAAGTCCTTCGACCAGTCTGCGCCGTGCAGCCCCATTTATCCGGTGGTGCAAGTGGGGCACGTGCAGGAGGGCGAAATCGAGATCGCGGTCAATGGGCAAGTACGCCAGCGCTCCGATTTGAACCTGATGATCTGGGACGTGCCCAACATCATCAGCCAGTTGTCGCAACAAGTAACTCTGCAGCCGGGCGACTTGATTTATACGGGCACGCCGGAAGGCGTCGGGCCAGTGGTTTCCGGGGATGTGATGGTGGGGCGCATCGCCAAGCTCGGCGAACTGACTATCAAAGTGCGCTAGCGGCTCGGAGAATTGCCCTTCAGCGGGTCAAAAGGAATCCGGCCAGCGGCGCGCTCCATGAATGATGCCGAGTATTTCGATGACGGATTTCCGGGAACGATAAGCGATCACATAGGGCGCGATCACCAATTCACGGGATCCGCCAACGCGGCCGGCGCGCCCCATCTCAGGATTCCGCGTGAGTGCTGCGATACCTTTCAGCAAAGTCTCCACTCCGGCTAGCGCCGCAGCCGTAGTGTCTTCCGAGATATAGGCGTGAAGCGCGTCCAGATCCCTCAAAGATGTGGGGATCCAGCGAACCGTCATGGCCGGAAGCTTACTTCTTGCGTAATCGGGCGATGGTGCGTTTTACTTCCGCCTCGGTGGCGAACTGTCCGGCGTTGGCTTCGCGAAGGCCCTGGCGAATATGGTCAATCTGCCATTGATGAACATCGATATAGGCTTCGAGCGCCTGGTTTACGACGTAGGTCCGGTCACGATCGAGAGACGCGGCAATTCCATCCAGAGCCTTGCGGACTTCGGGCTGGATGCGAACCGTCATAGTTTCGCGAGCCATTGAACACACTGTAACACAACGTAATACGCTGTATGGCTGCCTACCGAATCGGTTCAGGTATGGCCGCGCCGTCGGCGCGTGGATCGGATGCGGCGTAGTTGGTGCCGGTCTTCGAATTGTGCATGATGGCCTGGCCGCGACCCATCTCCTGGGTATACTCACGGCGGATGGCGATTTGGTGGCGACGCTCGGAAAGCTGTTGCAGAGTGTTTACAGGGACCCGGACTTCAATCGAAACATCGCAACCGGTGGAGTTGCGCTTGGTGAAACGCGGCGCCTCCAGCGCAGCCTGCAGGTTCATGCCGTAGTCCACCAAATTGGAGACAAACTGCGCGTGCGCGAGCGGCTGATTCGCGCCGCCCATGATGCCGAATCCAATGTGCAGGTCGCCGCGCTCCATGAAGGCCGGAATGATAGTGTGAAACGGCCGCTTGCCGCCAGCGAGCACGTCGGGATGACGGGGTTCCAGCGTGAATCCCGCACCGCGGTTTTGCAGCAGGAATCCCATGCCATCGACGGTCACTCCGGAACCGAACTCCGAGTACACGCTCTCAATCCAGCTAGCCATGTTGCCGTCTTTATCGACAATGGTCAGATAGGTGGTATCGCTGCCCACTGGTTGCCCGGGCGGCACCGTACAATTTGCCTTTTTCGGATCGATCAACGCCGCGCGCTTGCGGGCGTACTCTTTCGACAACAACTGGGCCACCGGCACGTCGTAGGTATGGGGGTCCGCGTCATAGCGGTGCACATCGGCGTAAGCCAGCTTCATGGACTCGATGCGCTTGTGCATTTCGACGGCGCTGAATGCGCCTAGCGGCGAAGCTGGCGCGGTCTCCATGATGTTCAGCATCTCGAGTGCAGCCATCCCCTGGCCGTTGGGAGGCATTTCGTAAACCCGCCAGCCACGGTAATCGATCGAGATGGGCTGCACCCACTCCGAGGAAAACGAGGCGAGGTCTTCAGAGGTCATGGCGCCGCCCAAGCTGCGCGAAGTTTTCAAAATCGCTGCCGCAATTTCGCCTTTGTAGATAGCTTCCGGGCCGTGCTCGGCGACCAAACGAAACGCGCGCGCCATTCCTGGATTGCGAAACACATCGCCTTCCAGCGGAGCCTTTCCGCCGGGGAAGAACACGCGCATCGACTCCGGATTAGCGCGGACGCGGGGACTATTCGCGGCATCCGCCCACGATTCCTGGACAGCCTCGGAAACCGGGAATCCGTCTTCAGCGTAAGCGATCGCCGACTGGAACAGGTCCTTCCAGGGGAGCTTTCCGTAGCGCTGATGCATTTTCCACCAGCCATCCACTGCGCCCGGAACGGTGAAACTGTGGATGCCTTGCTGGGGCATGGATTTGATGCCGAGCTTTGCCAGGAATTCAGGTGTCAGGCCGCGCGGCGCCGGACCGGATGCGTTTAGACCTTGCAGCTTCCCGGTCTTGGCGTCCCAGTAGAGAGCGAACAGATCGCCGCCCAAACCGTCCTTCATCGGCTCGACCACGGCGAGCACGGCGTTGGCCGCGATGGCCGCGTCCACTGCGGTTCCGCCGCGCGCCAGGATCTGCACTGCGGCTTGCGAAGCCAGTGTCTGGCTGGTGGCTGCGATTCCCTGCTGCGTGATTACTTGGGAGCGGCCGTAATTGCGGCCCTGGCTAAGGAGTGGACTCGGTGCAAGTGCCAAGACGATCCACAAGGAGCCGAGGGAACGAGGAGCAGGGATGATCATGTCGCGCCAATCACTTTATGCAGATCATTTTGCGGAACCCATTATAGCTTTGAGCTACAATGAAAGTAACATCCTCGGAGATCCTCAGTCGGCCACGTTGTCCGTAACAAGGAGAATTGTCATGGCCGTAACCCGGACAGCACCTTCGAAGGCCGCCGAACCCAAAGCTCACCGCAGCCCGCGGCGAGTCCCCCAAAGCGCGCCGGCCCCGACCCTCGAACTCGAATACGACGCAAAGGCTCACCAAAAAGAGATTGCGCAGGTGGCCTACCGAATCTGGCTCGAACGGGCGGATCGGCCGGGCTCGCCGGAAGACGACTGGCTCAAAGCCGAAGCCGAAGTACGCGCGAGATACGTTCCATAGTACTCACTCGTGTAGCGGCCTAACGCGTAAAGACTTCAGCGGTTTGGTACGATAGACACTCACGTGCCATGAGTACGGCCACCCTTCACCCCGCGGCTGGCATTTCGCTGTCTGAACGGCTGCCGTCCCGTTGGATCATCTCCCGCCGCCAGGATCTGATCTGGTTTATCGGATCGGCGCTTATCAGCTATTTCGCATTGGGCCTTATGGCGTTGGGTGTGGGAGTCGCGTTGATCCAGTTCATCTGGTTCTTCGGCATTGATGGGCCGCATGTTCAATCCACGATCACGCGCACGTATTTCGATAAGGCGGAGCGCGCGCGGCTGGGCTGGTACTTGTGGATTCCCGTGCCCTTACTGCTGGTGGGGCCGGCCCTCGCATTGGCTGGATTTGCGTCGCTGTTCTTCTTGTTCGCGGTGTGCTGGCAGCAATTCCACATCGTGAAGCAGCACTTTGGATTCATGATGCTGTATAAGGCAAAAAACAAGGACCGCGGGGATTTCCTGCTGGATCGTTGGTTTCTCCTAAGCTCCCTTCTGATACCGCTCGCGATGTTTGTGCTGCGCACGCAGCCAGGGTTCATCCGAGTTTTTCCAGCATTGGCGTGGCTGCCGCGGGTCGCGATTGGCCTTTACGCAATCCTGGTGGGAGGCTGGCTGCTGCGGCAGGTGCACAAGCTGCGCGCGGGCCTGCCCCTGAACTGGCCCAAACTCGGACTTTTGGCCATGGTAGTTCCGCTGAACTGGATCGCGCTACTATATGGGTCCCACTTCGGTCCCAATGGAATCGTGCGCGCCGGCATACTGCTGGGCCTGTTCCACAGCTTCCAGTACCATCGCCTGATGTGGTTCCACAACCGCAACCGCTACACCGAACCAGGAGCGCTGCAGCGCCATGGATTGGCGGCGCGCCTGGTGTCGCACGTCGGCGTCTACATTGCGATTGCGATAGCGTTGAACCTGCTATTGAACTTCATTCCCTCCACTCTGCTGCCCTATCAAACCGCCCAAGCCGCGCTGTGGGGCGTTGCCTTCACGCACTATTGCATGGATGCCCGCATCTGGCACGTGCGGTCGGATAAGGGACTCGCGACCGCATTGCGGATGGCATAGCGCGCGAGCCGGCCGCGAGCTGGTGGCGAACTGAGCATGCAAGCCCTTCTCTTCGACATGGACGGAGTGCTGTACAACTCCGAGGAACCGATTCCAGGTGCGGCCGAGACGCTGGCTTGGGTCCGGAACCGCGAGATCCCTCATCTGTTTGTCACGAACACCACATCGCGGGGGCGCGATGCCTTGGCCGCGAAACTGGTCCGCTTCGGAATTCCGGCGAACTCCAGTGAGATTATGACGCCGTGCGAGGCGGCTGCGGATTGGCTTCGTTCGCGAGCGGCCAGGCGCGTGGCGCTGTTCCTGCGTCCGGCGGCGCGGCCGGCATTCGATGGCCTGGATCTCTTGTCAGACGATGCCGAGAGCGGCGCGCAGTACGTCGTGATCGGAGACCTGGCAAGCGCGTGGGACTTCGCCACGCTCAACCGCGCGTTCCGCCTGCTGCATTCGAATCCCGAGACGGTACTCATTGCCCTGGGAATGACACGCTATTGGAAAGCAGCGGATGGGATGTCGCTGGACGTCGCTCCCTTTGTGGCGGCGCTGGAACATGCCGTCGGCAGAAAAGCGCTGGTACTCGGCAAGCCGGCCGCGGAGTTCTTCCAGGCGGCCGCGGATCGACTGGGTGTTCCTAACCGCGAGATCTTGATGGTGGGAGACGACATCGAGACCGACATCGCTGGAGCGCAATCGGCCGGCATGGAGGCGGCGCTCGTGAGAACCGGGAAGTTCCGGGAGTTGGATCTCGCAGGCCCCGTGGCGCCGGATGCGGTTCTAGATTCGGTGGCGGAGTTGCCGGCCTGGTGGGCGCGGAACGTGACTTAGATGCGCCCAGCGGGCATGAGTTCCTGAGGCACGGCTGGATGCCCAGGATTCGTCGAATAATCGATGCTGGCCTGTGTCGGCAACGCGAGAGCGGTGCCGGCGTCTTTCACCGCGTCGAGAATCCTCAGAAGCAAATCCTGCTGCGTCCGCAGAAAATCGTCGCCATCGCGGGTTAGCACATACACGAAAATCTCAATATCGAGCGAATACGTTCCGACGCCGACAAAGCGCACCGGCAACGTTCCTGGTTCGACATCGGAATGATCAGCAAGGATGCGGGCGATTGAGTTCAGGACCATGCGGACTTGATCGGGGGTGGAGTCGCGCCGCAGATTCAAAGTTACGTGAAACAGCATCTTGTCGCGCTTATCGAAATTCTCAAGCGTCATGGATGAAAACTGGCCATTCGGCACGCTGACCATGGTGCGGTTCAGCGTACGAATTCGCGTGGAACGCAATCCGATGTCCTCAATGGTCCCCATCAGGTCGCCCACCTTGCAGAAATCGCCCACGGATACCGGACGGTCGCTAATCACTGAGACGCCGCCGAAGAAATTCTCAATTGTCTTCTGTGCTGCCAAAGCAATGGCGATGCTGCCGACACCGAGCCCTGCGAGTATGGCGGTAGCGTTGTAGCCCCACGCGCTGAGTACGGCCGCGATCGCCACCAGCAAAACAGAAAGCTTCACCAGGCGCGAGGCCAACGGCAGCACCGAGGACGAAAAACTTTTGTGGCGGGCCAGCATGCTGGCGCGCAGGCGATCCATGCCTAAGTCGATCGATCTGGCGGCGAGCCAAGCCAAGCCCAGGAAGAACGCCAGCGTTAGGCCGCGTTCCAGATACAGGCGCAAGCGCGCGGTGGGGCCGATCCACTCCATGCCGACGCGGAATAACGCCAGGGATATCAGCCACAGCAGCGGCGGCCAAAGAGTTTCCATCACTCCGTGGGCCGCTTCCGGGCCAAAGCGTTTCGCGGCGCGCTCAGCGAGCGCCAGCCCGATTCGTGAAAATAGTCGGGCCAAGCCGGCTAGCGCCAGCGCCAGCAAAACCAGGGCGATCCAGCGCCACAGCGGGGTGTCCAGCAGGGTCAAGTTGACTAGGGGCGCCGGCAAGTATTTCTCCAGGGGATGATCGCTGGTGACTTGCGCGAGTTTGGGGATGAGATTCACGCTGTCGGCGGAGAACAGCCACACGGCGAGTCCAGACCGAAGCGTTATTCGCTCCATTTGCAGTTCGAAAGTTTGGTTACCCGCCTTGAAGGACGCGACACGCTCGCGATCGGGTGGAAGCCCGTCTTCGTGGCCGCCTTCCGAATTGCGGCTGAGCGCGGCGACGTCAAAGGCGGGATCGCGATCGAGGAGCTGGTCCAGCTGCTGCGCCACCCGCGGGCCTTCTTTGACGCGCTGGTCGTGCGGGGTTCCCCGAAAATTAAGATATTTGGCAGCCTGCGCGAAATTTCCCGCGCTGCAGAATTGGAGAAAGGAAAGTACGGCGTTCTGGGGGGAATCGCGATGGAGCGGGTCTTCGGGCTTCGACGGCGTTGCGGCGGCAGAGGCTGGCGGGGATCCGGAAACAGCTTGGGCGCAGGCGACAGGTCCGAGGACCAAGAGCCCACTAAAGAGTGCGACCGCTAAGGTTGCAGTCCGCAGCGTAAAAAGGTTCTGCCATGGCGTGGGTCTCACACTCAATTTTCCCGAGGGGCTTGACGCTAAGCTTATGATTTCGCGTGAATTTTGGCGACGCACAAGAACATCTGAGCACTCCGGTTTCCATCGTGATGGGGGCGCGAGCGAAGCCGCGTGTTCGGGTAAGCGCGGAGCAGTGGAATTCAGGCTGAGGTTGCGCCATTGCTGAAACTCTGGAGCGCCGCGGGCTCGCTCGGAAATGCGATGAGCACCGTGTCCAGCTTCGTGATACGAAGCAGGTCCACGATGCGCGCAGGGAGATTCATGAGCTTCAGTTGGCCGCCGTCTTTATTCATGCGGGCATAAGCGCTGGCGAGTTCTCCCAGACCAGAACTATCCACAAAACTGACGTCCGCTAAGTTGAGGAGGATTTTGGTAGAGCCTGTTTCGCGCAATTTGGCGATGGCCTCGCGCACCGCAGCCGACCCATCGTTCAGAACTATGCGGCCCGCTAGATCGATGATCGCAACATCACCCGCATACCGCACCGATGCTTCAAAACTCACCCTTGCCTCCTGGAGATCCGGGCAGCGACGGGGTCCGCCGGGATTGCCGCTAGTATAGCGAATCGGAAGCGCTAAGATCGGAATCAGACGGATGGCCGAGTGCGATTCCCGGTTTCTGGGACAATGGAAGCACACTCAAACAAATCGGAGACGTATTGCTCAAGCAGATTACCGTGCACGGGGCACGGCAACACAACCTGAAGAATATCGACGTGGCGATTCCGCGCAATACCTTGACCGTGATCACGGGGTTGAGCGGGTCGGGCAAGTCCTCGCTGGCCTTCGATACGATTTACGCGGAGGGACAGCGGCGCTATGTGGAAACGCTTTCACCTTATGCGCGGCAGTTCCTGGATCAAATGGAGCGGCCGGAAGTGGATTCGATCGACGGGCTGAGCCCGGCGATTTCGATTGAACAGAAGACCACCAGCCGAAGTCCGCGCTCGACTGTGGGCACCATCACGGAGATCTACGATTACCTGCGCGTGCTGTACGCGGCTATCGGCGTGCCGCATTGCCCCACTTGCGGGCTGGAGATTTCGCGGCAATCATCACAGCAGATCCTGCAGCAGGTGATGGCGTTGGGGCCGCAGGAGCGGGTGATGATCCTGGCTCCCATCGTGCGCGGGCGCAAAGGTGAGTATCGGAAAGAGCTTGAAAAATTGGCGCGTCAAGGATTCGTGCGGGCGCGCGTCGACGGTGTGTTGCGGCCGCTCGACGAAGAGATCACGCTGGATAAGCGCAAGAATCACACCATCGAAGTGGTGGTGGACCGGTTGCTGATCAAGCCGGAAGTGGAAAAGCGCCTGGAAGCTTCGATCGAGACTGCGACCAAGCTGGCGGACGGGTTGGTTCTAGTCGCCCAGGTGGATGGACGGGAGCGGTTGTACTCGCAGAAATTGGCGTGTCCGGAATGCGGGGGAAGCGTGCCGCAATTGGAGCCGCGTTCGTTCTCGTTCAATAGTCCGTTTGGCGCGTGCGAGACGTGCACGGGCCTGGGTAGCCGCTGGAGTTGGGATCCGGCGAAAGTGATCGTGGATCCATCGAAGCCCATGCTGGACGGGGCGCTGGGGATTGGCGGCAGCTCAACCCATGTGAACGGAGATTTGAAACTGCTGGCGGCCCGCTTGAAAATTCCGATTCAGAAGCCGTTTGAGAAGCTGCCGAAGAAAGCTCAGCAGGCGCTGAGTGAAGGACTGATCGCGACGCTGGACCAATACTACGAGCAGATAGACATTAGCGAAGGCGCGCGCGAGTGGTTGCTGCAATATCAATCCGCGGCGACGTGTCCGGATTGTCACGGCAAGCGGCTGAAGCCGTCGAGTCTCGCAGTGAAGGTGAAGGGTGTAGGCATCGCGGAGCTGACGGGGCTTTCGGTGACGCGTGCACTCGAGACAGTCAAGAAATGGAAGCTTGCCGGACGAGAGGAACAAATCGGGAAGCGTCCAGTGGATGAAGTACGGAACCGGCTGGAATTCCTGGTGGGCGTGGGGCTTGGGTACCTCAGCTTGGAACGCTCGGCGGCGACTCTATCGGGCGGCGAGGCGCAGCGCATCCGGCTGGCGACTCAGATCGGCTCGAAGCTGCGCGGAGTTTTGTATGTGCTGGACGAGCCTTCGATCGGACTGCATTCGCGCGACAATGATCGCTTGCTCGATTCGCTACAGAGCCTGCGCGATCTGGGCAACACGGTGCTGGTTGTCGAGCACGATGCCGAGACCATCGAGCGCGCCGATTACGTGATCGATCTGGGTCCCGGAGCTGGCAGGCTGGGCGGACAGTTAGTGGCTCAGGGCACGCCCAGGCAGATCGAGCAAAACGTCGATTCGCTCACCGGTCAATATCTGGCGGGCACACGAGTGATCGCGCTTCCGGGCAAGCGGCGCGTGCCGGGCAAGCGGCGGATCGCCATTCAAGGCGCGTCGGAACACAACCTCAAAAACA
>Ga0163162_10006855_pt1 | contig 11054 bp, 12 predicted proteins | sample S55metaG_FD_115310 | JGI IMG/M metagenome (GOLD analysis project Ga0163162, IMG submission 115310) | Switchgrass rhizosphere microbial communities from Kellogg Biological Station, Michigan, USA - S5-5 metaG | ecosystem: Host-associated > Plants > Roots > Rhizosphere > Soil | place: USA...
GCCCAAGGGGTCGATATTGTTCATTTCCGCCGTGGCATCGCATATCGGCCCTTTGGCGAGCGGCGTTTATTCCGCGAGCAAAGCAGCGCTCCTCGGCGTGATGCGCACACTAGCGTTGGAGGTTGCCAAGCAAGGTATTCGTGCAAACTGTATCGTGCCCGGCTATGTGCGCACCCCCATGCTGGAAGCGTTGAATCAGGGAGGCGGAAGCATTGACGAACATACCAAACTGACTCCGCTGGGCTTGGGCGAGCCGGAAGATGTCGCGTATGCCTGCGTGTTTTATCTCTCCGACGCCAGCCGCTGGATTACCCGCAACTACTTTGTCCTCGATGGCGGCTTGACGGTGCCGATGGACATTTACGCATGAACCCGGCGCAACAGGCCTTTTCCCTGCAAGGCAAGACCATTTTGGTGACGGGCGCTTCGTCTGGTCTTGGCCGGGAAATAGCGCTTGCCTGTGCGCAACGCGGCGCACGATTGATTATCACGGGCCGCGATGCCGCGCGCTTGCAGGCAACACATGATCAATTGGCTGGCGAAGGGCATGTCCAGGTGCCGGCCGATCTGACTTCCGCCGACGACCGCGAGCGCCTGGCTGCAACCCGCCCAAGCGTCGATGGCGTGGTGCTTTGCATCGGCAGACAAATGCTTTCGCCCATCCGGCAGTTGAAGGAAGAACTGATGACGGCGATGTACCGGATGCACTTTCTCGCGCCGGTGATGCTGATGCAGAGATTGTTGCAGAGCAATTCCATCGCGCAACAAGGTTCCGTTGTCTTCATGCTGTCGACGGCGGCGCATATCGGCACGCGCGGCGTGGGGCCATATTCTGCGATGAAATCCGGCTTGCTCGGCATCATCCGCTGTCTTGCAATCGAGCAAGCCAAACGCAAGATTCGCGTCAACGGCATTTCTCCCTCCGCCATCCCCACTTCGATTTGGGGTGAAGAACAAGGGCTTCTCGATGACCAGCGTGCGCGTCATCCGCTCGGTCTGGGCACGCCGCAGGACGTGGCCAATGGCGCGGTTTATCTGTTGTCCGATGCAAGCCGCTGGGTGACGGGCACCAGTCTGGTCATGGACGGCGGAGCGGTGATCTGATGCAGCGCGTGCTCATCATCGGCGCAAGTGGCTGGGGCCGTGAGGTGTTGCATCAGTTGATGCACGATGATGCTGGACACGGTGTGGACTGGTACGTCGATGGCTTCCTCGATAGTCGCTCGCATATTCTCGACGGCTTTGCCGTCGAAGTACCTATCGTCGGCGACCCGATGACCTATGTGCCGAAAGAAGGCGACGCTTTTGTCTGTGCGCTGGGCGACCCGCGCCAACGTCAGAAGTACGCCCAGCCGATTCTGGAAAAGGGCGGCACCTTCATTCCCATCTGCACGCAATCGTTTCTGAGCTCGCGCGTTCATCTGGGGCAGGGTTGTTTTTTGGGGCATTGGGTGCATTCGGGGCCCGACGTGTGGATTGGTGACTTTGCGAACATTCAAGCCCTGACTATGATGGGGCATGATGTGCGCATCGGCAATTACGCACAAATCGGCGCGCAGGTATTCATGGGCGGCGGCGTTCGCATCGGTGATTTTGCCGTCGTGCACCCACGCGCGACGATTCTGCCCGGGGTGACTGTTGGCGACAACGCCGTCGTCGGCGCAGGTGCGGTTGTATTCAAGAATGTTCCCGCCGGCGCCACGGTATTCGGCAATCCGGCAAAAGTTATTTTCCAGAAAAACGAATAAGGGCAGTCATTCGTGCGTTCGAGAATGCATCCGAAGTATTACTTGTCGCAGGAAATTTTCGAGCGAGAGCAGAAGAAAATTTTCCGAAAGGTTTGGCTGTTTGCGGGACTGAAGACCCTGCTGCCTAAGAACAACTCCTTCATCACCCGGAAGATTTCTGGAATTCCAGTAGTCGTTCAGAACTTCAACGGCGAAATCCGCGCGTTTGAGAACATCTGCTTGCACCGCAATTCGCTGATTCAGAGCGAAGCCATTGGTTGCCGTCCGCTGGTCTGTCCGTACCATGCCTGGGCCTATGGTGAACATGGCGAAGTGAAGAACATTCCGGACCGCCATTCGGCTTACCTTGTCAGCAAGGCAGAGCAGCAGAAGATGAAGCTGCGCGAGTTTCCCTTGCGCGCCATCGGCAATGTGCTGTTCATCAATCTGGGCGAGAACCCTTTTCCGATCGAGGAGCAATTCCAGCCGCACGTCATCGAGATGCTGGAAAGCAGCTCGAACCTCTACGACACCGAAGTGATGCTGACCACCTTCCATTGCAAGTTCAACTGGAAACTGGCCTACGAAAATCTGCGCGACGCCAATCATCCGCGCTTCGTGCACCGCTCTAGTCTAGCGAAGGATGTGACGTTTCTTCCCCTCATAGACACGGAGCAAGCAGCAGAAGGTTTGCGCCCCTTGTCGGCCACAGGCCCGGCAGTACTACGCGAGGAAATGAAGCGATTCAGCATGGCCGCCGCAGAAGCACCCCTTACGAACCCGAAGCGCCTGCCGTTCCACGACATGGTCGAGCGTTGGGGCAGCGAAGACTCCTATTACAACTGGCTGTCCTATCCGAACATGCACATCGCTTGCCCGAACGGTGGCTACTCCTTCACGCTGGAACACCATGTTCCGATATCACCGGGACGGACGGACCTGGAAATCTACTGGTTCACCACGCGCAAGAAAAAGCCCTACGCGTTTTCGAGCTGGAACCTGTTGTCCCACATGCACGGTAGCCGGCTCGTGACGGGCGAAGACATCGATATCATGGAGAAAGTACAGGCGGCGCTGCACGAGGGAGCACCCGTGCCCACGCAAGGCGCCTATGAGTTCCAGAATCGCCTGATCGAGCGCTGGTACACCCTGATGATGGACACCGACCATGAAATCTAGGTGCGTCGTGGGCGGAGGCGTATGTCTGAAACAGGTAATCGCCACATGGACGCGCATGTATCCGCAGGACAGGGTACAGGGAATCGAACTGCTGCCAGACGACAATTACGCCTTCGACCTGAGCGCGTTGAACGCACTTGATCCCGAGCAATGCACGATGTTCGTTGCTTTCGACGAACGCTTTGGCAACTTCAAGCGTATGGAGCTGATGCAGCTCGTAATGGAAAGGGGCTTCAGGCTGGAGACGTTCATCAGTCCTTCGGCCATAGTGCCACCAGGCACAGTCATTGGCCCGAATGTTTTTATCGGAGAAGGCGTGGTGCTGGGTATTGGCGCCCGCGTCGACTTCAATGCGATCATCCGTGATGGCGTGAAGCTGGGCGCGGGGGTGCATTTGCGTTCCTCGTGCTGGCTGGAAACGGGCGCCTTGGTCGGCGACGGCGCGGAGATCGGCGCGCACAGCATCCTGCGCATTGGCGCAGTCGTCTCGCCGCACATCAAGATCGGCAAGCACTGTGAGTTGGGTTGGGCGAAGCTATATGACAAGGATGTGCCCGCGCGAACCGTCTTTGATACGCGTTATCAAGAGCCAATTCGTGTCTACGGTGATTGACACTCTCCGGTTGCTTAGCCTCAGCGAGGACTGAATCCTTCAAAGCAAACCGGTGACCATCTGACCTTTGGCACGCTCCGATCGAAAGTGGAGAGTAACTTAATGAAAGACTATTCGTTGAAGAGCGGCGAGCGATATCACGCGCTAGATCTTAACCTGATTGGCGGAGACCATTTGTGGCGTTATCGCTATGTCGCCTCTCGTCTGAATTCGAGCAGGAAGAGACTGTATGGAGCAGACGTATTCTGCGGTGGTGGCTACGGCGCTGCATTGGTTGCGCGGAGGGTGAATACGGCAATTTTGGCGATTGATGGCTCAGAGCAGTCGATCGCGATTGCCAGTAGTAAGTATCAAGACCCCAATATCATTTGGGCATCGAAGCTATTTCCTTTTGATCTGCCAGATGAGTGCTTCGATTTCGTCATGAGCATGGAGTCGATCGAACACGTTAAGGACTATGAGACGTTTTTTTGGGTGCTCTCGAAGTCCTTAAAGACCGGCGGGCAATTGTTCATCTCTTGTCCAAACGAGTCGATCATGCGGTATACAAGACAGGGATACAAGTGGCACTACCGGCACTTTGTAACTACTGAGATTCGCGCGCTTGCAGGCAAGTATGGTATGGAAGAAGCGGATGCCTTTTCTACCACGAGTTGCTTGCTTAAAGACGGACAGACATGTCTATTTTTTCCATTTCAAATGACTAACGATCAGCCACGTGACTTGGAAGTGGGGGATACGATGTTCTTTGAATTTCGGAAGCTTTGACATGGCAATCTATGCTTCGGGTTGGGTTTTGCAGATACCCGCTCTTAACTTTTTTAAAAAATTCTTGCGTTTGAACCCAAGTGTTTCCTTATCGGGGATCATATACCCGAAGAAAATCCCTGAAGATATCGACGGTATCCCTGTATTTGATTTCGACCATGCTAAAAAGATAATCGCGCCCGGCGATATTGTTCTGGACTGCCATCGACCAGGGCCTAACGATCTCCTTCATGCCGCGTTCCAGGAGTTTTTTTCGACCCTCAACATCTCGATGACGAGTGTGTCTGATTTTCTCGGCTCTCTCATTCAGAAGGATCACGAAAACCGTTTGCGCATCCCCGTGGATGGCGTTCAATCACGAGATATTCATGATTTACTGAAGGAAGCGCCGTTCGAGTTTGTAAAGGACAAATTCGCAGATTTGCAATCCTTTGAAGTGGCTAAAAAGTTGGACGAAATCGCGAGATCGTCGGACTGGGATAACATGTTAGTGTTCGACAAGGACGAAATTCCGGAGGAAGGACTGTTCGATGTCATATCCGATTTGTACAGACTCGGTCCTTCCCGGCGGTGCTTTCGTGTGCTGGAAATGGAAGACGTTTTCCTAAATGCTTTGTTGAAGCTGAGAGTACAGCACCCAGAGGCTCCGTTTTCGGTTGAGTTAGCCGAGTCCGTATTGGAGGCGCTGGGACCGCGTTGCGAGTTCTACCGTCGTAGTTTACGGATCAGTGAGATATCGGACTCTCAAAACGAGTTGCTATTAGGAGCAACAAATACGATTTCGGCGGCGTGCAGTCAGGAAAAGAGAGCGTTGCCATCGATCTTCTTCATGCCCCGTTCGATCCTGGACTGCCGCAGGTTTTTGCACTCGCTAAAAGGAGCAGAGTACCGGGTAATGCTGCGTCAGCCAGATACCTCGCCAAGCAGTTTAATTGCCGCATTGATGATCTAGGGTCCAAGCTTGCGTATTCCTTGCCGATTCTATCGCCTCGAAACGTCGCGGGAGCGCCGCAAGCCAGTCGGATGAGACGATCCCAGATCCGCCTGGGGACGAACCTCTCCGCACATTCCACCGTCCAATTCTCTCGAGTTGTCAGCTTTTTGCAATCAATACTCGAAACGTGTCGCGAAACGGCATGCCAGTCAATCTGCCGTCGCGACCGAAGCTCCAGCCATGGTACGGAGAAATGAGGTGACCGTTTCCGCACTGGCTCGTGCGGATCGAATTGAAACGATGTGGACAGACAAGCGAGATACCGATACTTATCCGAGCCCTAAGCGCCACCCTTGTTTGATCACGTTCTTGAGGTTGTAACGACGCTTGGCGCCCATGAATGGATATCGCAAGGTCAGACCAAGCAGGCCCAAACGGGTATTGATCTTGGCTGCGTGAAGGGGCATGGCGTCACATCGTATTGAGATGCGGTCAGTCCCTGCGTCGTGGGTGCGATGGATTACATCCGCGCGCATCACAAGGAGATCCTTTTCAGCAAGTTCAGGTACGACCTTGTGGCGTTCGAGGTCGAGCTTGATCTTCCACCCCATGGTGGAGTCGTCGTAGTCGTCGATGGCGAACCAGTCGCCGATTTGAATGGTTTCGTTTGGGAAGCGCAGCTTGAACCAGTCTATCGTATCCGACTCAACGCATCGGAAGCGTGCCGCGCCGCGTCCCTGAATTCGGCGTGCCAGATCGGGGTCCAGGTCTTCAACGACATTTTTCGGAATGATGGCGAGGTTCGCCAGCTTCCGTGAGGGCTTGGCCACTGGCATATAGCAAATGAGCCAATTGGTGTGATCGCGGTACACGTAGTAACTGAAATGATCGATATGCCAATTCAGCACCCCGCCCGGGGCGGTCTTCGGATCCGAATGAACGGTGAAAGGTTTTCGCAGGGAAGCTGGTTCTTCTGTGCGTTGAATGCGAATGGCGCTGTAACCATATACCTCGGAGTTGATCGTGATACCGAGTTCTTTGGCGACCTCGGGAATCAGGGCGACCACCTTGCTCTGAATGCCGGCCATCTGCGTTCCGGGTATGTCGTAAATGACGCCATCACGAAATTTGTTCGCGGACTCCAGATGAGCAATGAATTCAGGGGAAATGTCCGTGCCTGACAAGAACTGCGGAACGACGGAATAGCCTTGCGTCGCAAGTTCCCGGGCGATTGTATCGGATCGCATGCGAAGAAGATTCCTGGGCAACTGGGCAAGTAGTCTCGCCATGGTCCTAGGATTCAGCACCACAGACCTGTGTGGATATGAACCCAAGCCCGAGGGCGCTCAACTGGGTACACAATAATAGACGGTCGTGGAGATGCTGTCTCTGTGATGAGCAAGACCGAATTCATAACCTGCATCCAGTTCAAGCATACAGTCCAAGAGTGTCGTCAGATCGCGAGGACGGTGGTACGCAGCCACTGCGATCTTTGGGCGATGTCGGACTATCGTCTGACGAGCCCCCTTCAGGGCGGCAAGTTCTGAGCCCTCGATCTCCAGCTTGATCAGGCTTGGCGCCTCTCCATCAAGGCAGTCGTCGAGGGACACGACGGCGACGCCTTCGATGGATTCGCTGTCCTCGTCGTATTGGAAATGCGACGACGTGGCGGGGCTCGCGCCGGAATCGAGCGAGCAAAACCTCACCCGCCCTGATTTCTCCCAGATGCCCGCCTGGTGGCACTTGACGTTCGTTTGGGTCGCGCCGAATCGATCGGCGACGAACTGCTGGAGATACGTAAAATTTCTCTCGTCGGGTTCGAACGCATGGATCTTTTCGAAAGCATCGCTGACAGATCGAGCAAAAACGTTGAGGGTGTCCCCGCGGTATGCACCGCCATCGACAAAAAACTCGGTCTCGGAAAGATCGAAGTACCTCTGATTGAAAATATACGAATCCAAGCCAAAAGGTTGCATGAAGCGCCCTACGCTCACGCGGCGATGCCATACGGAGTCGCTGGTGAGCCGGTACATGAGAAGGCCGTAAAGCGTGATCTTCGAATAGTGGTCGCGCAGATGCTTTTCGACTCGAGCGCTGTCTGCCGCCAGTTCGATGCTTGAATCGAAGTAGGATAGGACGTCGCAAACTTCGAGCAAGCCAAGAGGGCGAATCGGAATCGTGATTCCGTCGATCAGTCGCAACAGTCGGTGGAAATGCAGCAGTGACAAGGTAGGTATCGCACTCTGCGCTGCCGCGATATTGAAGTGGTTCTGGGCATCGCCTTCTACGGTTGAGTTAATGAAGATGGCCGTCGGATTCTCTCGGTGCAGGTCAGCCATCTGCGAAGTCGCCAGACAACGATGAGCGCCGAACGTCTCGTTCAGCCTGAAGTCGTTGATGATTCCGACGACGTTCGCGTTTCTGTCGAGCCAGGATATCGACGGCTCGAGGGTCTCGGTCGCAACGCTGATGATTGGCCGCTTTAAGAGGTCGCCGGGCGCCAGCGTCGCGGACCAGGCCGGTAAGCCCGTACGCGGGTTGGTAAGGATCGCATCGCAGAGGTCACGGTACGTGCTCCTCAGCTCACCGAGTTCTAAGACCATGAAATGGTTGTCCAGTTGGCAATTCGGCTCTCAGTGTAGCGCCGGGGTCAACGAGCCACTACACCCAGGCGAGGGAACTTGATGCCACGAGATTTGGCGAACTGACGGAAGGTCCGAGGTTGTGTTGTGGCACAAGCGTGAGGGACGCGCACGGGAATATTTCGGGCGCGCACCCCAATCTGAGTAGCGTGCACGGCAATCTGAGGGGCATGCGCGGCAATATTCCGGGCGTGCACGCCGGTCTGGGCCACGCGCACGCCAATTTGAAGGACGTGCACGGCAATATTTCGGGCGCACACCCCAATCTGAGCAACGTGCACGGCAATCTGAAGGGCATGCGCGGCAATATTCCGGGCGTGCACGCCGGTCTGGGCCGCGCGCACGCCAATTTGAAGGACGTGCACGGCAATATTTCGGGCGCGCACCCCAATCTGACCGCGGCAACGCGTAGCCGTCAAGATGGCGTGATCGGACGCTTACTCTTGGTGCCGTTCTGTACCGGATATGCCACGTCGGCCGAATGACAGGCTGCATTGCCGGTTTAACCAGCGTCCAAGGTCTCTCGTATGATGGGAGCGGTTTTATCGACCGGCAAGAACGAAGAGCACGTCACAGATCGTATTGATGGCAGCATCGCTCAACCATGCGCCATTGGGCAGGACGATGATCTTGGCCGCAAGCGTTTCCGTATTCCTCAACATCAGACCGGCATGCGGATACAGGTCGCGGTAGGGTTTCATCTTGTGGCACCCCGGCCAGAAGTACTTGCGCGCGAGAACGTTTTCGGCGTGCAGTGCGCCGACGATCTGGTCGCGTGTAGCGGCGCTGCGTTCGTCCACTTCGACGACGACGTAGTGATGGCTGTTGCGCTCGTTCGCATCATAGTCGAGTACGCTGACGCCGGGCACGGTACTGAGCGCCGCCTTGTAGGCGGCGTGATTGCGACGATTGCTGGCAAACACGTCGTCGAGCCTGTCGAGATTCGTCAGTCCCATGGCGGCGCACACCTCGACCATCTTGCCGTTGGTTCCGGGATGAATGACGTTGTCGTAGCCGTGGAAGCCGAAGTTGCGCATCAAGCGCATCGCTTCGGCCAACGTGTCGTCATTCGTGACGACGGCGCCGCCTTCCATGGTGTTGAAGGCTTTGGTCGCGTGAAAGCTCAGGACCTCGCAGGCGCCGAAATGACCGATCGTCCGCCCCTTGTAGGTGCTGCCGAACGCATGTGCGGCGTCGAACATCAGCGTCAGGCCGTGCTCGTCGGCGATAGCCTGTAATTCGTCGATTGGCGCAGCTCGTCCCCAAAGGTGCACGCCAATGATGCCTGTCGTGCGTGGCGTGATCATGCGGCGGACGGCGTCGGGATCCAGGTTGTGCGTGCGTGGATCGATGTCGGCAAAGACCGGTGTAATGTCTTGCCAGGACAGCGCGTGTGCGGTGGCGACAAAACTCCACGACGGCACGATGACTTCGCCCTTGAGGCCAAGTGCGCGTATCGCGATCTCGAGTGCGATCGTGCCGTTGCACATGACGACGCAATGTTTCACGCCGAGGTGCTTGGCCAGGCGTTGCTCGAACTCCCGCACCATGGGGCCGTTGTTCGTGAGCCACTGGTTGTCGAGAATCGCGTTGACGCGGTCCAAGAATGCCTTGCGATCGCCGATGTTGGGGCGGCCGACGTGCAGAGGTTCTGCAAAGGCCGGAGGCGCACCGTTGATGGCAAGGTCTGCTTTGGTGCGAATTGATTTCATGAGCGCAGGAGTGGATGCAGTTGTGGGGTTGCTTCAAGCCCCTTCCCCTTGATGGGGGAGGGGTGGGGGAGAGGGTGAGCGCCTGCGAAGCAGGCGCCTGCGGCGCCTTCCGCTCTCCCGCCGCGCGCTTGGCTCTCCCGGCCATCCATGGCCTTCGAGCCACTTGGGCTCCTGCCCATCGGACCTCTCCCACAAGGGGAGAGGTGTAAGAGAAACATACGGGGATTCATGGCCACTAGACTAGTTTCCGGGGCGGTGTGACTTCGCGAGCTGTTCGTCGAGCATCTTGATCAAGGCGTCGCGGTCGTAGGCATAGGGCTGGTCTTCGTTGAGCTGGACCAGTTGCTCGATCTGCTTCCTGATTGTCCAGTCGGCTTCCTGTTGATTTGGGACGACGAGATAGCGCCGTTTTGGATCTTGGTCGGAAAGCGCCTTCTCGGCTGCGGCTGCCACATCGTCCGGTTCCGGGAACGTCGTGGGCGTTGCGGCCGCAGCTTGGGGATCGCCTTTGCGCTTCAGTGCACTCTTCCAGATTTCAGAGGCGTATCTGCCCGGTTCGATAACACTGACCCGGACGCCGAATTTGACCATCTCCTGTGCCAGCGAGTCCGTAAACGCTTCGATGGCGTGCTTGCTCATCGTGTATGCGCTTTCGTTCGGACCGGCGAGTACGCCAGCTATCGAACCGATGTTGATGATCCTGCCGTGAGCGGCTTTTATGAGCGGCGCAAAGGCTTTGGTGAGGCGATAGGGCCCATAGACGTTTACTTGCATGACCAGATCGAATTCGTTCCACGGTGTATCGATCACAGAGCCATTGGTAAGAACTCCGGCGTTGTTGACGAGGCCGTAAAGCCCGCGCTTGGCATTGGTTATTGTCGCGACAGCCGCGTCGATGTCGTCGGGCTTTGTCACATCGAGGCTGATTCCCTGCACGTTGGGTATCGCACTCAACTCCTTGAGGTCCTCGGCCTTGCGTGCTCCGGCATAAACAAAAAAGCCGTCATGGGCGAGACGTTCGGTAATCTTGCGCCCGATGCCGGTGCTCGCGCCGGTCACCAGGACAGCCTTTGCCGGCGCCTCTGGAGTCGAGTTGCAGGCAGCGATCGGCACGAGTGCCAGGAAAACCAGGAGGCTGACCAGTAACCGCGTCATCGCGTTACGCCTTAGCTGACCTGCAGGTAGCTAGTGTGCCGTTCCTTGGGAAACTTTGCATCCACACAATCCACTTCTGCCGTCCCAATGCATTTTGCGAAACACTGCATTGGTGGATGGTAGTGTTTGACGCAGCAGGACGTTTTACGCCTTCGCACGGAGCGCCCCCTTCCGGCTGCCGCCACCTTCCCCCGCAAGCGGGGGAAGGATTCCAGACTTGACGCCTCTCGCTTTCCTTCCCCTGCGAAGCGAGGGAAGGATTCCAGACTTGACGCCTCTCGCTTTCCTTCCCCTGCGAAGCGAGGGAAGGATTCCAGACTTGAC
>Ga0163162_10006856_pt1 | contig 11053 bp, 9 predicted proteins | sample S55metaG_FD_115310 | JGI IMG/M metagenome (GOLD analysis project Ga0163162, IMG submission 115310) | Switchgrass rhizosphere microbial communities from Kellogg Biological Station, Michigan, USA - S5-5 metaG | ecosystem: Host-associated > Plants > Roots > Rhizosphere > Soil | place: USA: Michigan...
ATCCTGCTGCGGATCGTCGTTCAGCACATGGAGACCGAGCTGGTCGCAGCGGTCGATGAGCCGCGCGAGTAGTTTGTTCACCCGGAACTTTTTTTCATTCGTCAACTGGCAAACCGAGTTCAATAGCCGACGTCGGCGCCGACGCAGATACGCGCTGGCCGTGATTCGTCCCGGTCCGGCTGGCGCAGCGAAGAGCTGCCGCAAGTCGGTATCATAGAAATCCGGATACGTATCTTCATAGAGCTTCCGTTTGCGCGCGTAATAGGTCTTGAGCTTGAGGTTCAGGCAATCGTGGTCGGCAACCCGATAGTCAGGCAAATGCTGCGGTTGCGGCGGCTTTCCGGCAAGCGAGCGCATCAGCTCATCGACGTACTCGAGTTTTTGCAGCGCCTTCCAGCCCGCGTACCGCTTTCTCCAGTCGAGTCCCGGCGTCAGCCAGACCGCGAAGGTTTCGGCGAAATCTTCGTCCGGATGGCTTTGCGCGTACCAGTCGTCGAGATGCAAGACGTAGCTGCGACTGAACGGGCGCGGCTGATAAAAATCCGGCGTTTCCTGACGCGAGGTACGCCCGAAAGTGTGTTGCCATTTTTTTTTGCGCGGGAGTTGGTAGACATAGCTGTAGGCATGGGCGGCTTCGTGCCGGATGAGTTTCATGAACCACTCGGCCGTGCCGCCTTCGACCTCGAGCATCATCGTTCGCTCCAGTGCGCGAAGCCGATCGTGGACGAGAAAAAACGGCAGGAAGATCGCCGGTATGCCGACGGGCACAAACCATTCATCGCCGATGTGACAGGGCGGCCGAAAGATTAGCCCATGGGCAGCAAGCTCGTCATAAAGCTGCCGGATGAGCGGAGCGAGGGCCGAGCCCTCGAGGCGCAAGCCGAGCTTGGAGATCCGGAGCTCGAGCAGCTCTTCGTCGCTCAGTGATGCCCAATCGGCCGCGTCCATTTCGCGCACGCTATCAGTCGGCGCGGGGCACTGTCACGTCTTCGCGGACGAACAACTGATCTTCCGAAGAAAGATGAATCCAAGCCGTCAGCAACCTGCATCCCATTGAAAGAACCAATCGCCATTATGAAATTCTTTTTCAGCGCCTGCTTCGTTGCTTTGGTCGGCACAAATTTGTCGGCCCAAAATGCCGTTCCGGATCCTCCTCCCATTCAAGTGATGGTGCTCGGCACCTATCACTTTGGGAATCCGGGGCTGGACCTGCACAATATGAAAGTCGAGAGTGTCCTCACGCCAGCCAAGCAGGCCGAATTGGCCGATGTCGCGACGCGCCTTGCCAAATTCAATCCGACGAAAATTGCGATCGAAGCGTTGACCGAACGGGCCGATTTCGGGACAAAAAAGTTCGCCGAGTTTACGCCCGAAAAGTTGGCCACCAACCCTGACGAACGCGTGCAAATCGCCTACCGGCTGGCACACCAACTCGACCAGAAAGTCGTTTACGGCATCGATGAACAGAGCGAGACGATCGATTATTTCCCTTTCGACAAAGTCGATGCCTACGCCAAAACGCACGGACAAACTGCGGCGCTCGCCCGTCTGCAGGATACTGTCGAGCAGATGGTAAAGCAGATGGAAGCCGCACAGAAAACGAAGCCGATCCGGCTCATGTTGGCCGACCAGAACGACCCCGCTCATGTTCTCGCGGATCACCAGAAATTTTATTACGGGCTGCTCGTCTTTGGAGACCAGAAGGAACAACCGGGGGCGGAGTTAGACGCGGCTTGGTATCGACGCAACGCAAAGATTTTTGCCAAGCTCACACAAATCGCACGGCCCGGTGATCGCGTGCTCGTCGCCTTCGGCGCTGGCCACACGTTTTGGCTCCGGCACTTTGTCCAGAACACGCCCGGCTTCGAACTCGTCGAACCGAATCTCTACTTGCGCTAGGCTCGATTTAGAGCGCCGCAGGCCGGGAAATGCCGCGCTTTCGGTGGCGCGCTTTACGTAACTGGAGAAGGTTGGCCGATGGCAACAAGAACTGGATCGGCAGTATGGGAAGGCACGCTCAAAAGCGGCCAGGGCAGCATGAAATTGGGAAGCGGCACCTTCGAAGGCGCCTACTCGTTTTCGTCTCGCTTTGAAAACGGCAGCGGCACGAATCCCGAAGAGCTGATCGGGGCCGCAGAGGCCGGCTGTTTCTCCATGGCACTTTCATTAGGCCTGGAAAAAGCTGGCTTTCCGCCGAAACGAATCGCGACCTCTGCAAATGTGAAGCTCGAACAAAGTGGCGGCGGTTTTCGCATCACCGCAATCGATCTCGAGACAGAGGGCGACGTGCCGGGAATCGACGAGGCAAAGTTCCAGGAACAGGCCGAGCAGACGAAGAAGAACTGCCCGGTCTCGGTCGCCCTGAGCGGCACGCAGATCAACCTGCGCGCCCGACTCGCCAGTCGTTAGGCCACCCGGAGGGCCTCGCCCCGGCGACGTCAGGACGCACGGAAACGCGTCGCCCGTCGACACGAACCGGACCGCTGGTTCAGGCGGCCGACTTTCTCGGCTCTGCTACCATTGCGTTCCAGCGCCGCTGCATTTCTTTCGGGCTGACCTTCTCAATCTCCTCTGAGATGGTCCATTCGTGACCGAACGGGTCACGCAACGTCCCGGAGCGATGACCATAGAATTCGTTCGTAAGGGCCCGGAGCACCTCGGCGCCGGCTTTCACCGCGCGATCAAAGTCCGCGTCCGCGTCGGTGCTCATCAGGCCGAGCTTGACCGTCGTCCCACCGAGAGTCTGCGGCGATTTGTTGAACTGCGGATACTCGTCCGAGAGCATGAGCAGCGCGCCATTGATCGTCAGTTCGGCGTGTCCGATCTTGCCACTCTCGGGATCCGTCAGGCGCGACCGCTCCTCGGCTTGGAAGGCGCGCTTGTAGAATTCGATCGCCGCCACGCCGTCGTTCACAGTCAGTGCGGGTGACAATGGTGGATAGGAAGGTGCAGCACTCATGGAGGTACTTTTCTTCGCGGCCGTTATTTCGCAAACATTTTGGCCAGACAAAACTCGACTTCGGCGGCGTCTCTTATTTGAATCCAATCGCGCCCACCGGCGCATCTCAACCTTGGGAGTTGTATGCTGATCGATCTTCGTTTTGCGCTGCGACAGTTGTTCAAGTCGCCGGGCTTTACCCTCCTCGCTGTCATTACCCTGACCCTCGGGATCGGGCTCAACACCGCGATCTTTAGTTTGATCAACGATCTCTTCCTGCGCAGCCTGCCCTTCAAAGACCCGAGCCGACTCGTCCAATTTCACTCAGGGGAAAAGACCGCCGAAGCCCTCGAATGGCCGCTCTCCGCGCCACGCTTTCAGCTTTATCGCGAAGGCCAGACACTGTTCGACGGCTTCGCAGCCGACAACGGCGGGGCCGTCACTTTGACCGGCCTGGGCGATCCCGTCCAGATCGGCGCGTTCCGGGTGACGGCGAATTACTTTGACGTTCTCGGGGTACAACCAATTCGCGGCCGGAATTTTCTGCCTAACGAAGAGGAAGGCGCCGATGTCGCGCTCGTCTCAGAGAACTTCTGGCGGCGAAGACTGGGCGGCGATCCGAATGTGCTCGGGCGCAGCATCACTCTCGACGGCGTCGCGCACACCATCGTCGGCGTCTTACCGAATATGCCGGTGCCGTGGGTCGGACCGAACGGCAACGAGGTCTGGACGACCAAGCCGTTTGTCATCCCTGGGTTTTCGCAAGAGCGGATGATGCGCGGAACGGCCTTTTTGCGCACGGTGGGAAGATTGAAGCCTGGCCTGACAATCGAGCAGGCCCGGGCTGCCCTGCCCGCGCTCGAGCAAAGTTACCGCACCCAGAATCCCGGCAAGATCGACGCCGGCCTGAAAACCATCGTCGTCCCGCTGCCGGAAGATGCGACCGGCAAGTTGCGCCCGGCGTTCGCCACCCTTTTTGGCGCCGTGAGTTTCGTGCTGCTTATCGCCTGCAGCAACGTCGCCAACCTTCTCCTTGTCCGTTTCAGCGGACGGCGTCGCGAGATCGCACTTCGCCTCGCCCTGGGCGCTTCACGCGCCAGTGTGCTGCGGCTTTTTATTCTCGAAAGCCTGCTTGTAAGCTCGCTCGCGGGATTGTCAGGCGGGCTCCTCGCCTGGCAACTGATCCCGCTCGTGCCGAAAATCACGGCAAACTTTCTCCCGCTCGAATCCTCCGGCGTCAGCATCTCTTTGCCAGTGCTCGAGTTCACGCTCGCGCTCTCCCTCCTCACCGGTCTGGCGATGGGAATCTATCCTGCCTGGCAGGCGTCGCGCTCCGATCTGGTCGACGGCTTGAAGGAAGGCGGCCGCGGCACGAGCGGCAGCCTGCGGCAACAACGGTTCCGCAAAATCCTGGTGGGCGCGCAGGTCGCACTCTCGGTGGCGCTACTCGCGGGCGCGGCTCTGCTCATCGCCAGTTTTGTCAGGCTAAGTCAGCAGCCGCTTGGCTTTCGGGCCGATCACCTCTGGGTCGCGTTCGTAACGTTTCCGCAAGCGCGCTATCCCGATGAGGCGTCGCGCCACCGCTTCGCGGAGCGGACGCAGGAGGCGTTGCGCGCGATCCCTGGTTTCGAAAGCGTGGCCATGGGCCGCGATTTCCCGCTCGCCGGTGGCAACGGCGCCACTCTCTACGCTCGCCCGGAGGGCAATGTGCCGCCGGTGCCGGAGCGTGACGCAGCGCCCTCCCACGATACGATGCCCGGATACTTCCAAACTTGGGGCATTCCGATTGTCGCCGGGCGCGACTTCAATGGGCACGATCTCGCCGGTCAGCCTAACGTCATGTTGATCAGCCAGGCGGGAGCGCGAAGGGTTTTCGGGAAAGAAAATCCAATCGGCAAGACCTTGCTTGTCACAAGCGCGAGCACCCCAGCGGAAATTATTGGCGTAGTCGGAGATGTTCGCTCGGGCAAAATCGGCCAATCCAACGACATGGAATTCTATCGGCCCTGGGCACAGGAAAATTTTCCGTTCATGAGCATCATGGTGCGCAGCCCGATCAAACCCGTGGAGGTCACGCAGTTGGTGCAGCGGTCCCTGACCCAGATCGATCCGACGATCGCTCTCGCCCAGCCGCAGCCGATGGATGAAGTCGTCCGCCTAGCGCTAGGCCAAGCCCGTCTCATGATGTGGTTACTCGGCATTTTTGCCGGGGTCGCACTCCTCCTCGCGACGGTTGGGATCTATGGCGCGGTCGCCTACACAGTCGAGCAACGAACCGGCGAGATCGGCGTCCGCATGGCGCTCGGCGCGCAAACTCTCGACGTCCTGCGCCTGGTCGTCGGTCAGGGGATGAAACCAGTCCTCTTCGGCCTCGTCGCTGGCCTTGCGGCTGCGCTCGCTCTGGGCCGATTGATCGCCTCACAGCTCTATCAGGTTTCGGCGCACAGTCCGCTCCTCTTCGTGGGCACGATCGTCCTCCTCGGCACGGCCGCGCTCCTCGCCTGCCTCTTTCCCGCCCGCCGGGCCAGCCGGCTCAATCCCGTGACCGCCTTGCGAACGGAATAGATCGTTAGGCCGACGAACACATCCCTCCGGATGGAACGTTGACCTCCCGCGTGATACTCGAGAGCGGTCAGCGGCGCTTCAGCTGGGCGTCGAAAAGCCGGTTCCACGTCTTGCCGTCCTGCGACATTTCCATGCTAGTCGTTAGGGAAGCGGCCTCGTGCAGGTCGTATGTCAGGCGCACGTGCATCCCCGGGCCGCCGTGCGCAAGTTTTAGGACATCGCCCTCAAATCTCCCTTTGAAGACTTCCGGGGGCACGCCTAGACAATCGAACCATGTCAGGGTGTAAAGATCTTCTTTAGGATCGAAGGTGAAAACGCCGTGACCGGTGAAGGTAACCTTGCCGTCGCGTTCTTGTTCGTAATCGTTGATGAGAGCGAAACCACTAAGCGCAACGCGGCTCTTGATGCGACCGGTCGCCTTTCCACCTTGCGGGTCCCACGGCGAAGGATGCATCGTCTCTTCGCCCTCCCATTGACCCGCAATCTTTTCGAGTTTGCGATGTCCATCGCTGGGTATCGGCATTGCCATGCCGCAGGATGACAGGTGCCGATGACGGACAAAAGTCTAATCGACGACTGGCACACCTTCCGTTGCGGTGCGGAGAGCGTATTGCTCGCTCAGCCGCTGAGTCATTTCGCCGATTTGCCCATTGCCGACGGTGCGACCGTCAATCGTCGTGACTGCCGCTAGTTCGCCCATCGTGCCAGTGCAGAAAACTTCATCCGCTCGATAAAAATCTTCCATCGTCAGGTCGGTTTCGTGGCAGGTGATTTTCTCTGCGGCGCAAATCTCGAGAACCGTGGCGCGCGTTATTCCTTCCGGGCAGGCCACGACACGGCTCGTTGCCACCGCGCCTTGCCTGACGAGAAAAAGGTGTGTCGCGTTTGTCTCTGCGACGAAACCGCGCAGGTCGAGCATGATGGCGTCGTCGGCACCGGCCTTGTTCGCTTCGATCTTGGCCAGGATCGAGTTGAGCAAATTGGCGTGATGGATTTGCGGATCGAGGATTTCCGGCGGCGGCCGGCGCATCTTGCTGGTGATTAACGTCAGGCCGCTCTTTGCGTAAACTGGTGCCTTGTGTTCCGCCAGCACGATGAGCGTCGACCCGCTCTGGTTAAGGCGCGGGTCCATCCCGGAGGTGATTTTGACTCCACGGGTGAGCGTGAGACGAATGTGCACGCCGTCGCGCATTTGGTTGGCCGTAAGGGTGCGTGTGATTACGTCGATCAGCTTGTCGTTAGGCGGAATTTCCGCAAACGAGAGCGCGCTGGCGGAACGACGCAGGCGGGCGAGGTGTTCGTGTAATTTGAAGATGCGCCCGTTGTAGAGCCGCAATCCTTCCCAGACCGCATCGCCTCCCTGGACCGCGGAATCGAACGGGCTGACTCCCGCCTCCTCCCGCGCCACGAGACGGCCGTTGATGTTGACGATCAAGTTGCGGTTCTTCTCATTGAATCGCTGCAGCATTTTTTTCCCGTTTCATTCGTGGACTGACACGCTCTGGTTGATCCTCGACTCGCCACAATGTGTCCAGTTTTCATTGTGACAATGCCTAGCATATTGGTTGCGCTTATGAACGCCCGCTCTTTGCTTCTGCCACTTCTTTTACCGGCCACGCTTTTCGCGGCCGATGGGCTTATGCCGCCCGACAGCCTGGTGCTCGATGGTGTGCCGCCGATCCCGGCGGAGATGGCCGAACAGGTCGGGCGTTATACCGAGAGCCGCGCGGCCACTTTTCTCGGCTGGCATCCGAGCAAACCGGAGATGCTTATTCTCACGCGCTTCGGCGATACAAACCAGGTGCATCTCGTCACCCAACCGGGTGGCGCGCGCACCCAGTTGACCTTTTTCGCGGATCGCATCAACGACGCGAGCTTCGATCCGCAAGCCGGTGCTTTTTTTGTTTTCTCCAAGAGCGCCGGTGGCAACGAGTTCAACCAGAATTATCGCTACGATTTCGCGACTGGCGACGTAGCCCTATTGACCGATGGTAAGTCGAGAAACTCCGCTCCCACCTGGAGCCACGACGGCAAGCGCGTCGCCTACACTTCGACTCGACGCAACGGCGCCGATACCGACATCTACCTTGAATCGCCCGACGATCCGAAAAGCGATCGACTTCTCGCCGAGGTGAAAGGCGGTGGCTGGCAAATCACCGATTGGTCGCCAGAGGACTCCCGACTCCTTGTCCTCGAGTACGTCTCGATTAACGAAAGCTATCTCTGGCTCTTCGACACGAAGACGGGCGAGAAAACCGAGTTAACGCCCCGCCCAGCTGAGAACGCTGAAAAGGTCGCCTACTCGCAGGCGCTTTTCGCAAAGGATGGCAAAGGCATTTTCGTCACGACGGACCGGGACTCGGAATTTCAACGCCTCGCCTACATCGATCTCGCAACCAAAACGCACACGTATGTCTTGCCTAACGAAAAGTGGGATGTCGATGGCTGGGACCTGAGCGGCGACGGTCAGCGCATCGCCTACACTCTGAATGAAAATGGCACGAGCACACTGCACGTCGTCGGGGTCGCAATGCGCGATGCTAAAATGGTCGCCACCGCGCAGCCCGATCCCGTATTTGACCCGCCGATCGCCGCCTCTGTCATCACCGGCTTGAGATGGCAGCGCGGCGCGAAGCGAGACAAGCTCGCCTTCAATGTGAACAGCGCGCGCTCACCCTCCGATGTTTATACCTGGTCGTCCAAAACCGCCAGGAGCGTCCCGACTCGCTGGACGATGAGCGAGACCGGCGGCATACCAGTCGATCGTTTTGTCGAGCCAACGCTTGTGACTTGGAAATCATTCGATGGACGCCAGATCAGTGGCTTTCTCTATCAGCCCGACGCAAAAAAATTCCCCGGACCGAGCCCCGTCATCGTCAACATCCACGGCGGTCCAGAATCGCAGGCGCGCCCCGGATTCCAGGGACGGAACAACTACCTCTTCAACGAGGTCGGATGCGCAATGATCTTCCCTAACGTCCGCGGATCGGCCGGCTACGGGAAGTCCTTCCTTCTCCTCGACAATGGCTTCAAGCGCGAGGATTCCTACAAAGATATCTCTGCCCTGCTGGACTGGATCAAAACCCAACCGCAGCTCGATTCCGGCCGCGTCATGGCTTACGGCGGGTCGTACGGCGGATTTATGACGCTCGAGGTGGCGACGAATTATGCGAATCGCATTCGTTGCGCAATTGACATCGTCGGCATCTCCCATCTGGCCACGTTTTTGAAAAACACGGAGAGTTATCGTCGCGATCTGCGACGCGTCGAATACGGCGACGAGCGCGATCCGAAAATGGCCGAGTTCATGGAACGCATCGCCGCGCTGAACAACGCGCACAAGATCACCAAACCGCTTTTCGTGGTGCAGGGCGCGAACGATCCGCGTGTCCCGAAATCGGAAGCGGAGCAGATCGTCGCCACGCTCAAGAAACAGGGGACGCCCGTCTGGTACATGCTGGGGAAGGACGAAGGTCACGGCTTCGGGAAAAAGAAAAACGCCGATTATTTGTTCTACGCCACGGTGCAGTTCGTCAGGGATTATTTGTTGAAGTAGGACCGGCTGGGTTGCGCGTTTATCGCCGCAGAGGCGGCTCCCCACATTTGGGTTTTTACCGCAAGCGGTGTTGGAAAAGCGCGTCGTAAGATTCCCGGCATCGCGCTTCGATCTCGCGTAATCGCTTCGGTACCTCCGCAGGCAGCTCGCGATAAGGTCCGAACCCGGTCGACGTTGCCACCTCTCCGTACCAGTGTTTCGCCCAAACGCCGTCCGTCTCGCGCAGGCCAGGCGGCCAACTGAGCATCGCAGGATCAAACTCGACTCCAATCGCGCGACACAGAAGATGCAGCAACCGTTCGGGATCCTGTAAAACATCCCGCGCGTCGATCACCGGCGGAATTGTCTTCGATCGCTCTCGGACCCACTCGAAGATCTCAGCCTGTTGCACGAACCCCAGATCCTCCAATTCCGGATCATCATTCTTTTTGACATAGGACGCGATCACTTCCGCCGGGTCACGAATCAGAAAACAATTCGTTAGGCCATTAAGCCAGTCACGTTCCACCTCTGGCAGGAGATGATGTGTCATCAATTTCTGATAAAAAATGTGGGAGGGGCCTTTGTGCCCCGATGGGGGAACGGCGGTTGTCAGCGTTGCGACCACCTTCCGCCAGTCGGTTTCTCCGGCCACGATCACCTCTTTCGCCACGGGATGTTTCTTCCCGGTCGCCTGCAAATAAAAGGCATAGAATGGCTCATCGACTACCACCGTGTCGGCCCGATTCCCCCACGAGCGCATCATCGCGGTCGAGATATTGCGTGGCCCGGACCACATCGCGATGCGCAAACGAGGCATCATGTTCGCTCGGCGGCCCGGCTAGAGCGCGGCGACAAACTCCGCCATCCGCTGCCGCATCTTCTCATCAGGCAACCGACCGAGCCCAGCCGCCATATTGTCCTCAAGGTGCCTGACGTTACCGGTCGCGGGAATCGCACAGGTGACCGCGGCGTTGCCCAGGATCCATTTGAGAATAAATTGCGCCCACGATTTGCAATCGAACTCCCCTGCCCAATCCGGCAGCGGCTTGGCGCGAACTCGCGCGAAGAGATCGCCGCTGGCAAATGGACGATTGATCAATACCGCCACCCCGCGCTCGCGAGCCAATGGCAAGAGCCGCTCCTCCGCCGAGCGGTCGATGATCGAGTAATTGATTTGGAGGAAGTCGAGCTTCTCGCGCCGCAGGATTCTTTCCACTTCCGGGAACGCGGAATCGACATAGTGCGTGATGCCGAGATAACGGATGCGACCCTCTTCCTTCCAGGCACGCATGGTGACTAGTTGGGTGTCGACATCGACCAGATTGTGCACCTGCATGAGGTCGAGCCGCTTCACCCGCAGGCGATCGAACGATCGTTGCATGGAATCGATCCCCGCCTGTTTGCCGCTCGTCCAGACTTTGGTGGCGAGAAAAAGCGAATCGCGCAGATGCAGTTCACTCGTCAGGTCTCCGATTACGCTTTCGGCCCGGCCGTACATAGGCGAAGTGTCGATCACCTTGCCCCCGAGTTGGACAAAGCGGGCGAGGACTTCCCTGAGCGCTTGTCGCTCGTTAGGCGACGCGCCCACATCAAACACCTGCCAGGTGCCAAGACCGACCGTGGGGATTTTTTCGTCCGTCGCTGGAATGGCGCGGGACAGCATCGTGGTTTCTTCCGCCGCGTGCAGCGGGATTGAGCAGAGAGCCGCGGCCGCCGCGCCGCCGATCACGCGGGCCGCTTCGCGCCGGGTGATCGAGACATCAAACATGGTTCGAAAATCCTTGCCTCGGCGCTCTTTGCAAAGATTGAATTTGGTATGAAACCGACACTTGGACGCAGTTGGATGTTGCTCGGACTAGCCGTCGGGCTGGCCGGAGGGGGAATCGTGAACGCCAAAGAGCCGCTCTTCGAAGGGCTTGGCACTTACAAATACAAAATCACAACCGACTCACCAGAGGCGCAGCGCTATTTCAATCAAGGGCTCGCCTTTTATCATGGCTTCAATCACGGCG
>Ga0163162_10006858_pt1 | contig 11049 bp, 18 predicted proteins | sample S55metaG_FD_115310 | JGI IMG/M metagenome (GOLD analysis project Ga0163162, IMG submission 115310) | Switchgrass rhizosphere microbial communities from Kellogg Biological Station, Michigan, USA - S5-5 metaG | ecosystem: Host-associated > Plants > Roots > Rhizosphere > Soil | place: USA...
ACCGTTGGATTGACCTGATTTCGACGCGTTTCCTCCAGGGCCAACCGTCAAGTGCCTATCCGCATCGGGTTTACGCATACGTGGCGATGGCGATGTATGACGCCACAGTGGCTACCTGGGATTCAAAATACGCCTATAACCGTCCGCGTCCCAGCGTGGCTGATCCGACGCTTCAAACAGTCCTCCCCACGCCCCAGAGCCCGTCGTATCCGTCTGAGCATGCTGCCGCGGCGGCGGCTGCTGCAGGAGTACTCTCGTACTTCTTTCCGAACGAGGCGGACTACTTCGAGCGCTTGGCGGAAGGGGCAGCTCGCTCCCGGCTCTACGCCGGACTTCAGTACCCAAGCGACTACTTCGCGGGCCTGGACCTGGGACGACAGGTGGCAGCGCGTGTGATTGCACTCGCGAAGGCCGACGGGTCCGACGCCGTCTGGGCGGGCACCGTCCCTACCGGGAAGTGTAATTGGGTCGGCTCCAATCCAGGCAACGTGACGGCAGCAAACTGGAAGCCTTTGTTGCTGGTCGCCCCTAACGAATTCAGACCAGCAACACCGCCGGCGTGCGATTCGACCCAGATGGTGGCGCAGGCGGCCGCGGTCCGGGATTTCCCGCGCTCCCCTGCCGCGTTTGCGACAAACTACAAAGCATTCTACTGGCAAAGCCCCGAAGGTTTGCAGACTTGGCCGTATGTTTATGCGAACAAGTGGATGGCCGAAGACAAGCTGGATCAGAACCCTCCGCGGGCGGCGCGCGCTTATGCCCTGATCGCGTTGTCCTTTTTCGACGCGTTCATCGCCAGTCAGGACGGCAAATTCACCTATTGGTACATTCGTCCGAATCAGTTCGATCCGGCCATCGTTCCTTTGTTTCCTGTTCCCAACTTTCCAAGTTACCCGTCGAACCATTCGACCTTTTCCGCAACTCGATCCGAGATGCTCGCCTATCTGTTCCCTGTGCACGCGGACTTCATCCGAGCGGTCGGCAAGGAGGCGGGAGATTCTCGCATCTGGGCTGGAATACACTATCAAATCGACAACGAATCTGGTGGTCAGCTAGGGAGATCCGTCGCCCAAAAATTCATCACGTGGGCGAACGGCGACGGTTCGCAGTAGGTTCCTCTTGCGCGCTACGCGAGTGATTATGTACATGAAAATTGTCACCGAAGGCGTGCCGCACCATCTTTGCGCGATCGACACGATCTCGTATGAGGCAAAGACAGTCTGCGGCCTCATCCTGACCGAATATCATAGCTGGAAGCGGATCAGGGCACTGGAAGGCGATGAGTGTACACATTGCGCCGAACTGGCGTTTGGCCGTAGTGTTCCGAGCCCGTGAAGAACTCCCGGTCTCCCATGGTCCCTGTTCAGGCCCGGCTGAAGCCGTACATCAACGATGAAGGGCTGGGGATGGAAAATGCAGACTCTCCGTCCCCAGTATCTCTTGCGGGCACTCGGAGGGAATGCCCTTCGTTGTCCCGAGTATGAGACATTTTCTTTCGCAAGACGAGGGTATCTAACGGTCAATTATTACCTTAGTCTTCAAGATCCCGGCACGCGATGCCATTTAAGCGCACGTTCGGCACATTGCGAAGGCTTCAGGTGTTCCGGAGCGTTTATAGGGCGGGAGCGCCCGATCGGAGGAAAAGGCGGCTCCCGTCTTTAGCAGGCACTCGGAGGAGATGCCCGCAGATACAAGAGTATGGGGCCTCCCCGACTTGGGCGCGAAGCCTATCTTTCGGCGCGCGAAACCTATCTTTCGTCCCTAAAAAATCCTTCATCCTCGAATTGGGCCATTACCGCTTTCTGATCCACGATAGCTGGGTGTTATCAGGGTTTAGAGGCATTCGACGCGAGATAGGCAGCTAGGCACTTGGCCCATTGGGCGGACACGACCCGCCTCAGCAGTGGACCTAGCTCTAGAACGGAAGTACCGGGCAGATTAGCTACCCTTTCTAAGGTAACAATATACTAGACGCACAATATAGTTCTTGACTCCCTGAGGTAGTTGACGCACAATGGATACATGGACAGCGAACTTGGAAAACTACCCGAAAGCCTGCAGGAGGCGGTCGTTTACTTCTCAGACATCGAACGGGCGCATAAGTTCGCTACCAAACTACGTTGGCCGAATGGCATCGAGTGCCCGCGCTGCGGCTCGAAAGAGCACTCGTATATCAGCACCCGCCGCTTTTGGTTCTGCAAGGGCTGCAAGAAACAATTCACTGTCAAAGTCGCCAGCATCTTCGAGGATTCCCCGCTCGGTATGGATAAGTGGATGCTGGCAGTTTGGCTCCTCGTGTCCTGCAAGAACGGTATCAGCAGCTATGAAATCGCCAGCCATTTAGGGATTACTCAGAAGTCGGCTTGGCATATGATGCACCGAGTACGGAAAGCTATGCGGTCTGGATCGTTTACCAAGCTATCGGGCGAAGTGGAAGTTGATGAAACTTCATCGGTGGCAAGGCCCGCAATATGCACGTAGCGAAGCGGGCGCGTCGGATCACCAGCACCGGGACTCATGACAAGGTTCCAGTCGTGGGAATCCTGGAACGCGGCGGCAAGGTTCGTACTGCCGTGATTCCGAATCGAAAGAAGAAGGCGCTTCAGGCAGAAGTCAGAAAGCACGTAGAGGCAGGTTCCGCGCTGTATAGCGATGCGCTTATGTCCTACTCCGGGTTAGCTGGCGAGTACGCTCATCAAGTTGTGGATCACGCCGTAGCTTACGTGGATGGCCGCGTACACACTAATGGCTTGGAAAATTTCTGGTCGCTATTGAAGCGCTCTATTCGTGGAACCTTATGTGAGCGTGGAACCTTACCACCTGCATCGCTACCTGGACGAACAAGCCCTACGCTTCAATGAACGCAAGATGTCTGCTGGCGAGAAGTTCGCGGCAGTCATGGGGAATGTGAGCGGCAAGCGGCTTACCTGGAATGAAGTCACCGGAAAGGGTCTGGAGTTAGAAACGCGGCCCCTTAACTGAGAAGGAAGCGAAACGTGAGAAGCGCGGGAAGAGAAAATAAATTTATAAGCACATGCCGCCCTGCCAGCACGCCGCTATCAGAAGGACATACCACGCGACTGCAATCATCGCCAATATGATGAGAACGGCTCGGAGAATATAAGCGGCTGTTTTCTTAAGCTCGGGCATTAGGCATGCTGAGGTTTGGGGGATTTCTTGCGGGGTTTTGGTTTGTCTTGCACTTCAGACTTCGGAACTCGAAAGAGCGCCTTCATCGTTCGCGTGAACTCTTGCAGCGCCGTCTTGCCTTCGGTTGGCTTCGCCTTCATGACTTCATTCTTGCACGGATTCTTTCAATACGGTCCCACATATTCTGGGCATGCATCCATACGCGGCGAAGCCAAGAACATTCAATGCATGGGGGATTCCCTGGACTCCAGAGATGGTACTTTGTCTCGCCAATGCGGATGAACTTTGGATCTGGCGCTCCACTTCCGGCTGGATTGAAGTGCTCGTCAAAGTACCAATGTGCTTTCAGAGCAACCCGATTGCCGTCCAAAGGTTCGCGAAGTTCTAATTCGTGCGTCCATCGGACAATCGTTCCGGTACGATCAGGGAAAGGCGGATTTACGGGGTTTGGGTTCTTTGGTTTCGCGTTATATTTGCCTGTGAAGTAACCTTCCCAAATCCTGTGTTTCCAAAAAGTTAACCTTAGATGCTTGGCGCATTGATGGATGTGGGTGTAAACTGGATCTGCCATGCTCAGCCTAGATCAAATAAAATCAAAGATCGCTGAGTACGCGTCCGCCCGCATATCGCTTGGTGATTTCGAGGATTGGTTCTATGAAAATTCGATTGATCCGATCCCCGGTCAAGATGTAGAGTCCCTAGTATCATCCATTGATGAAGCGCTATCGAAGAGGCATTTTGGCAAGGTTGACCAAGATGTATTACGCGTAGAACTTCGGGAGTTGGCGAATGCCGCCCGCCCTTTTCGCAGCATCGTGCGTGTGAATTGGCATGAGGCACGGGGGTTCGAAGTGCCTGTTCGATCAGACACTGCGGCCAGCGGCAATGAACCACGTCGATCACGCAGCGCGGCCTCGGCTAGTTCTTTTCGTCCGCTTCTGCGCGTGCACGCAGCGTAAATGGGACTCTGGTTACTTCTTCGCCATCAAGCGTGAGGGTAATGTAGTGCGTCCCCATTTGTTTCGGGATAACGCCAATTTCTCCAACGACATTAAGCCCTCTAGGAAGATCCCTGTACGCCTCTTTGGCCTCCAGGGTGGCCTTGGATTCATTCAGGACCGTGACATCTCCATCTGGCCTTATCAGGCGAATGCTTACGGTGTGCTCAGTGGCATCGCCGGGATAGCCCCTTACGCTCCCGAGGAAGGTCAACTGCACGGCCTGTCTTTCTAATGGCACTTCGGCAATAGGATCTACAAAGAAGATATCTACAATGCGGAAGGCGCTATAGACACCATCTTTTTCTTGCATCGCCCTTTGGCAGATCAATAGGAAGCAGGATATTAAGTCGTTCGGCATGGGTTTTCCGGTGCCGCCCATTGTATCCAAACGAAAGACCGGAGCGGTATGCTCCGGTCTGAGTTGCTTTATGAGTGCGTGGTGGGGCTCGAACCCACGACCGTCCCCTTCGACAAAGGGGCGCTCTATCCATCTGAGCTACACGTCCATACGAAACCGTCTCTCTCGAAACGGCTTTATGAGGACGGCTTCAGTCTATCACGCCCTTGTGCGTCAAGTAAATTGTTGCCCTTTCTAAGGTACTTTCCTTACATTAGTCTACTTGTAACGCCACTCCCTCCCCAGTAAAATCATGGAAACGATTTGATTCGGAAACTACTGGAGGAAGTTGATGCGAAAAGTGTTTTTCGGTATGGGACTCCTGATCACCGCGCCGTTGTCACTTGTCTACGCACAGGGTTCGGCCGGAGGCGTAGGGACCATCGAACACGGCCAACCGCAGGTGGTGCTCCATGGAACAGTCGGGGCCGCGGCTGCTGCCCACGCAGCTCACGGGCGTCCTGGCGGGGGCGGGGGATCGAATAACCTGTACTATCACGGCGGCATCGGCGGCATTGGCGTCGAGACGGCGCCCAAGGTCTATCTGGTGCTGTGGGGCGCGCAATGGAACAACAACGATCCGAGCGGCGAGGCCGCCCTTCTGCAGTCCTTCTATGGCGGGCTAGGCGGTAGCTCCTGGTTGAACAGCGTTGCCCAGTATTGCCAAGGTGTGGCTAACGGCACCTTTTCCTGCAACGGAACAGGTACAGCCGCCGGAAATCCAAACGGTATCTTCGCCGGCGTCTGGTCTGACAATACGACTTCTGCCCCATCGCGTCCCGGGCAATCGCAGCTTGCGGCCGAAGCGGTGAGGGCCGCCCAACACTTCGGCAATACGAGCGCCACCAGCAATGCGAGCGTCCAGTACGTGATCGCCACCGCGAGCGGGAACAACGCGACCGGGTTCGGGACACAATACTGCGCATGGCACAGCTCGACCAGCTCGTCCTACGGCAACATCGCCTACACCAACATGCCTTACATCACGGACGCGGGCGGAAGCTGTGGCGCCAATTTCAACGGCCTCGGCCCCAACGCCGGCATCACCATCGTCAGCGGCCACGAGCTCGCCGAGACCATTAGCGACCAGTTCCCAAACGGTGGGTGGCTGGATTCGGGCGGTGCGGAAAACGGCGACAAGTGCGCCTGGATCGGCTCGGGCCAGGGCGCATCGGCAAACATTACGCTCAGCACGGGCACCTTCCCGGTACAGTCGTTGTGGAGCAACGCTTTTAATAACAACTCTGGCGGTTGCGTGCTCTCGTATCCTTAAACCGGTTCCATGCGCTGACGTGCAACGCAGCGCCTTCATGAAGCACAAGAGATGGTGACACCCGCAACATGAGATCAGCGTTCCTCTCCCTGGTATTGGCCGCCGCGCTCATACCATCGGCCCTCGCGAAGGTATCCGGCGGCGGCGCTGGCGCGTCACATACTTCCCGTTCTGCCGCTACCCCAGATCAAGCCCGCGGTCGGCGCGCGCCCCGCGATGCTCCGGCTGTGCGCGCAACAGCCATGACCGCATTGAGCGGAGCTCGACTGCAAAGCACGAGTTCGAGCATTCGACCCCCTGCCCCTCGACCGGAAGAACCTCGGGCGCCTGCCCTGGGTATGTGGTAGATCACGTGACACCGCTTAAGAGAGGCGGCGCCGATGATCCGAGCAATATGCAGTGGCAGACGAAGGAAGCGGCGAAGGCGAAGGACAAGGCCGAGTAGTTACTCCAGCGTCCCCCTCACTCTTTTCAGCCACATCACCTTTTCTTTTCTGTAGAAATGGTGACGGAAATTTAGCACTCCCGCGATACGGGCGACCACCGTAGGGATGCCACAGCGTGCCTCGCCTCTAGATGCGGTTCATTCAAACACTTCCTTCTTCCCTAAGATCGCTTCCCGAGCATCTTCCGCAGCCGCATGAGCAACTCGCGGAACTTCGTCTCGTCGCGTTGCTGCGAGTGCAGATACGCTTCGTAGTGCTCAACGGCGTCGATCAGCCGCCGAATCTCGTCCTCGTCCAGGTCGATCATCACGCTCTCTATTGTGTCTTGCATATTGTGTCTTCTGCCAATTTCTGCGGCGCGGCCGGCGCCGGCGAGCGCCCGCGGGCTGTTCCTCGGGAACTGCAGGACTGCCATGGGAACTAGTGTACCAGTTTCGCCTTTTCTTCGCCCACTATGCTATCCTCTCCTACGTGCCCGCCCGCACCTGCACCGTCTCGTTCACTGGCCCCGACGGCATCCGGCATTCGGTGAACGTCCAGGCGGAGACGCTCTACGAGGCGGTGGTCCTGGCGATCCGCGCGTTCCGGGAACACGAGTGCGCGCCGGGCGCCGGAAGCCAGTTGGAGGTGGAAGCGCGCGTGACGCACAGGGTGAGCATGGCCAAGGTGCAGGACTGGCTGCGGTCGTCCGCCAAGAGCCCCAGCGACAAGATCATGAAGGAGCGGCTGAAGGGGTTGGTTGCGTCGTAGGTCGATGCTTCAGGCCAGCTTGCAGGCGCGAGGCGCCTGAAACATTTGGTCCGGTACTTGGATCTTAGCTCCCAGGGAGGCTGCAAGCCATGCCCGACACTCTTCACATCCACGAAGACGATCTTGAACTCTACAACGGTGGGCGACTGGAACCAGAGCGCATTCTCGCAATAGAACGGCACTTGTCGAATTGCCAAACTTGCCGAGAAAGGCTGAGTCAGTGCATCGGCGTGCCACTAGAGACCAGAGAGAGAAGGGAGCGGCGCTGGGGAACTTCTCGGGAGCGTGGCTGGCGAGTTACCCACGGTACAGCGGCGTGACGCCCTCCGGCTACCCCAGGGGTACCTTCAGCCAAAGCGCCATCACTAGCAGACCGATTAACGTTGCCCAAACCACCACAAGGTTATAGTCATTTCGCGCTTGCATTGCTGGCCTCACAGTCGGCTCCAGCGCCGTCGGCAGATCCCATTCTTCGACGGGTACGGCTTAAGTGCTGGAGCCCACGCGGAAGTTATCCTCCGATCCAGTTATCCGCTGAAATAGAGTGGGCGCTTTTTTAGCGGCTTCAATTCAAGGACACCCTGAAGCAAGGTGCGGCTGATCTGCCGGGTAGTCGCTTGCGACTTACGCTTGGCTTCCCATAGATCCGAATACTTGAGGCAGAGTGGAACACTACCGTAGTAGAGTTCTGTTTCGACTCCGAAGCCCGAACAACTGGCCATCTTTACCACTCTCGGATGTCCCTAAACTACGCCTCAATCAAGGTGGTGTCAACCCAAAATTTGATGAATTTTATCTCAGACAGTGGGCTGGCGCGAGCTGGGCAGTTGTGTGACAAAGTCCGAGGGCCATTTTTCCAGAAGTTTCCCTTATACGCGCGTATCTGAAAACTTTCCCATTTTTGGGGTCTGGTTTTGTCACATTGTCACAGCCGGTCGCGGACGCGATCACGTCGTGACACGCGCTCGATAATCCGGATGAACCAGATCCACATATTCCTGGTGCCGACGGATGTAATCGGTGGCGAACGAGCACAACGGAACCACCGTGAGCCCGTGCTTGCGCGCGAATTCGATTCCGGCGCGCACCAGCGCGCTTCCGATGCCATGCCCTGCGAGCTCGCGGGGGACTTCCGTGTGAACCAGGACCAGCTTGCCCGGCGTGGGCCGATATGCGAGGAATGCGGTCTTCCCGCTGATGTGTGCCTCGAAGCGGTGATTCACTTGGTCGTTCGAGACTGCGATGCGCGGGTCAGGCTCGATGCCCATGGCCCAGGCGGGCGAGTCGCTCGCAGGGAATGACTCCCGGGATGCCTCGCCTACGCGATCGACCGGCTCCTCGGGCGCCAGTGGAGATTGTCCCTCTGCTTCCGGTTCGTTCGTGTTGATTCCCATCTAACCACTCTCGTATGGATCCGAGTATCCGATACCAGCTTAGCCCTTGAAGTTCACTTCGACGGTTTGCCGACTTATCGGCAAAGTGGACCTATGCCCTTCACAAACCCACAGCTTAAATAGTGTCGCGTTTACTTCCCGGAGGTCCGGCGGTGACCTTATGTTGGTTCGCCTTGCCAAGCCTCTCCAGCGTCCAGTCCAACGTGGCGGATATCGGAATGTATTCAGCGGTGCAGATCAAAAAAAACCATGCCATCCTCCATTGAGACGCATTATTGAGGATTAAAAAAATATTGCAGTGTGGACAGTCAACAGGGTTCCTAGCGCCAACCAGAACACGGCGTTCCGCCAGAATCGCCGATATTGCCTGATGACCCACCCGAATAGAGCCAGCGTGTTCATTCCCAGCCCACCCCACTTAACGAGAGAATCGTCGGACACGTTCTGAAGCGCGATCCAGTACCCGCCAACAGCGACGACTACTCCAATCAGGACGTAGATCAAGAGGTCTCGAATCCGTCGCATAAAGTTATCATAGTCTCCTACGATAGTCCTCGCGTTGCGGCCCGAATGCATAACACTTTGACGTGTAACGCGCAAACCGTACATGTGCCACCGATCTGCGCGGAGTGGCAGTTTAGATCGGAAGCTTGTCGGCTAGCGCGATCCTCTGGACCTCGCAGGTCGAGCGGTCTTCCCATACGATTTCGTACTTTTCCGGGCCGAGATATTTCAACAGCGCATCTTCGTCGTCAACGGGCTGGTGAACACAGGCGCGCGTTTCAACGATCGCGGTCGAGGATTGGTACAAATTCGTTCCGATCCGTTCGATGCTGGGTAGTTTGTAGTAATCGCTTGTCTTCGTGGGCGTCGCGCCAGCGAAGAGAGCGCTTAACGCCAGGATCGACAGGATTCTCATGGTTCCGCTATCGGCAGTTGCAGGCATTGTCATTACTCCGACTCCATCTGCACACCTACGTTTCGTAGGCGTCGCTCAAACTCTCGCTTCGTCGCAGGGATCAGTCAGGCGCTTCCTCTTCGCGCCTGGCTTAGGCCGCGGGAGTCGCGGATCAGAATTGCACTGTAGGAACTGCTAACTGCGGATACAGGAAGGCTAACATGTTTCGGACACGAGAGCCACGGGTGGGCAGTGGCTAAATCTTGCCCGAAAAGATGCCGATAAAAGGATAGATGTCGATCCCACTTGTCTCATCTATCGAATGCGAAACCGAACGCATCATCCGGCACTCGGAAATGATGGCCGTCGTCCGGGCCATGCGCTCGGGCACAGCACCGCGTCTCGGAGACAGCCTCGACTACTTCATCGAGGTTCCGGCAGCCCTCGAGCGCCGAGCCTTTGCCAGACCACAGAACAAGGCACCGAAACCGTATCGATTCAAGGTCGAGCAGTGGCATCTGGACGCGGCTCGCGACGTGGTCAATTCGACAATAGCTATGGCTTGACGGTGAGATTGCCCCGCGATAGTTTTCTGCTTGGAGCCGCGGCACGGAACAGACCCTGACTCAGCATGAAAAAGGGCAGCCACCCAAGCAAAGTCACGTGACCGAATCACGCTGCCTGCTCACGCGCCTGCCCTGAAGCTGATTGATCGTTACGATATCAGGCTTGGAAGTCCAACCTAGTGACTGCCGCCGGCTCCAGTAGATGTCGCGGTCTTGCCCTGGCTTTCCGGAACCCATAGCTTGATTTCAACGCGACGGTTCATCTTACGGCCTTCGCGCGTTTTGTCATCGGCAACCGGCCGGGCATAACCCGCGCCCAGCATCGAAATGTTGCGCACCGGGATCTGATGCTCATTGGCCAGATAGCGCGCCACGGCTTGCACGCGGGCTTCGCTCAGAGTCTCGTTGTAGGTCGGCGAACCGGTCTTGTCCGTGAAGCCTTGCAGCTCGATCACGAAGCGCTCCATGCCCTTGGCCTGCTGCGCGATTTCATCCAACTTCGCCTTGCCGTCGGCAGTCAGCTTGTCCTGGTTGAACTCGAACAGAACTGAATCTTCCTTGGCGACCTGAAACTTGTTCATCGCCTGCATCGACGAATCCAACTTGTTCAGGCCCTGCTCGGCGAAAGTGCGCGCGCCATCGGCGGCCGTTTTCGCGCCATCAGCAGATTGCTGGGCAGCGCCGGCTTTCTGGTCCGCCATCTTGGCAGCTTCACCGGCCTGAGTGGCCTTGGCATCGGTGTCGCGCAAGTGTTCCTTGGTCTGGGAAGCGTCCTTGTCCAAGTCCGCAATCTCCGTTGTATGGGTCGAGAGCTGCTTATCCTGATCCGTGTTCTTGGCCTCGGTTGTGCCTACGCGCTGCTCCACCGGAGCGATCGTTTTTGCGACATATTTGTGGGTTGCGACGCATCCCGTCCCCAGAAGGCTCAATCCGAGCGCGCCCACCGTTAGAAGTGTAGTTTTCATTGTGATCTCCTTTTCTTCTTGCGGCATGACGGGCTTGCCCCCGCTACCTCTGTGTGTTTTGCTTCGAGGTAGCCAGTAAAACTTTCTGTGTCCAGAAAGTAAACCTTTCTTTCTTTTGCCCGAAAACCATCGATTCCGTCAGCCACGGCGCGTTTTAAAGCACGCGGGATTCCATTGAAGCGGAGCGATCAATGATTGGAGGAAATACA
>Ga0163162_10006859_pt1 | contig 11048 bp, 8 predicted proteins | sample S55metaG_FD_115310 | JGI IMG/M metagenome (GOLD analysis project Ga0163162, IMG submission 115310) | Switchgrass rhizosphere microbial communities from Kellogg Biological Station, Michigan, USA - S5-5 metaG | ecosystem: Host-associated > Plants > Roots > Rhizosphere > Soil | place: USA: Michigan...
CAGAACTTTCAGAATAATGATGAATGCCGGGTATTCCTTATCTCTCTTAAAGCAGGAGGTGTTGGTCTTAACTTGACTGCTGCTGATTATGTTTACATAGTTGATCCATGGTGGAACCCCGCTGTTGAGCAACAGGCTATAGACAGAACTCATAGAATAGGACAAACCAAAAATATCTTTGCCTACAGAATGATCTGCAAGGATACAATAGAAGATAAAATACTTAAGCTCCAAGAACGAAAGCGAAGCCTGGCGAAAGAGTTAATAGCCGACGATACTACTTTTGTTAAGTCACTTACTAAAGCGGACGTTGAGTATCTCTTCAGTTAAAATTTAAGTGTCTGGCCACCAGGGTGGACAGACACTTTTTCCAAATCACTTCATCTGACCGATAAAAGTCTTCCACCTGATGTAGTTTCTTTTGTCCTCTGAAAGGATTTGAACTCTGAGGGAGTAGAACAGCTCTCTGAGAAAGTCTGTCAGCCCGGGCTTTTTGATCTTTTTCATAGCAATTGGTTTTAAATATTGGATGTATCTAAAGTTAAATATTTATTTTCTTAATAACAAAATAAATAGACAAATTTTTTTTAATAAGATCCTGCCAGAACAAGTCTTTCGCTAGATTTATTAGTATTAAGATAATAGAGAATGATTGCGTGATAACATGGCGGATACCCTACAAGAGAGAGTAGAAGATTTGATAATCAGTTGTTTGGAAAGAAATTCCAGGAGAATAATTTAGAAATACCCTTTATAGGGTATTGAAAAGTTGCAGATACTTCCCATCTTTACAGGAAATTATACTAATATGAAAAAGATATTCTTTATCCTACTAACGGTTATCTCCTTCCAGGGATTTGCAGGAGACACGACAACAACACTTCGGATTATTAACGACCTGTGCAGGCAATATGATGACGTTAGCAGGCAGTTTCATTTTGAGGGAGGAAACCTGATCTCTCAAAGCAGTATTTGTAAGGTCCAGATGCCTATTAAAGACATGGATTTTACAATAGACGAAACCTATAGTACCTCTACCGTAACCAAGCTTAAGTTCCCTTGTGTAGGCAAATACATATATATTGATTGCGGCAGCAGTCCATACTCTGAGGATAAAGTGTATTTCAATATTACTTCGCATTCCATTGCAGAGCGCTTAGTTGAGGAGTTTAAAAGATTAAAAAGAGAATTTCTTGAGCTTGAAAAGAATAAATCCAATACCGGCTATACTGATTATTCAAGGGCTAGCGCTAGTACTATAGTCGCCAGGATCAATGAGCTCACTAAACTATATGACCCATATACCCGCAAATTCTATCTTAATGAGGACAATAAGATCCTTATTGCTAAATCAAGTCTTTGCACCGTAGTTATTCCTTTGAAAGAATTAACTTCTATCACCGCAAAAGCAAATACAAGTGATTATAGTGTTATGTTCAATTGCGCTTCTTACAACAATAAATGTATCTACGTGCTGTGCGACAGCTTTAATAATCCTGACAAGACCACAAGCATTACTATTAATACCCAATCTGCTGCTGACGAGATAGCACGTCTTATTGGTTATTTAAAAGCTAAATAAATATTCCGGTAGTAACAGATCGGTATAGAAACACTAAGATTTCAAATACCTCACAGGCAATAACCTGTGAGGTATTTTTTTAGAACTGTGGAAGCTTAGGTTTTGTATCCATTATAGTATCTATCTCAGACATAACTTCCGGGGTAAGCAATGGCAAAACATCCAATGCCTTTAAATTAGAATATAGCTGTTCTTTCTTAGTAGCCCCAAGTATTGCAGTACTTACATTAGGGTTCTTTACACACCATGCGATAGATAACGCGGCAACGTCTACGCCTAATGTTTTTGCAAAATGGGTAAGCTTTTTTACTTTCTCTATTTTCTGCTCCACCGCCCACCTTTCTTTAAGCCAGTCAAAACCTTCCAGGGCAAAACGTGAGTCTGCAGGAATGCCTGCATTATATTTTCCGGTCAATAAACCAGATGCCAATGGGCTCCATATTGTGGTTCCCATGCCCACGGTATTGAATACCATCAGGTATTCGTTCTCTACTTTATCTCTTTCAAACAAATTGTATTGAGGCTGTTCCATTGTAGGGCCTATCAGCCTGTATTGTTGAGCAACCCTGTGAGCTTCCATTATTTCCACTCCGCTCCATTCGCTGGTTCCCCAATAAAGGATCTTTCCTTGTTGGATCAGCGTGTTCATTGTCCATACTGTTTCCTCAATGGGGGTATTCTTATCAGGGCGATGGCAAAAATAAAGATCAAGGTATTCTACCTGCAATCTTTTTAGTGCCTCATGGCAGGCTTCTGTTAAGTGCTTCCTGTTATTACCAATTTGAGTAGGCTTGTTCTCTTTTCCATGCCAACCGAAGAAGGCCTTTGACGAAACCGTATATGTTGTCCTGTCCCAATTCTTTTTACTTAATACCCTGCCCATCATCTTCTCGCTTTCTCCACCGGCATATACCTCGGCATTATCGAAGAAATTGATACCATTGTCATAGGCAATTCCCATGAGCTCATCAGCCACCTTATCATCTATTTGCTTGTTGAAGCTTATCCAGCTTCCAAAAGATAAAACGCTTAATTGTAATCCCGATCTTCCCAGTCTGCGATACTCCATGTAATAGATTTAGACTATAAAAGTAAGAGATAACCCCTAATGCTTTACAGAAGAATGAAACTCTTTAGTGCTTATGGTGGGGGGAAGTACATGTCTTGCTTGCACGACAGTACCTGAAATTGATATAATGCGCAGAGATAATGAGGCCAACAGCAAGGAAAAGGAAGAAGTATTCTGCCTGGCCGCTAAATTGTTTCAGGATCAAAAAGATAAAGCCTGATGCAAATATCATGAAGGGTAATTTGCTCCTATGGTGCTTTATATATCCATGTACAAGAGCATAGCATCCTACAAGGAAAGCTATTGTTATCATCCCCCACTCAAAGAAGGAGTTGTGAATGATATTTATGCCAAACAGGGGAAGGCTGGTTAAGATCACGGGCAATAATGCACAATGAATTGCACACAGTAGTGAAGTGCCTATTCCAAAATAATCCCAATTGATCTTCAGAGTCATGAATGGGCAAAGATAACACATTTGCAACATTGGTGCAAGTGTATCTATAGAGTTAACTTGAGTTTGTCAGTTTGGACATCCCGGAGGATGGCTTTATTTAGTAAATTTGCACCCTGCTATGAAAAAACTATTATGGTACGGAATCGGGTTTGTTGTGTTGCTTGTAGCTTTCTACATGTTCCTATTTGCGGGAACTGACTATTACCAGTCTAAATTACCCGTATTGAGTAATGTTCAGGCCTTTTCTTTTACTGACCAAGACGGACAAAAGGTTAATAATCAAACCCTGCAAGGGAAAGTATACGTGGCAGAATATTTCTTTACAACCTGTTCAGGTATTTGCCCAAAGATGAATGCCAATATGGGTAAAATATATGCTAAATATAAGAGTGATGAGGGCTTTGCTATTCTATCTCATACCTGCATGCCTGAAACAGATTCAGTGCCCCGGCTAAAAGCATACTCTCAAAAGATGCTTGCAGATGCGGGAAATGGAAATCCATCCAAATGGTATTTTGTTACAGGGAGCAAAGATTCTCTTTATAGGATAGCCAGGGAAAGCTACCTGCTGGATAACGACAAGAACAACAGTATTAATATCAAGGACCAGTTTATCCATACCCAGTTCTTTGCCCTTGTAGATAAGCAGCAAAGGGTCAGAGGCATATACGACGGATTAAAGCAGGGAGAGCTGGATGCACTAACAGAAGATATAAAGAACCTGCTGAAAGAACATGGCAACAATTCTTCTTTCAATCATTCAACCTTTAGTAATAATCCTAATTAAGAATATCTGCTGTATGTTAGAGATCTTTGCCCTTATATATTTATCAAAAAATGTTAGTGAATTAGCATACCAAAAAGGTTTGAAAACCGGCTGGTGGAAATTCTATACCGTAATTGCCTGGATACTATTTGAGTTTATAGGAATTTTTATCGGACTATTGATATTTGACAGAACAAACCTGGTATCTATAATACTGGTGGGGTATGCAGCAGCTATTACAAGTTATTTTATCTTAAAGGCATATCTTAATAAATTGCCCGATTACTCTCCCGAAGACGATCTCGATATCGGTAAACCAGAATAATTCCTTCTTTTCCTTATTCTGTAAACCATTTTTCCCGATGCGGCAGTCGGAAACCGCCGATAATGACGTGCTTTGCACAAAATATATAACTGCAATGAAAAGATTATTAGTATTAGCCCTTTGTGTTGTTAGCTTAAACACATTTGCGCAAGACCGTTATTTCGGACAGACATATACAAGCAATGTTTTACCTAAAGGAGCTGTAGACCTTGAATTTTGGCATACATCAAGACTTGGACATGAGGGTCAATTTTACAATGCCCAGGATCAAAGACTTGAGTTTGAACTAGGCTTGGGAAAGGGTCTTCAAACCTCCTTCTACTTCAATAAGTATTTTACAAGGTTCAGTACTGGCGCTGATGATACAGAAACTAAAAATGAAATAGGATTCAGCAGTGAGTGGAAATATAAAATGAGCGATCCTGTGGCAAATAAACTAGGATCTGCATTGTATGCCGAAATTGGCCTGAAGGGTGGCGATGAGATCGAGATAGAAACTAAGATCATCCTTGATAAGTGGTTCGGCAAAGGGAAAAAGAATATTATTGCTTTCAATGGTACTGTAGAATTTGAGAAAGAATTTGAGTGGGCTGACAATAAAGTAAACAGCAATGGTTGGGCAACCCCTATTGAGGTAAACCTGGCTTACCAGCATCTTATCAAGCCAAACTTTGGATTAGGCTTCGAGATCGTGAACAGGAATGATGTAGAGAAAGGAAATGGCTGGATGAATTCAATATTCTATGCCGGGCCAACTCTTAATTTCAGAGGGGGTAAGTACTTCGTGATCTTAAATTATATGCCACAGATAGGCAATATCCATAAGACAGACTTCTCACCCTCAGGAATGGTGCTTGACAGCCATGAGAGACATGAGGTAAGGGTTCTGTTTGGGATAAGTTTATAGTTTTCTTAAGAGTTGTTAACAAGGGATTCATTTAACCGAATGTAGCTTTACAGGATGAAAAAAGTGGCTTTCATATTTAGCGTAGTGGTACTGGCGGCTTGTGGGTCTTCCAAGAATAACATAAGCACTGTAAACAATAAGACTACTGCAGAAGTTAATCCTGAACTGGTGACAGCACAGGCAAAGGTTCCCGGGATTACCATGAAGGAGCTGACAGATGGCAGGAAGCTTTATATTGAAAGATGCAGCAATTGCCACGTTCTTAAGAGTCCTTCAGATTATACATCACAGCAATGGGAACCTATTCTCGTAAGAATGACCATGAGGGCTCACATTTATGATGAGGGGCAAAAGCAGCTGATCAGAAACTACCTTGTAGCGCATTCCAAATAGGACTACTTCTCTTTCCAGACACACATTAATGCACTAAAAATAAAAGAGGCTATCTTTCTTCGAGATAGCCTCTTGCCCTAATAAAACCCTAAACCAGCAAAAAATTCACAATTATATCAATACATATATTATTCCAAGATTCTAATTGATATATGTGATTTCTATAATGAAAGCTGAATATTTGGTCTAATAATCGAGCCTGCTTGTTTCTCAAGACTAAAGATGTGGTACTAATAACAGACCCCCTTATTTCTAACAGATCTAAGGTGTGCAGTAAGTATTCCCTAAGTATGACGTGGCTATGCCAAAAGAAGAATGGAGTCAATATGGAGTCAGTATGGAGTCAGTACCGGGGATTTGCGCCTGATTGAGTCTTTAACTCCCAAATGCTTTCCTTAACTTTGCATCCTTTTTATTTATGAGGTCAAGATATAATGAATATCAGCAGCTTAATCTGCCTTTAATAGCGGAAAACATTCTTTGTCAGTGGGAGGAGAATAAGACATTTGAAGAAAGTGTGACTAGCAGGGATGGAAAAGAACCCTTTATCTTCTATGAAGGGCCGCCGAGCGCTAACGGAATGCCTGGTATTCATCATGTTATATCTCGGACCTTAAAAGATCTCGTCTGCCGGTATAAGACGATGCAGGGCTTCCAGGTAAACCGTAAAGGTGGTTGGGATACACATGGATTGCCCGTGGAGCTTGGAGTGGAGAAGTTACTGGGTATCACCAAAGAAGATATAGGAAAGAAGATATCTATAGAGGAGTACAATACCATCTGCAGGAGAGAAGTTCTTAAGTATAAGGACAAATGGGATGAACTGACTAAGAAGATGGGATACTGGGTGGACCTGAAAAATCCCTATATAACCTTTGAGAATAAATACATTGAAACCCTTTGGTGGTGTCTTAAAGAACTGTATACCAAAGGATTGTTATATGAAAGCGTGAGTATTCAACCTTACTCACCTGCTGCGGGCACGGGACTTAGTTCTCATGAACTAAATCAGCCAGGCTGTTACAGGGATGTAAAGGATACCAGTGCGGTAGTGATGTTTAAGGCTATAAAAGATAGCCGCTCTGACTTTCTGTTTAAAGCCGCAGGTAATGATGAAGTATTCTTCTTAGCGTGGACGACTACGCCATGGACGCTATTATCCAATCTTGGATTGACTGTAGGAGAAAATATTGAATATGTATTAGTAAAGAGTTTCAATCCTTATACATTCTTACCTATTGACGTTGTTCTTGCTAAGGCATTGGTAAGTAAATATTTTAAACCAGAGGGAGAGAACGGAGACTTTGAGCAATATGAGGCACATAAAGAAGGGGTTATTCCATGGAAGATATTAGCGACATTTAAAGGGTCGGATATTAAGGGATGTACATATGAACAATTATTGCCTTTTGACGCCAGCAACCTTGAGCGAATAAAAGAGCAAACCCCGAATGCAGAACCATTTAAGGTTATCACGGGAGACTTCGTTACGACAGAAGATGGTACAGGCATAGTCCATACTGCTCCTGCCTTTGGTGCTGATGACTTCAAAGTGGGGCAAAAGAATAACATAGGCATACTGACGCTGGTAGACCGTGAGGGAAAATTTGTGGATGGGGTTGGGGAATTTAGTGGACGCTATGTGAAAGATTACAAGGATGAGCCCAAATATATCGATGTGAATGTTGATATATGCGTAAAGCTTAAGAAAGAGAACAGGGCATTTAAGATCGAGAAGTATGAACACAGCTATCCTCATTGCTGGAGGACAGATAAGCCAATAATCTATTATCCTCTTGACGCATGGTTCATAAAAACCACTGCAGTAAAGGACCGGATGGTAGAACTGAATAAGACCATTAACTGGAAACCCGCCTCTACAGGAACAGGGCGCTTTGGCAACTGGCTGGAGAACATGGTGGACTGGAACCTTAGCCGAAGCAGATATTGGGGAACACCATTACCCATATGGAGAAGTGAAGACGGAGAAGAAGTAAAATGTATCGGTTCTCTTGAAGAGCTGAATACTGAAATAAAGAAGGCAAGTGAGAGGCTGGGTGGAGATGTAAACAAGAACTATCTGCACGAGGGAGTACTTGATCTGCATAAACCTTATGTTGATGAGATAATACTTGTAAGTGATAAGGGGCAACCCATGAAGCGCCTTCCTGATCTTATAGATGTCTGGTTTGACAGCGGGGCAATGCCTTATGCTCAGTGGCATTTTCCATTTGAGAATAAAGAAGAATTTAAAAAGTCTTTCCCTGCAGACTTTATTGCTGAAGGAGTTGACCAGACAAGGGGGTGGTTCTATACTCTTCATGCTTTAGCAGTATTGCTTTTTGACAGTGTTGCCTATAAAACTGTTGTGAGTAATGGACTGGTTCTGGACAGGAATGGGAATAAGATGAGCAAGAGGCTCGGTAATGTTGTTGATCCTTTTGAGACCATCAATAAATACGGTGCTGATGCAACAAGGTGGTATCTTATAACCAATGCATCTCCATGGGACAGCTTGAAGTTTGATCCTGAAGGAATTAAAGAAGTGCAGAGAAAGTTCTTTGGAACTGTTTATAATACTTATCAATTCTTTGCTCTTTACGCAAACGTTGATGGGTTTACTTTTAAAGAAAAGTACATCCCTGTAAATGAAAGGCCGGAGCTGGATAAATGGATATTGTCTTCACTTAACAGCCTTATCAATCTTGTGCAGCAAAGCATGGATGACTATGAGCCAACTATGGCAGGAAGGGCAATTGAGAACTTTGTTGATGAGCAATTGAGCAATTGGTATGTAAGGCTATGCAGAAGGCGGTTCTGGAAGGGTGAATATGAATTTGATAAAATATGTGCTTACCAGACGCTATATGAATGCCTGGAAACAATAAGCAGGCTTATAGCACCTATAGCTCCATTCTTTGCAGAATGGTTGTACAGCAATCTTAATGAGGTTACAGGACGTCATACTGTGAAGTCAGTTCATGTACAAAGCTTCCCTAAGGCAAGTGGTGAGATAATTGATGCAGTTCTTGAAGAGAGAATGCAGCTTGCACAGGGAATATCTTCATTGATCTTGTCATTAAGGAAGAAAGTGAATATCAAGGTGAGGCAGCCACTTCAGAAAGTGCTTATTCCAGCGATAGATGATGCTATCTCTGAGAGAATAATGTCTGTGGAAGAAATTGTAAAAGCCGAAACGAACATAAAGCAAATAGAAATGCTTTCTGCAGATAATACCTTTATCAAGAAGAAGGCTAAGGCAAACTTTAAGACCTTGGGTAAAAGACTGGGCCCTAAAATGAAATGGGCAGCTGATGCTATCCAGCAATTTACCAATGCCGCCATTGACCAGATACAGGGGGGAGAGGATTTCTTGCTGAATCCGAAGGAAGATGAGCCAATTTACATCAAAACCGAGGATATTGAGGTCTCAACTGATGAAATACCAGGATATGAGGTGGCTTCTAACGGGAAGATCACTGTAGCCCTGGATGTTACTCTTACTGATGAATTGAGGAACGAAGGGATAGCCCGGGAATTCGTAAACCGCTTACAATCAGCCCGAAAGGATAAAAACCTGGCAGTAACTGACAAGATCAATGTTCAGGTAGCTCAAAATGAATTTGCATATAACGCAATTACACAATATAATACATATATTTGCGCCGAAATTTTGGCAGAAAAGCTTGAGTTTGTACCCCAGATTCAAGACGGAACTGAAATAGAAGTGAACGATTTCGTACTAACTGTAAATGTTATCAAAAAACCCTGATCAGTATGGCAACGAGCAAAAAATCAGCTGCTTCAGCTAAGAAAGCTGCTAAGAAGCCCGCAGCAAAACCAACTCCTAAGAAGGTTGTAAAGAAACCTGCGCCTACAAAGGCAGCTCCTGCCAAAAAGTCTGCTCCTGCTAAAAAAGCAGCAGCCCCAGTTAAAAAGACGGCATTGCCGTTAAAGAAATCGGCAGCACCCGCTAAGAAATCTGTGCCTGCCAAGAAAGCTGCTCCAGCTAAAAAAGCAACAAAGCCAGCAGCTAAAGCTACCCCTAAGAAAATGACAAAACCCGCACCTAAGAAATCAGTACCCGTTGCTAAGGCAAAAACTCCTGTAGCAAAGAAAGTTGTAAAGCCTGCGCCCGTTAAAAAAGCAGTTAAACCAGCACCTGTCGCAAAGAAAGCTGCGCCGGTTAAGCCAGAGCCTAAAGCAAGTCATCCTCCTAAGCCAACATCATTGCCACCAGCAAAAGATATAAAAGTAGCGAAGCCAAAGCCGGTTGTATTACCTAAGATAACCGCTAAGAAATCGCGTCCTTATGAGCCTGACTTCACTAAGTCTATACTAGATAAGCATGTTCAGGAACATAGTGGTCCTTCACAGCGTTACAGCGATTCAGATCTTAATGAATTCAGAGATCTTATTACAAGGAAGCTGGATACCGCAAAAAAAGAACTTGCTTACCTGCAAGGATTGATCACACGTAAAGATGAAATGGGTGGTGATGAATCTGACAACCGCTATATGACCATGGAAGACGGAAGTCTTAGCATGGAAAGAGAGCAGCTTAGCCAGATGGCAAGCCGCCAGATCACTTTCATAGACCATCTTGAGAAGGCTTTGATGCGTATTGAAAATAAGACATATGGTATCTGTCGTGTTACCGGAAAGCTTATTGACAAAGCGAGATTAAGAGCAGTTCCTCATGCTACATTGAGCATTGAGGCGAAGATGGGAATGAAATAAGAAGTAGGGTGGTAGAAGTTAAGAATTTATCTAACCTCTTGCATTTGTACCAGCTTCCTGTAGAAACCATCCTGATTGATAAGTCCTTCGTGAGTTCCTCTTTCAATTACTTTTCCTTCTTTAATAACAAGGATCTCATCAGCGTGCCGTATTGTGCTTAGCCTATGAGCAATTACAAGGGTAGTACGGTCTTTCATTAGGTTATTGATAGCATCCTGTACAAGTCTTTCACTCTCCGTATCTAAAGAAGATGTGGCCTCATCGAGAATCAGAATGGCTGGATTTTTAAGAACAGCCCGGGCTATAGTAATACGCTGTCTTTCGCCACCACTCAACTTGCTTCCCCTGTCGCCAATATTGGTATTGTATCCCTCTTCCTTCTGGATAATGAAGTTGTGAGCATTTGCAATTTTAGCTGCCTGCATTATCTGCTCTTCTGTAGCATTGTCAGAGCCAAGAGCGATGTTGTTTGCTATGGTATCATTGAAAAGGATAGGCTCCTGAGTTACAATACCCATTTGGTGCCTTAAAGATCTAAGAGAATAATTCCTCAGGTCTGTTCCGTCAATTTTTATTTCCCCAGAAGCAACATCATGGAAGCGAGGGATCAAATCTGCAAGAGTACTCTTTCCTGAACCCGAAGAACCTACAAGTGCAATTGTCTTTCCCTTTCCCAAGGTGAAGTTTATGTCATCCAAAATAGTCTTATCCTCATAAGCAAACCCCACCTTATTAAATACTATTTTATCGCTGAAGGTGTTTAATGTAACAGGGTTCTCAATCTCTTTGATCATCACATCCGCATTTAC
>Ga0163162_10006860_pt1 | contig 11048 bp, 10 predicted proteins | sample S55metaG_FD_115310 | JGI IMG/M metagenome (GOLD analysis project Ga0163162, IMG submission 115310) | Switchgrass rhizosphere microbial communities from Kellogg Biological Station, Michigan, USA - S5-5 metaG | ecosystem: Host-associated > Plants > Roots > Rhizosphere > Soil | place: USA...
CCTCGATCACCAGCCGCGCTTTGCCGTCTGTGAGAGTTGGCGCTCGGGTTTTGCCCGCATCGAACGTGGCGTTGCGCGGCGGCTCGTGCCGGCTCCAGAAAATCCAGGTCGAAGGCCGGCTTTCAGCGTACACGGGATAGCGTGCGCCGTTCTGCTCGAGATATGCGTCCACTCGCCGCGCGCCGTGCGCATTGGTCAAATGCACCGTTACAGGCGTGCTGAGGCCGATGGTCTTGACCGCGGGCGTGACGCTCAGCCCAGTGTTGGAAGACGTTACAAGAAGGGAGATGATCCCTGCGACTGCCAGAAACACCAAAATCAATATTGCTTTCACTTCTTCACCCGGGAATCCATCCAACCGATGGTCTTGTTCCAGCCTAGCGGAAAAGGCCTGCCATTGTCGCGCAATACCTGCAAACGGGATTTCAAATCATTTGTTTACCTTGGCCGAAGTATACTCCTGCTAGAATTCTGGCCGTCGATATGGGCCGATAATGTTGCTTAACGGGCGCCTCTCCGGCGGCATTTTGCGGGACCTTACGGTTATTGAGTCCGGGAGCCGGTGTACACAGCAAGATGGAAAAAACTCTGATCGCTCGCATATGTTCATACGGTCCGCGGCTCACGCCGGGCAAAGAGTGATACCTATTGGTCTGTCTTCGCCGCGCCCGAAAAAAAGCTGACTTCAGCGCTATGGGGAGCCACCGTTCCAGGGCTTGGACGAAATCCACCTGCTTCACAGGCTTGGTAGTAAAGGCATCCATGCCGGCCTCTAGACACCGTTCGCGGCTTCCCTGTACGGCTTCGGCGGTCATCGCAACAATCGCCACGCGCTGGTTCGGGCCCACTTGCCTCCAGATCTCCGCCACGGGCCTCATAGCCGTTCATGACTGGCATTTGGCAATCCATGAAAACGATATCGTAGGGCACGAGCTTTAGCATCTCCACTCCCTCCCGCCCATTGCGCGCCACATCCGCGCGAATCCTTTCTGATTGACTGCATTGTCTTCCACTACCAGAACACGTACATCGCCCGTACCATCCCAGTGGCCCAAGTGCTGGCTGAACACCGCTCTTGACCTTCCTGCGGCCGATTTAGAAATCGGCGGCTCGCTTCGCAACTCATGTTTTTTGGACCACGCAGCGGCCAGCGTTTCCATCAACTTCACGCAACGAACCGGCTTGACCAGACACGCATCCACACTTTGATCCCTAGACCGCTTAGTTCTTTCCAATGGCCGATGGAAGTGAGCAGGATGAACACGATGCCGCTTAAGTCCGCATCAGCCCCAGCGTGGCGCCATCCATTTCCGGCATTTGATAATCCGCAATCACCAGATCGAAAGGATCTCCCATGGCCTGCGCCGCACGGATCGCGTCAAGGGCTTCCTCAGCCGTGGAATAGCTTCCATCAAGCGCATCCCCCAACTAAAGACTTGTTCATGCAAAACCTCGCGGTTTACTTCGAAATCATCGACGATTAAAATCCGCAGTCCCCGTACGGTTTTGCCGTTCCAGGTGAACTTGTACCACCAATTCTTGCCGTTAGACTGCTTGTAAACCGTCATCACTCCCATCCTGCTCTATTCGCTTCCCGCCCTGTCCCCTGATAACTCGCCCTAACCCAGCCTCGCGTCATGAGCCCGCGTCAGTGGACCCGTTTTCCATCCGATCAATCGCCATGGTCAGGTACAGGCGGGCAGGCTGTCACCAGCCGATGTTGCTCGGGTCGTGAAGAAGTTTGCGGAAAGAGTGCAGTCCTGGATGCCACCAAGTATGCAGGGCACAGCTTGCGGGCGGGACATCTAACGAGCGCGGCCATTGCGGGTGCGTCAGAAAGGTCGATTATGAATCAAACTGGGCACCGGTCGGTGCAGACGGTACGGCGTTATATCCGGGATGAGAGCTTGTTCAGGGAGAACAGTGGGGGCAAATTGGGATTGTAGTCGAAAAATAGTATAGTTTCCCTCCGACTCCCAAGGCGCTCCGAAATGATTTGGCGAGGCGCGATGAGCCAAATTCGGCGTGTCGTGTCCTGGGCAAAGACATAGAAGTGGGCGCTGTTTTCCGGCGCGAAATACGCCTGTGAGCAATTCGCTCTTCTATAAACAGCGCGACCCGTATCTCGCGTAGCCGTTATAATGAGAGTTTATGTCAGGTAAATTGGCACTTGTGACAGGATCGTGCGGCTTAATCGGTTCCGAAGTATGTCGTTATTTTAGCCGCAATGGTTATCAGATTGCCGGACTCGACAACAATCAGCGAGCGATTTTCTTCGGCCCTGAAGGCGATACCAGTTGGACGCTGCGTCTGCTCCAGGAATCGATCCCCGGCTACCGTCACTACGACGTTGATATTCGTAATCGCCAAGCCGTTCTCGATCTGGGCGCGGATCTTAAGCCCTCTGTGATCATTCATACCGCCGCTCAGCCTTCGCACGACCGCGCGGCCGCCATTCCGTTCGACGACTTTGACACCAACGCGACCGGCACTCTAAATCTGTTGGAAGCGGCTCGCCGCGCATGCCCGGAGTCGCCCTTCGTGCACATGTCTACGAACAAGGTCTATGGCGATCTACCGAACACCATTCCATTGAAAGAACTGGATACTCGTTGGGACTATAGTGACACGGCATACGAAAACGGAATTCCAGAAACCTTCTCGATCGACCAATCTAAGCACTCCCTATTCGGCGCGTCAAAGGTAGCGTCCGATGTGATGGTGCAGGAGTACGGGCGGTACTTCGGGATACCCACTTGCTGTCTGCGCGGCGGCTGCCTAACGGGGCCGAACCATTCTGGCGTGGAGTTGCATGGGTTTCTGAGCTACCTAGTGAAGTGCAATATCGAAGAACGCGAATACCGTGTGTATGGGTACAAAGGGAAGCAGGTGCGTGACAATATTCATTCGGAGGATGAGGCCGCGATGATGCTGGAATTCGTAAATAATCCGCGCGCGGGTGAAGTCTACAATCTTGGCGGCGGGAAGAGCAACGCGTGCTCGATACTGGAAGCTTTTCAGATGACAGCGGAGATCACGGGCAAGAGGCCGCGATACACTTATGTGGAGCAAAACCGAGCTGGGGACCACATTTGCTATTACAGCGACCTCCGTAAGATCCAGTCTCACTTTCCGAAATGGAGCATCACAAAACCACTCGGGACCATTCTCAATGAGATTGCGTACTCGTGGACCGAGCGACTCGACGCCAATTCGGCGCGTTAAAACGGTATGAGTTCGCTATCGATTCGGGAGGGGTCAGCACATTGTGTTAACCTAATAATCCATTGTTTGCGAACGGCCGTGCTGAGCGATACGTTTTGTTTCTGTTCATGATTCTCGCCGGATGCTCCAAGTCTTCTCAACCGACCGAAATTCCTGCGGATGCGGTCGCGGTGACGCAGAGTTTGCCAAAACTAACCGGCGGACCGTCATGGAATATCGAAACGGTAGGTGCAAATGTCGTCGGGGAAAGCAAATCGTTCGACGTGCGTGCCCAGGACAAGTTCACCATACTCGGCTGGGCTGTTGACCAACAGGCCAAGGCACCTGCTGGCGGGGTCGAAGGAGTGGTCGACGGCGTACTTTACCCGGCGGAATATGGGCGGCCGCGCCCCGATGTCGCCACCGCATTTGGCGTGCCGTCCTATGCCAACTCAGGCTACTCTCTCGAGTTGCTCGGTCAGCTATTCGTTCCCGGCGCGCACAGCCTATTCATTCGGGTGTTGACCGAAGATCGAAAGGCATACTGGGAGGTCGGGCCTTACACGATCAATCTCAAGTAGGAATGCTAGACCGTCACGCAAGATTGAATTATGAGAGACCGTACCTTAAAGAGCACTCGACAACAGCGCAAGGCTGCCCAGTTGTGACTCAACAAGGGGTGTGGACGAAGCCTCGCTCAGGGTCTGATTGGCTTTCATACGCGTTGCTCGTGGGCGCCGCCGCTGTCGTCGCCTTCCTGGCCTATACAATCTATTTGATCTACTCTCCGCTGCTTTGGGTCGACCAGTGGATGTTCCTCCAGGACATGATTGCAAATCACGGTCATTACGGAGCCGGACTCCTTTGGAAACAGCATAATGAGCATCGCATCCCGTTACCGAAGCTGTTCTATTTAGCGGACCTCTATGTGTTTGGTGGCAGGAATCTCCTGCTGCACGCCAGCGTCATCGCAGTGCAACTCGCGCAAGTCGTCTTGCTGGGGCTAGTGTTCAAGCGGATAGGTCAACTCCGGGCTGATGCATGGCGGACGGCAGTGGCCGTCGCGATTGTCTGCCTCTTCGCCATGAGGCAATCCGAAAATTTTTGGTGGGGTTGGAATCTGGCTATGATTCTCCCCTATCTTGGCGCAACGATTGCATTCTCGAATCTCGGATTTTTCTATTTGAGCAGACGGGAAGAGGGGCAGGGCGCGATTCGGTACATGCTGTGGGCATGGGCCGGGTTTCTGATCGCCAGCCTGTCGCTTTCCTATGGATTACTGGTATGGCCGGTGCTGGTGGTCGCAATGTTGGGCTTGCGGCTTCCGCGGCGGCTGATTTTTGCCACGATAGCGATTGGTGCCGTATTTATCGCTATTTGGCTCAGGGGGCATTCGACACCGCACTACGCTCTTCCTTCTATCCCTGTACTGATCCGGTTTCTGCTGGTGTTTTATGGAAGTAGTTGGTCCTGCGTCAGCGAACGGTTAGGCATAGGGCTGGCGATTATTGCCCTGCCTACTTCCGCCGCAGCGTACATTTGGGTTCTGCTTAAGCGGCAAAAAGATGTCTTTGCCGTTGTGTTGCTATCACTGGCGATGTTCGCGATCGCCTGTTCTGTCCTGGTCGCTGTCGGCCGGTTCTGGTTGGGCCTTGAGCAGGCTCGCACCGATCGATATCAGACAGGCGCGATGCTGTTTTGGTGTTGTGTTTTCGTGCTCATTATCCGTCTGTCCGCAAAAGCGCTAAGGAGGCCGGCAGTGCTGGTTGTGCTCCAGGTACTGTTCATTTGTGTGCTACTTGCGGCGGTTCGAATTGCGCCCTTCGTTACAGCCGGTGCCCGAGTGCATGCCAACACCAACAACGAGGCAGCAGCGGCGCTGGAAGCCGGGGTGAATGACTCCGCCACCATCATGTATGTGGCCGTGCCCCCTTACCGGGCCCAGGATATTTTGCTCATGTCCGGCTATTTGCGCACGCATCACTGGTCCATATTCCACAATGACCGAAGTTATCCACTGGGCAAGGAGTTCAAGCGTTTCTACAACGTAGTGCCGACTGTAGCTTGCCGAGGAACGATGGATTCCATCCGCGGTATCGCGGACTATCGCTGGTCAGGCTTCCGCTTTAGCGGTTGGGTGTACGATGCCCGTGCACACACGTCGGCCCGTGGCGTGGCGTTGGTCGATATCTCCGGTCGGCTTGTCGGTCTCGGCCGCACCGGGTTTCGCCGTATGGACGCGCCGGCTTGGGCCCCGGCTGACGATGTTGGATTTCTGGGGTACGTGCCCAATGACCTTAAAACGCAGGAAGTTCGGGCTTTTGCGATCCTTGCAGATGGCGTCTCCGCGTGCCCTCTGCTCCGCGGTCAGCCCTTGTACCTCGATCTATCGGCAACAACGTATTCCGGCCCAAACGCGACCGGAGCGACTCTTGCTTTGACGCGCGATTTACGGCCTGCGACGATGAATTTCGAAACGCTGGCCGGCAGACCGGTGTCTCAGCAGTCCGTCGTCGTGGACCCTGGCGATGAAACAGCGATTACGGGTTGGATCGTAGACGCTAACGGGCAATCCGGTTCCGCTGCCGATCTGGTAGTCGACGATGTTGCATTGCGCGCCGAGTACGGTTACAAGCGGCCAGATGTGGCGAAAGTTCTCTCATCGCCTAATGCTGTCGGCTCCGGCTTTAAAGGCCAGTTGCCCAAACTACGTCCGGGAGAACACCACATAGGAATGCGCGTGATCCCCAAAGGGATGAACGTATACTCTGAGGGTTGGACGCTAAAAATTCTCGTGCGTTAAACCATAGAAGTTCCCAGATCATTCCTCTCCGATGGGCAACAAGATAGACTCATGAATGTAATCAACCAAGAGGCGGCACTGTAATGTCTGATGCCTGCTGTCCCGTCTGCAAAAGCAGCAACGTCGCTGTCTATTTAAAAGGTGATGATCGAAATCTCGACTCCCGGGCATTTGGATCCTCACGAAATACCATCTCAGCGGGCGAAATACTGCGGTGTCGCGATTGCGAATTCGGTTTTCGTAAGAGTCGATATGATGAAAAGCTCCTGGCGGAGATTTACTCGCAAATGGACGCTACGGTCTACGAGAAAGAACTGCAAGGGCGCCGCCAGACAGCAGAGAAGCATCTCCGAATTGTGCAGAAGGAACTGCGTGGGGGGAGTATTCTGGATGTGGGCTGTGCGTCCGGGCTTTTCCTGTTACAGGCGGCAAGGGCCGGATGGCGGGTAACCGGTCTCGAGCCGGCGGAAGAACTCTTCTCTCGGGCTAACGCGCTTCTCGGTAGCCAAGGACAAGTGATTTGTAAGACGCTCGAGCAAGCCGACTTGCCAAACGCTTGTTTCGACGTGATCACCTTATGGGATGTCTTGGAACACGTTTCGGACCCGGTGGCCACCTTGATTAAGTGTCGGACATTACTAAAGGCAGGTGGCTATGTTTTTCTAAATGTTCCGGACCTGGATAGCTCACAAGCTCGCATCTTGGGGAAATCCTGGCCGTTGCTGCTGGCAGAACATCTGAACTACTTCAACCGCCGGAGCCTCAAACTTTGCGGCGAGCGCGCTGGTTTGTCTCTAGTTCGTTTCGGGCGTCGGCGCGTTTCCTTTTCTTTGCAGTACATACTGTATCGGCTTGCTCAGCACCAGATTCCGGGCATTACTTTGCTCTCAGGGTTGGCCCGATCGAGACTAGCCGGTCTTCTTATTCCCATTTCACTGGGCGAGACCTTTGTGGTGTTCCGGGCAGGAGCCTCGGTGCCTCTCCATCAGAATTAAGGTGCTGTTATGTCACTTGAAGAGAATCTCATCGAATTGGAGCGCGGGCGGGAATCTTATTGGCAGCGCTACAGCCCCACTTCAACGATCAAGTTGCGTTGGCGCGCGTTGACTGTCCGTCACTGCTTTCATGTCCTTCCGGGAGAGTCAATATTGGAGGTTGGAGCGGGAACCGGCCTGTGGACCCAGCACCTCGCGAAGGTACTCCGATACGAAAACGAAATCACCGCCGCTGTCTTCAACGCAGACTTGGCGGAACACGTTCGTTGGAACTCGCTTCCGAATGTCGAGTGCCTCCTTTTGGAGTCTCTGGACCGCTTGCCGGCTGCGAGTTTTGACTACATAGTTGGAACGGCGATTCTCTGCCATAACGAGTACCAACAACATCTCAAGAGTCTCTATCGCTTGCTAAAGCCGGGCGGCCAACTATTATTTTTTGAGAATAACTTTTGGAATCCCCAAGTGCTGCTGAAAAGCATGGGCCGCTCGCTTAAACGATGGCTTGGCCGTCCTTCCTGCCAAGTGGGCTTGCGTCGTTATCGTCTCATTGTGCAGGCGTCCCAAGCAGGCTTTTGCGATCTGGATGCGATTCCTTATGACATCATCCATCCTTTTACTCCGCGAAGGCTCGTGCCCATACTGCAATCGGTAGCTTTTATTTTTGAACACGCCCCGGTGATTAAGGAACTGTGCGGCACATTTTGCATTCGGGGTCGCCGGCCAGGCGGGGACACAGACCTTGTGCGGGTCGTGAATCTGGCTGCGGACGCCCAGTTTCATGACGCGGTCTCGTTTGTAATTCCTTGCCACAACGAGGAAATGAACGTTCGCCCCTTGGTGGAAACTCTAGTTGCCCTATATGACTCGTACATTCACGAAATCATTATCGTCAACGATAACAGTACCGACAGGACTGCCGAGGTTGCCCGCGATGCTGGACTGCGCGACGCGCGAGTTCGACTCATTAACCGGACGCCTCCGGGCGGAGTTGGCCGTGCCCTTCGGGACGGTTATGCCGCAGCTATGGGCCAATATATTTTTACGCTCGACGCTGACTTCGCCCATATTGTTCCAGAATTCCGTGACTTATTTGATGCCGTAGCCGACGGCTATGACGGTGCTGTGGGAAGCCGATTCACTCAGGAATCGATCATGGTGAATTACCCTTTCATTAAGATTTTGTGTAATCGGGGCTTTCATCTTCTAGCCAACGTGCTGTTACCCTGCAGAGTTCATGACATCTCGAATAATTTGAAACTCTACCGCGCATCCATCCTGAAAGAGATGGTGATTGAGGAGCCTCACTTCGCAGCGAACGCTGAAATTGGCCTGAAGGCCGTTCTGGCAGGTTATCGAATCCGCGAGGTTCCGGTTTCTTGGATTAACCGGACTATTGAGATGGGCAGCTCCTCATTCCGAATTACTAAAGTAGCTTCCCGTTATTTCGGAGCATTGATGAAACTCGTCGGAACAAAGCGACGGCTTGCTCGGTCTCGAACAAACTCTTCTGCGATTTCCAAGGGCGCCGGCTGAGCAGAGGTACAGAACGAATAATATTAATGCGTCATTGAGGCGCGCTCTGGTCGTGGTTATTGATCGGGTATTTGACGGCGTCTAAAACCGTCCAACATCTCTCGTCCGCACTATATGCGAGCTCAGCGCTACTCCCGGCCGGAAACACTATCCCCTGACTAATACTCTTACAAATCCGATTTTCGTTAGTAGATCCCAGGTCGTTCTCGGACAGCGTCATTGAACGGCCCGTCGCATTGACTATTTGTACTTTGCGCAGAACCGAGCCCCCCTTGAAACCGCCGACCGAATAGTCGTTAGAGGCGTCTGTCATCCAGACAACTTCCGAACCAACGGTAGGAACATCATGAAGGAACTCGCTCTTCACGGTAATCGAAACGACACGGGCTGTGCGAAAATCGCGCACGCCCTGGACGCCGGTGATTAGGACGTCATCGACGATCCCAAGCAAAGAAAGAGGCATGGCACAATTTACGGCTGAGCCGCCCTCAACCCGGATTTGGCGGGAGTGGGCGATCGTGCTTTGGAATTGAAATGCCTGGCTGCAATCTCGGGCCTCGTTTCCGATAAACGTGGTGTCAATGGTATCGGGTGTTTTTTCGTCGGTAACGGCGGTGAAACAAGCGGGAGCTATTCCGTTCCCAACACACCGGTTGTTCACGAAGCGGGAGCCGGAGGCGTTGTCGGCGGCATAGGCCTGCGCATTTGGAACCATCGTGGAGTCCCCCAGCTCGAACATATTTTCCTGAAAGAGAATATCAAAACCACCCGAAACGTAAGCCGAGTTACAGCTATTCGAAACGTAATTATGAAGGAACCGATTGGACCTCCCTCCGGAGATGAATCCACCTGAACCTTCCGAGCTTATGCGGCAGGTCAGATTATAAACCAAGCTGTTTTGCACGGTATTGTTGTTAGACAATCCAAGTATCCCGATCGGAAGGAAAGTATTTCCCTTGCGAAGAATCGGTCCATCGCGAACGGCAACGGCGTCAATCAGAGAATTAGTGACGTCCACGAAGATGATTCCGTACGAGCCATTGGGCGGAGACGATTGCTTACTGAATTTAATCGACAGGCCAGTGACAGTGATGGCCGAATGTCCGGGCGCGCCGACGATAACAGTACCACTGGGATATAGACCGAACTGCCAAGGAGCGCTATTTTTGAACTCGTTTCGCGGAACTAGTAGAGTCGTTTTGTCAACTCCCAGGCCGCGCAGGGTAATGCTGGAAGTGAGAGTAATGCGGGAGTGCATTTCAAAGGTACCTGGACCAACAAGAACCTCTCCGCCTGCGGGGCCCAAAACCGCGACGGCCTCCTGAATGCCGGCGGTCGATGTCGCCGCCGTCCATTTTCCGAGGTGGACCTGATGGGTTGCGATTGTAACAGTGCCCCGCTTTCCGGGCGGACAGGAAGCTGATTTAATGACAGCCGACTCGGCCCTGCCGAATCCTCGAGAAATGTATACGAGGTTTCCCGCTACAGTACCAGAAGGACAGGCGTCGAACGTTAGCGTTTTCGCGTTCCCCTTAAGGAAGAGGTTTCCGGAGACGCCAGAGCCGTTAGTACGTGACCAAACGTAAGACCCAGCATCAATGGAGCTAGACTGCAGCGAGGTCACCGCCAAAGTAAAACAGATTAGAAAACGAAAACAAAGCGCCATTTGACAAGAACCCTTCTCCGTTCTGACGATAGGCTTCCGGTTACTGGTTCGGACATACCCGAATGGCGTTCTGCAAGGCGCCAAATAGGCAAACTCGTCGGAGGCGCAATTTCGTCCCTGGAGCATTGGCCGCGCTCGCTGTTCAATTGACTGGACTGGGGTGTGCCTCCCAGCAAACACACTGCGTGCTCTCTCTCGTTCAAGCCTCCGGCTGGCCCATGTGGACTCTTGGATTACTGCCGTCCTCGCGGTGTGGTTTAGCCCGACGCGGGGCTGCAAGTAGCAGCCGTTCGGCGATCGAGTTCTTTGCCGGATCGACGCGAGCGCAGTAACGATGAAAAAGACAATCATTTCCCTAGTTGCAATAGCCGCCTTGGCAGTGGGTTTCAGTGCTTACAATGAAAATGCAAAGGAGCTTGAATCTACACGTAATTTGTCGATTTCCAGTATTCACCCCGAAGTCCGCTATCGGAAGCATTCGCAGAATCGGACGCTCTGCCAGTCACCGGTCAATCTCCCTCTAACAGTCTAAAGCCATTCCAAGCCGCTCTGTCCTTGCCTGGTAGGAGGTTGTGACTCTTTGGAGATTTACCGATATGCGTCGCTGGCTTCCCGTATTGAAGAGGCTGAACTCATCGCTGTCCGCATAGCTGCACTGCTACTGCTTCTAATCGCATTGTTCAAGTCAGTTGCGACCGAGCTACCGCACCTGAGCCGAAAGCACAGCCGCCACCTATTCAAGCGCGCCCACTGAGGAGATGTCTCAAAACGAATGACTAGTCCTTGGGGCGCACCTAGGCGAGGACCCGGCAAATCATCCGTGAAATCGTTAGTTCACAGGTATGGC
>Ga0163162_10006862_pt1 | contig 11047 bp, 7 predicted proteins | sample S55metaG_FD_115310 | JGI IMG/M metagenome (GOLD analysis project Ga0163162, IMG submission 115310) | Switchgrass rhizosphere microbial communities from Kellogg Biological Station, Michigan, USA - S5-5 metaG | ecosystem: Host-associated > Plants > Roots > Rhizosphere > Soil | place: USA: Michigan...
ATCTTCGGCTACGGATCGCTGATCAATACCGCCTCGAGAAACTCGACGGCGGGCAAGGCCACTGCGGCGATTCCGGTTCGCGTATCGGCGGCGTTCGGCTACGTGCGCAGCTGGAGCGACCGCTCGCCATCGGGATTCACCGCGCTCGGCGTGCGCCGTCCCGCCGGGGGTGAGCGCGCGATGACCATCAACGGCGTGCTGTATCCGGTCGAAGGCAACGACATGTCCTCCTTCGACGCCAGGGAAAAAGGCTACGTGCGCGTCGAAGTGCCGCGCGAGAACATCGAGGCCGTCTCGTGGCATCCGCTGCCGCAGCGCGCGACCGTCTGGATCTATGTGCCAAAGGCGGAGGGGCGGCCACCGGGCGAAGGCCTGCCGCTCCCGGACGCGAAATACCCGTTGCTCGAATCGTATATCGATGTCGTCGTCGAAGGCGGTCTGGAGTACGGTCCGGAATTCGCGCGCGAGATCATCGAGACCACCGTGGACTGGAGCCCCCACTGGCTGAACGACCGCGAGCTGCCGCGCCGCCCCTGGGTGCACGACAAGGACGCGATGAAGATCGACGCGATGCTCGCGGAACTGGCGCCGTGCTTCCGTGAGCGCATGTTTCCCGAGGAATACGCGGCGGCGAGCCTGTCGGCGGCGAAGAAGGCGCGCGACGCATGCAGGGTGGGCCGCTAGTCGTTCGACTCGAGCAAGCGCATGCGGCGTTCGAGTTCGAAGATATCCGCCGACGATGCGAGGTACGCATCGCGGCGGCTGTGTTCGGCGCGATCGAGCAGGGCGCGCAACAGGGACAAGAGGTAAGCCAGCATTTCGGGCTCCGGCAGTCTGATCGATGCGTGAAGGGAAACCCGCTGGATGAGGATGCCTGTGATGGCATCCGGGTATCGTTCATCGGGCTCGCGAAGAGGGCTTCCGGCGTAACCTGCGCGGCGTGAGAAGCCATTCGATCGTGATTGCTGTGCATCGGCCGTGCCATGTGACTCGAAGCCTTGGCGGACGGGCGTTCCGGCGGATCGGGCGGGATGCGGGCAGTGCGAAGTGTCGGCGTCGGGCCAACGCTTCGCCGGGTGGGAGTGGGCAGGCCACGAACAGAAGCGGCCACGCTTTCACGGACCAGGCCGCCACGGCCCGACTCAAACTGTCCTTCCTTCACGCGACCCGCGTGGTTAATCCGGCGAGGCTGGCGCGGATGTTCGAACGCGAAACCTGATCAATATTCCATCGAGTGAGGACGCGCTCCGAAGCGGCTGATCAAGAATCTGTTGGTCTTACTGTGCATATGCACTATACTCCCGGTTGTGCAGCGTCTCGGGGTGACTTCCTTGCGCGCACGCGGCGGATCGCGCGCGTCGTCAGCGGTATCTGCGATGAGGCGCGCCATCCTTTACGGTTCAAGTCCCGGCGGTTTTTGCCGCTCGCGCGGATTACCTGAATGGGCCATGCGAGTCGCTCCGAAACACCGGGACCAGTGGACCCTTGCGCGAAACGTCCATCCCTTCCTGTCCGAAGGTGGTCGAGGAGATGGATCACCCGGCGGGGCGCAAACGCAGGCCGCGGCACACCTCGGTGAAGAACGTGTGACGGCCGTTGCCGACGGGTCGCGGGGTATCCGCCTTTCCGCCCTCGATGCTGCATATGCAAGATCCATTCGCTTCGAAGCCCGGCTCGGGCGAGGGCGCGGCGGCGCACGCCAATGCCATCCCTTGCTCACATACCCGGTACAGGAATAAAAAATGTCCGTAACCAGATCGATATTCCGGCGCCAGCCGCTACTGGCAGGCATCACGGTCGTTGCATTGCTGGGCGCCGCCGGTGCGGCTCTCGTCCAGCGGGAAACCCGCGCGACGCCATCGCCGGTAGCGCCGCCGACCGAGGTGCAGGTCAAATCCCTCGCGCCCGAGCACGTTCGCGTGTGGTCCAGTTTTTCAGGGCGGCTGAAGGCCGTGGACGAGGCACTCGTCAGGCCGGAGGTCAGTGGCCGTGTCGTGGAGGTGCGGATCAGGGACGGGCAAACCGTGCGGGCCGGCGATGTCATGTTCGTGATCGACCCGCGGCCCTACGACGCGGCGCTCGCCAAGGCCCGCGCGGACGTGGCCGCCGCGCGCACGCAGGCCGAGTTCGCGGCGACCGAGTATGAACGTGCCCGGAACATGATCGGTGAGCAGGCCATTCCGCAGAGTCTCCATGACCAGCGCGCCAACGCGCATCGTGTCGCGCAGGCGGCGGTGCTGGCCGCGGACGCGGCGCTGCGCCAGGCCAGCATCAACCTCGACTACGCCTATGTGAAGGCGCCGATCGCGGGCCGCGTGAGCCGCGCGGAAATCACGCTCGGCAATCTGGTGCAGGCAGGCGCCAATGCGCCAGTGCTCACGAAGATCGTTTCGAACGACGGCATCTACGCCGACTTCGAAGTGGACGAGCAGAGCTACGTCCAGACGATCCGCAATCACGCGGACACGCAGTCGCAGGAGCAGAAGATCGCGGTGGACATGAAGGTGCAGGGCGACGCCGACCACGTCTACAACGGCTCGATCTATACCTTCGACAACAGCCTCGATGTGTCCACGGGCACGATCCGCGCGCGCGCGAAGTTCGCCAACAAGGACGGCGCCCTGCTGCCCGGCATGTTCGTCTCGATACGCCTCGCGAGCAGCGGCGACACCAGCGCGATCCTGGTGCCGGACGTCGCGATCGGCAGCGACCAGGCGAAGAAGTTCGTCTACGTGGTCGGACCCGACAACAAGGTGGCCTACCGCGAGGTGAGTCTCGGCGCGGGAATCGATGGCCGCCATATCGTGCTGGCGGGGCTCAACGCGGGTGATCGCGTTGTCACGAAGGGACTGCAGTTCGTCCGGCCGGACATTGTCGTGGCGCCGAAAGACGCAACGGAGGCGGACCTGAAGACGGCTTCCGCGATCGGTGCGTCAGCGACGCCGTCGCACGTGCGCGCGGAGTGAGCTCATGAACCTGTCAAAGTTCTTCGTGGATCGGCCGAATTTCGCGGCCGTCATCTCCATCATCATCTTCCTCGCCGGGGTGATCTCGATTCCGCGGCTGCCGATTTCCGAGTATCCGGAAGTGGTGCCGCCTTCAGTGGTGGTGCGCGCGCAGTTCCCCGGCGCCAATCCCAAGGTCATCGCGGAGACCGTCGCTACGCCGCTGGAAGAGCAGATCAACGGCGTCGAGAACATGCTGTACATGTCCTCGCAGGCGGCCAGCGACGGCGTAATGACACTCACCGTGACTTTCAAACTCGGTACCGACCCCGATCTCGCGACGCAGCTGGTGCAGAACCGCGTCAACGAGGCGCTGCCGCGGCTGCCCGAGGTCACGCGCCAGCTGGGCGTCAGCACGGTAAAGAGCTCGCCGGACCTGACCATGGTGGTCCACCTCGTCTCGCCCAACGACCAGTACGACATGCTGTACCTGCGCAACTACGCGCTGCTGAACGTCAAGGACGAGCTGTCCAAGATCAGCGGCATCGGGCAGATCAACATGTTCGGCTCGGGCAACTATGCGATGCGCGTGTGGCTCAATCCGCAGAAGCTCGCGGAACGGAACATGAATCCGGAGGAGGTGGTCGTCGCCATCCGCAAGCAGAACATCCAGGTCGCGGCCGGTGTGATCGGCGGCGCGCCATACAAGGAGAACGTCGAGATTCAGTTGCCCGTGAACGTGCAGGGGCGGCTCACCGACGTGGATCAGTTCGAGAACATCATCATCAAGCGGGAGGGCGGTGTCGTCACGTACCTCAGGGACGTGGCCCGCGTGGAAATCGGCGCGAGCGATTATGCACTGCGCTCGCTGCTCGACAACAAGCAGGCGCTGGCGCTGATCATCTTCCAGTCGCCCGGGGCCAATGCAATCGAGATCTCGAACAACGTCCGGGCGAAGATGGAGGAACTGAGCAAGCGCTTCCCGAAGGGGCTCGAATACCGCATCGCCTACGACCCGACGACCTTCGTGCGGGACTCCATCAAGGCGGTGACGCATACGCTGCTGGAAGCGATCGTGCTGGTGGTGCTGGTCGTCATCCTGTTCCTCCAGACATGGCGCGCGGCCATCATCCCGCTGCTGGCCGTGCCGGTGTCCGTGGTGGGCACGTTTGCCGTGATGCACGCGTTCGGGTTCTCGATCAACGCGCTGTCGCTGTTCGGGCTCGTGCTCGCGATCGGCATCGTGGTCGACGATGCGATCGTGGTCGTCGAGAACGTGGAGCGCAATATCGCGAGCGGCCTGAACCCGCGCGACGCGACCATCAAGGCCATGAAGGAGGTGACGGGGCCGATCATCGCCATCGCGCTGGTGCTGTGCGCGGTGTTCGTGCCGATCGCGTTCATCAGCGGGCTGACGGGGCAGTTCTACCGCCAGTTCGCGCTGACCATCGCATTCTCTACCGTGATTTCGGCGTTCAATTCGCTGACGCTGTCGCCGGCACTCTCAGCGTTGCTGCTGCGCGCGCATGACGCGCCCAAGGACCGGCTCACCCGTTTTCTGGACCGGTTCCTTGGCGGCTTCTTCAGCCGCTTCAACCGCTTCTTCCTGAGGGGTTCGGAACGCTACAGCGGCGCCGTGACCCGGACGCTCGGACGCAAGCGTGCGTCGATGGTGATCTACGTCGCGCTGCTCGGTGCGACCGTGCTCGGCTTCAGCAAGGTGCCTTCGGGATTCGTGCCGATCCAGGACAAGGGCTATCTGGTGAGTCTCGTGCAGCTTCCCGTGGGCGCCACGCTCGACCGGACCGAAGCCGTGGTGCGAAAGATGCGCGACCTCGCGCTCGGAGAGCCCGGCTTCCGTAACGCGGTGCAGGAACCCGGCCTGTCGCTGAACGGCTTTATCAACAGCCCGGCGTCCGCCACCGTCTTCCTCGGCGAGAAAACGTTCGAAGAGATGCGTGAAAGCGGGACATCGGGACCGCAGCTGGCGAAGACGCTTCAGCAGAAATACGCTGCCATCAAGGACGCCTTCATTGCCGTGTTCCCTCCGCCACCGGTGCAGGGGCTGGGCAAGTCGGGCGGGTTCAAGCTGCAGATCGAAGACCGCGGCGACGCCGGATACGAGGCGTTGAGCGAGACCGTCAAGACGGTGGTCGACAAGGCGCGCAAGGCGCCCGAGCTGGCCGGCGTCTATTCCACCTACAACGTCACGACGCCGCAGCTCTTCGCCGACGTTGACCGCACCAAGGCCGCGCAACTCGGTGTGGACGTGGACGATATCTTCAAGACCATGCAGATCTACCTGGGGTCTTTGTACGTGAACGACTTCAACAAGTTCGGCCGTACGTATCAGGTGATCGCGCAGGGCGACAAGGACTTCAGATCGAAGCGCGAGGACATCCTGGGTCTCAAGATCCGCAATGTCGAGGGCAAGATGGTGCCGCTCGGCGCCGTGGTCAGCCTGCGCGATGCGAGCGGGCCGGACAGCGCGGCGCGCTATAACGGTTACCGGTCGGCCGACATCAATGGCGGTCCCGCGCCCGGCTATTCCACGGGCCAGGCGCAGGCGGCGATCACGAAAATCCTCAACGAGTCGCTGACAGGAGACATGACGTTCGAATGGACCGAACTGACGTACCAGCAGATACTCGCCGGCAACACCGCGCTGATCGTGTTCCCGATCTGCATTCTGCTGGTGTTCCTGGTGCTGACCGCGCAGTACGAGAGCGTGTTCCTGCCGCTCGCCATCATCCTGATCGTGCCGATGTGCCTGTTCTCGGCGATCGCGGGGGTCTGGCTGACCGGCGGCGACAACAACCTCTTCACGCAGATCGGCTTCTTCGTGCTGATCGGGCTTGCATGCAAGAACGCGATCCTGATCGGCGAGTTTGCGCGGGAGCTGGAGATACAGGGCAAGTCCACCTACGCCGCCGCAGTGGAAGCCGCGCACCTGCGCCTGCGTCCGATCCTGATGACCTCGATTGCCTTTATCGCTGGGGTGCTGCCGCTGGTGCTGTCGCATGGCGCCGGCGCCGAGATGCGTCACGCGATGGGGGTGGCGGTGTTCTTCGGCATGATCGGAGTCACGTTCTTCGGGCTCTTCCTCACGCCCATTTTCTATGTGATGGCGCGCGCCCTGGAAAAGCGCATCACCAGAACGGAGAAGGTGCATCACCATGTCGAAGCGTAACCTCATGACGGCGCTGGCGGCCGCCGCAATGCTCGCCGCCTGCACGACTCCGGTCGGCCAGCAGTCGTCCGGCATCGACAGCGCGCCGCAATGGAACCAGTTGTCCGTGCAGTCGGGTCAGTCGGGTTCGGGCCAGTCCGGCGACTATCTCGTGCCGAGCACCGATGCCGAAGTCGACCAGCACTGGTGGGCGCGCTTTCGCGATCCCGTGCTCGATGCGCTCGTGAGCGAGGCGCTGGCCAGCAACAAGATGCTGGCCATTGCCCGGGCGCGCGTGGAGGAGGCGCGAGCGGACCGGCTGCTGGCCCGTTCGAGCCTCGCGCCGCAGGTCAACGCGACCGCGAGCAGCGAGCGCGGCAACCGTGGCTTCTTGACGAACGACCAGGCCGTCACGATCAATCAGGTTGCGGTCTCGGCGACGTGGGAGCTCGACCTCTTCGGCCGCAACCAGGCGCGCACCGCACAGGCCGGTGCCATCCTGCAGTCCGCGCAGGCCAGCCAGCAGGCGGTGCGGGTGGCGCTGCTGGCCGAGGTGGCGCGCACCTATTTCGACCTGCGCAACGACGAGCAGCAACTCGATCTGACACGGCGCAACCTCGCAACCCAGCGCAAGACGCTGGAGCTGGTGCAGGCGCAGGTGCGGGGCGCGTTCGCCAGCGACTTCGACGTGCAACGTGCCGCCGCGCAGGTATCGGCGACCGAAGCGTTGATTCCCGCCCTGCAAACCGCCCGTGACGCGGCGACGAATCGCCTCGCCAGCCTGCTCGGAAGGCCGCCCGGAACGATGGGGACGATGCTGGCCCCGCGCCAGGACATGCCGCCGCTCGACCATGGAATCCTGGTTTCGGCTCCGGCGAAGGTGCTGGCCACGCGGCCCGATGTGCGCGTGGCGGAACGCCAGTTTGCCGCCAGCATCTCGGGCAGGAAGGCCGCCGTGGCGGAGCTGTTCCCCAATATCTCGCTCACCGCGTTGTTCGGGGCGCAGGACGCGACGCCGTTCTCGTCGACGCCCTGGGGCATCGGCGCGGGGCTGGTGCAGCCGCTGCTGAACTTTGGCCGCATCCGGTCGCAGATCGACGCTGCCGACGCGCGGCAGCAGCAGGCGTTCCTCGCCTATCAGCAAACCGTGCTGGAGGCGCTGGAGGATATGGAAAACGCGCTGTCGGGCTATCTCAACGAAAACGCGAGGAACGCGTCGCTTGCGGCAGGGGTCGCCCAGAACCGGCGGGCGGCACAACTCGCGCGGATGCAGTTCACCCAGGGCTATGTTGGCCTGCTGGACGTGCTGGTCGCCGAGCGTGATCTCCTCGACGCCGAATCACGCCAGTCGGCATCGGATGCCGACCTGCGCCGTGATCTCGTACGGATCTTCGCGGCGGCCGGTGGCGGCTGGCAGGTGGAGTAGCGGCGCCGTGGCGGGAAGCGGTGGCCTCGTGCGGGCGAGTTGGGTCAGCCGGAGCCGATCAGGTCGCTGACGAGTTGGCGCTTGCGACTTCGCTGGAAATGACACTCGGCGTCGGGCGGGCATTGGCATAGCTGCGTCAATCAGACGGCGTTGCGCCTCTCGGCCCATTGGTCGTGGAGGGCTGGAGCATTGCGCTTCAGCGTCTCTATCATCATGACGGGCTCGGCTGCCACCTGCAGCATGTCCAAAAACACGCGCCGCATGAAGCCTTCATCGACGGTATGCCGCAGCATCGCGAGCAGCGGTTCATAGTATCCATCGACATTGAGCAGCGCGACCGGCTTCCTGTGATAGCCCAGCTTCGCCCACGTATAGGTCTCGAACAGTTCCTCGAACGTGCCGATGCCGCCCGGCATCGCGACGAACGCATCCGACATATCCGCCATCTTCCTCTTGCGCTCATGCATGTCCGGAACGACGTGCAACTCGGTGAGATTCGTATGACCGACTTCCTTGCCGAGCAGCAGTTCGGGAATCACGCCGACAGCGCGGCCGCCGTTTGCGAGCACCTCGTCGGCGATAAGTCCCATCAGACCGGCACGCCCGCCGCCATAGACAAGTGACATGTCCGCCGCGACGATCGCACGGCCCAACGCCTTCGCGGCCTCGGTATAGACGGCTCGGGCTCCGGTCGTGGAGCCGCAATACACACAGACTGACTTGATCATCGTGAATCCTTCGGCGTTACGCTTCTCGGTGCGGGGTCATTGCGCTGCGTCGGCAAGTCGGCGTCGGCCACTCGTGCGGCGGACTGACCGGCAGCATGAGATCAAAGGCGAAACGAAGAGAAGTAGTTTTGCAGCGCCTGATCTGTCCTGGTCCTGGCCTCGGCTACGGCATCCGGGCCAAAGGCGGCTCCCTGCACCGAGAAGAAAGTCAGATCATGTAGTCCGATGATGCCGAGCACGGCTTTTAGATACGGAGTAAGAAAATCCGGCTGACGTGCACGTTCCCCGGAATATCTCCCTCCCGAGGACACGGCGACAAAGACCGGACGGTCGCGCAGCATGCCTATTTTTCCTTCCGGGCTCACATTGAATGTCCGGCGAACGCGAACGACGTGATCGATCCACGCCTTCAGGGTGGAGGGGACGGTGAAGTTGTGCATGGGAGTTGCAATGACCACAACGTCCGAACTCTCCAGTTCCCGAATCAATTCGTTGGAGCAGGAGGCGGAGCCCTCCTGAGACATGTCCGCGGACGAATGTTGGGATACAGCGTAAGGCGCGTCAATATGCGCTATGGCGCCATCACCGACAACCCTGTCTATCAGGGTTGCCGTCGGCTCACTCTTTAGCAGGAAGCCGACAATCCGTTGAGAGAGTCTATAGCTTTCGGAGGCTTGCCCGCGAGGGCTGCAACTGACACGCAGGATTTTCATCATCTACCTACTTGGAGGTTCTTTCCGGGTTTCGTCGCTCACGCCCAAAACGCTGGCATCGCAGGGCCCGTAGTCCCTCACGTGCGAATCAGGCAATGCTGCCCGGGTCATCGCATCCCCATACGAGAGAATTCGATTGGCGGTCCGCACGTGGTGCAGATTGAAGCGCGAGAGAGGCCAGTCTACAAATATCGTGACCTACACCCAAGGTCCATGAATGAACATTGCAACTGGACCATGATTGTTATCGGCGGGCTTGCTCGCTATACTGCGTATGCAGATCGATTCGCCTCGCGCCGCCACCGTGAGTCACCATGGCGTGACTGTCTCAACGTACTTGCAAGGTTGATCAGACCATGACGGTCGCAAAGGTCAGCAGTATCTCGCCGTTGAACCCAACGGCAACCGACCCTCTTTACCGGCAGATTTACGACCGGTTTCGCGGCGCCATTGCCAGCGGAGTGTTGAAACCGGGTGACCGAATACCCTCTGCACGCGCGCTGACCAAAGAACTGGGGCTGGCGAGAGGCACGATCGACGCAGCTTATTCCCTGTTGGCCGCCGAGGGATACATTCAGGCTCGTGGTCAGGCAGGAACCATTGTGACGCCGGGCCTCAAGCCGCGAACGCCTGTCGCAATCACGGTGCCTCAATCCAGTCGTGGCATTGCCGCGACCAGTTTTCGTCCGGATTCGATTCTGCCGTTTCAGATGGGTTTGCCTGCCCTCGATGCGTTTCCCCGAAAGATCTGGGCGCGCCTCGGAGCGCGCTGCGTACGTGCGATGCAACCGTCCGACATGGTTCATCCCTCCGTCTACGGCTTGCAGGTTCTGCGTGCCGAAATAGCCGCGTACCTCCAGGTGTCGCGAGGGATCAACTGCTCCGCATCGCAGATATTCGTGACGTCGGGATATCGACACACCATGGAGTTGATCGGTCACGCATTGTTGAAGGCGGGGGATCGTGTCTGGCTCGAAGACCCCGGATACCCGCCCACGCGAGAACTGCTGAGACTCATGCACATCGCAGCCGTCCCGGTGCCGGTCGATCGGGAGGGCATGGTCGTTTCCGAAGGAATCAGGTTGGCGCCACGAGCGCGCGCCGCTGTGGTCACGCCTGCACACCAGAGTCCGCTGTGCGTGTCTTTATCCTTGCCCCGGCGTGTGGCGCTGCTCGACTGGGCGGCGCGAAACGGCGCGTGGATCATCGAGGATGATTACGACGGCGAGTACCGGTATGTCAGCCGCCCTCTGCCTGCGTTGAAGAGTCTGGATCGTGATGGACGAGTGCTCTATGCCGGCACGTTCAGCAAGGTGCTTTTTCCGAGCATCCGGCTTGCGTACCTTGTCGTGCCGGAAACACAGGTCGAGCGATTCGAGGAGATCAGTCAAGCCTTTGCGGGAGGCAGTCCCGAGCTTACGCAGGCTATCGTCACGGCGTTCATAACGGAAGGGCACTTCGCGCGCCACATCCAGCGGATGCGCAAGCTTTATGGCGAGCGCCGGGAAGCGACGGTCGCAGGCCTGGAAACCGTGCTGGGGAAACACATGCGAATCGATACACAGCCAGGAGGCATGCACCTGATCTTGCGGCTGCAAGGACGACGCTCGGATCGCCGCCTCGTTGCACGCATGCAAGAAGACGGGCTGTACGGCGAAGCATTGACGGACTGGACGACGGGTACTGATGGAGCGTCGGCCCTGCTTCTCGGTTTCACGAATGTCGACTCTCAGGGGACCGCAGAGAAACTCGGAAAGCGAATCTTGAGGCTGATATGAGGTGCCTTCGCGCGCAGGTCTCTGGTCAATTGGCTCGGAAGAAAGTTGACTCTGAGAGTCGTCATCCTCGACTGTGCGGAGCCGGTTCTTGAGCGCGCTGTTCATCCGTGATCCGCGTGAACGACGATGCGAATAGGGCCGGTGATTCGGCTGTCCGGTATCTGAACGAGATACGGTCAAGTCTGGTGTATGAGCGGTTGATGGCCGGCGACGTCAGGCGGCGAGTTTCTGCTGACCGGGTTGATCGTCTTGCACCGGTTCGCCGTCCTTGAAGGCAATGCCTTCCAG
>Ga0163162_10006867_pt1 | contig 11044 bp, 5 predicted proteins | sample S55metaG_FD_115310 | JGI IMG/M metagenome (GOLD analysis project Ga0163162, IMG submission 115310) | Switchgrass rhizosphere microbial communities from Kellogg Biological Station, Michigan, USA - S5-5 metaG | ecosystem: Host-associated > Plants > Roots > Rhizosphere > Soil | place: USA: Michigan...
GTTCTGTTTTTTGCTGGTCAATCTTCACCTCGCCTCTTGTAGGCGCGTCGAGCAGACCGATAATATTTAATAAAGTGCTTTTCCCGCATCCGGATGGACCCATCACGGAAAGAAATTCTCCTTTCGCAATTTCAAGGCTAATACTGTTTAGCGCGAGCGTTTCTACGGTGTCCGTGCGATAAACTTTTTCGATGTTTTGTAGACGTATCATTTTGTCCTCTTTTTATTGTTTAATTTTAATTTTTATCACTATTTGTAAGTAATCTTCTCGTCATTCTCAAAATCATAAAGCGACAAATATCTCAGTTGATAATAAGATCCCCAGAAATCACGGAGTGCTGAAATGTAATCTCGTTTTGCCTGGTCCTTTTCCTGGAATGCAATGCTCAAATCAGTGATGCTTAAATTTCCTAAAACATATCGCTCTTTCGCAATTTGATATTTTTCACTGGCTATACTATCAGCATCGGCGGTAAGCACCACTTGTTCGCGCATCATATCAAACAACGTTACCTGTGTAACAATCTGCTGGGTAAAGATCTGTTTGTCCTGCTCAACCGCGTACTGTGTGAACTGTTGATTTGCTTCTGCAGTTTTTGTTCTCGACTTCGATCTTCCCCAATCGAGGATCGGAATGGTAAAATCAAGTTGAACCAATTGTTGGTCCTGCGGATTGTGATAAACTTTGGCAACCGTGGGAGCGCTGTTTGAGTAACCCAGCCGTGCAGTCAGCACCGCATTCAAACCATTATCACCCTTTGCTTTTGCCACATCTCTTTTTGCTTCTGCAATTCGTCTTACAAAGGCGATTGCGTCTGACCTGTTCGCATACGCTTCCGTCAACACTTTCTCGGTCACTACTTTCATATTGATAGATGCCTCTGGTAAAATCAAATCAATATGGGTGGTGCTTGCGAGCCCCGTAAACGCGCGAAGATTTAATGTTGCAATTTGCATGTCGCGTTTTGCAATACCGACGGCTTTCATTGCCTTCAATCGTTCAAGTTGCAACTGCAGGATCTCATTCTTTGATATTTTACCAATGTCTAATTTTTCGTTTGCAATTCGCAAAATGTTTTGTGTGTTGGCAAGATTTGTATCAGCAATTTGCAGATTTACCTGCGCAATCAACAAATCGAAAAAATATCCGTTGGCGGTGATGGATATTTGTTCCATCGATTCGATATACGCCTGTTTGCTTTCATCATATTTCAAAGGTTCAATCTTGTTGTCCCATTTTAATGAATTGAATTGCCATAACGGTTGGCTATAACCGATTCCAAACGGTACGCCGTTATATGAGCTTGTATTTCCTTCGAAATCATCGAAGCGTTGAAGCTGCGTCGTTCCGAAAATAGTTCCGCCGGTGGCTGCAATGCTTTGCGTGAAAGAAAGATTCAGCGAGGAATTATCGTTGTGAATAGATTGAAATATGATTGTCCCGTCTGGCTGTACAACCTGCGTAAATGTTTTGCTATATCCCGGGAAATTTCCATTAAGCGACAATTGCGGCTGGTAATTCGACCGGTACGTGCGCCATTGCCAATATTTCGTTTCGCGCACGGTTACTGCCTGCCTCGATGCAATCGATTTCTGCTTCGCCATGTCTACCACTTCGCGGAGACTAAGGTTGATTGTATCGGCAGATTGGCAAATACCCATGTAACCAGAATTCATAACTAATAAAAACAAAATCCGTTTCATACAATCAATTGCTGATAGTAATTTCTTTTGAATTGACAAACCGGCTCATATCAGAAATAATCACCACATCGCCCGGTTTGACATTGTCTTTAATTTCTACGTAATCAAAATTGGTCATCCCGATATGCACGGTTCTTCTCTCTGCTTTCCCGTTGTTCACGATAAAAATATCCTGCGCAGACGCTCCCTTGAATGCAGGACCGTTTGCTACACGAAGCACGTTGTCACTAGCTGACGTTACTAAAAAAACTTCCACTTTCATGTTCGGCCGAAACAGCTTGCTGTTTCTTTCTTCAGGCTGGACATCGAACGACACAATGTTGTTTTGGACAGAGGGATAAATATTTGTCACCGAGCCGCGGAGTTGTGCATCGTTAATACGGATAATTGCACCCATTCCGACGCGTAAGCGATCCATATAGTTGTCGCCGATTGTTCCCACAATTTTGAAACTGCTGAGATCGGCTATGCGTGCCAGTGATTCCCCCTCGCGGACAACCGCTCCAATATTTTTATTGATCCAGGTAACAACACCGGGACGAGTAGCAACGATATCTGCAAGTTTAAGTTTGCGTTCGAGCTCATGTAAATCATTTTGCTGAATGGCAGCCGCTATTTCTGATTCACGCATCTCCGCCTGCATCGTTTGTTGCTTGCTCTTGATTTCATTTTCAAGTTGATTCTTTTCCAGGCCGGCAACTTTCAGATTTAGCTCAGCCTTTTCAATATCCTCTCTTGTTCCACCACCAGCTTTATAAAGACGTTTCGCATTTTCAACATCAGCAAGCAGACTATTAATCCGCAACTCTTTTATATTGTTGTTTGATTTCAAGTCATAAAAACTCTTGTCGAGTTCCAATTTCAATTTGTGAATTGTATTTTTCTTTGATTCGAGTTGGAACTTTTGTTTTTCGTATTCAGTCTCAGCAGCTGCCTTGTCCAGAGTGAGGATTGATTGTCCTGTTTTAATGATGCTGCCCGCATCCATAACCACGTTTTTAATGGACGCGTTGATCGGACTGGTAACTATTTCTTCGAACTCCGGTATTACCTCTCCTGAAGCGGTGATGGTATTTTCAATACGACCATTTTCTACAACTGCTGTATTAATCTCCGACCGATTTATGGAAGACGCAAGAAAATAACGAATGGAGAAAATCGTAGCAATTAATATTGCAACGACCACAATGATCGTCACAGTTAATTTTCTCTTTTTCTGGCCTGCTACTTCTTCTTCAATCATTTTATCCATCGATCTTTTTAGTAGGAAATAGTTCCAAGTGAAATGCCAGACCTAAATGGATGACAACCAGGGGAATGGTTTCGAATGGAAAATCAAAAATGTGCGGGATCGAACGAAATGTCCGGTCTTCGGCCTGTATTTAAGAATGGGGTTCCTAATTATCGCGCTGGCAACTCTATAACAAACTCTGCAAATTCTCCCTCCTTCGTTTCAACACGCAAGACACCGCCGTGTCCCTTTGTTACGATGTCATAGCTTAGCGACAAACCAAGACCGGTGCCTTTGCCGGTTGGTTTGGTAGTAAAGAATGGCTGAAATATTTTGTCGATGATTTTTTGCGGAACGCCAGTGCCATTATCTCTCACACGGATTTCAATGACATCATCCAGTCTTCGGGTAGCTACTCTCAACATCGGGCTGTACTCCCCTCCTAATAATTTCTTCTTTTCCGAGATGGAGTAAAATGCGTTGTTGTACAAATTCAACAATACTCGTCCCATATCCTGCGGAACGATATCCATTTTTTCGATTGATGGATCGAAATCTGTTTGTAATAGAACATGCATCGACTGATCCTTCGCCCGTTGGACGTGATAACTCAATTTCAGATATTCGTCAGCAAGTGCATTGATATCGGTGGATTCTCTTTGACCGGTACTTGTTCTCGAATGTTGCAGCATTCCCCTTACAATGGAATCGGCGCGTTTTCCATGATGGATTATTTTTTCGAGATTTTGTTTGACATTAGCAGCCAGCAAGATTCCTTCTTCATGATTTCCTTCACTGAATTCTTTTCCCATTTCATCAATTAATTCCGTACTTATCTCCGAAAAATTATTAACAAAATTCAACGGGTTTTGGATCTCATGAGCAATACCTGCAGTCAATTCTCCCAATGATGCCATTTTTTCTCTTTGCACTAATTGCGCCTGGGTCGATTTGAGTTCCTGTAAGGTTTCTTCGAGATGGTCGCGTTGATGTTGCAGCAACCGGTTTGCTTTTTGTTTTTGCCTGTTGTTTACGACCAGTAAAATCGCTAACAGTGCCGCGAGAAAAAGTCCGGCAAGTAACCCATATATTTTCGCTCGCTGGTGGTAGGCTTTGTCCTCCTGCAGCTCATTATCCTTTTTTAAGATGGCAATTTCGGATTGCTTTTTATCCAGGTCATATTGAAATTTTAAACCGGCCACCAGGTTTTGTTTATCCTCTCCAACAAGACTGTCCTTGTAAGCAATAAACATATTCTGTGCTTCATACGCCTTTACAAAATTTTTCTTCGCAGCATACGCGTGAGCCAGGACCTGGTAAGTATTATAGATATTTCTTTTGAAGCCGATTTTTTCCGCAACCGCCAAAGCTTTGTTGCCGAAATAAAGTGAGCTGTCAATTTTTTTTGAGTTGAAATAAGTATCGGCAATTTGATAATAGACATCGGCGATTGCCTCCGTTTCATTTATTTTTTCAAATAAACTCAAAGACCGAAAGGCGTCATCTAATGCTTCGCGATAATTTTCTTGCCCATCTTTCACGTTTGCAAGATTTCTGAGGATAAGGCCTTCGAGATGCACATTATTTTCAGACTCTGCAAGAGGGAGCGCTCGTCGAAAAATTTCTTCGGCCTTTGCCAATTTTAATTGCTCCTGGTAAACTCCCCCAATATTATTGAGAAAACGTGCAACTTCAATTTTATGTCCCAAGTCCTCGTGAATCTTTAGCCCACGTTCATAATATGTCAGCGCCTGTTCCGGTTCACCCATTTCCTTATATAACACACCAACGTTTCCCATGATGGAGGCCGCATCATTTTGTTTTCCTATTTTTTCAAAAATCTGAACCGATTGCAAATAAAACTGCAATGCCTGCGGGTAATTTGACTGACTATGATACGTTGTGCCTTTTCCGTTTAGGGCCCACGCCAATGCGGAACTGTCTCCCACCCTGGTGGCTGCCACTGCATTCGAATCCCACGCTTTTAACGATGACGCGTAATCGCCGACCTGGTAGTAGTATGATCCAATTCTTCTGAGCGCCCTCATTTCGCCAGATGAGAAATTTATTTCGCGTGAGAGTTTAAGAGCCGATTCCGAGTTCTTAACACTTTGATCCGAACCGATGTCAAGCAATTCAAGTGCGAGCTGATTGAGTAAGTTAACTCTTGTAGTATCAGACTGGGGATGATTTTCCAGCAGCAGCTTCAGGCTATCAATTGCCTTGTTTTGGGCAAAAAGATTTGAAGTCGCCAGCAACAGAGCCAGGGGTAATAGCGGGAAAAATTTTTTCATCAGTGACTACCAGTTGGAGTAGACAAAGAAACAAAAAGAAAATGTGATAAATGTGGAAATGTGATAAATGTGGAAATGTGAAAATTCTGAAGGTCAATGTTTGATCAAAATTGATCCCTTGTTTAAGATCAAAGATTGACCTTCAGAATTTTCACATTTCCACATTTATCAAATTTCCACATTTATCACATTTCCACATTTTCCACATTTATCACATTTCCACATTCACCCACCTCAATATCTTCCCGTCGCTTTTTCGAGCGCTATCCCCGCGGAAAGATAATCATACACTGCTTCCAGGTAATTTGATTGCGCCGCTGTGAGTGCCAGCTCCGCGTCTGTGAGTTCCAGTCTTGATGCGACACCTCGTGCATATCGATATTGCGTGATGTCATAGCTGAGTTGTGCCGTTTCCTTGACAGTCGCACGGGTCTGCAAGCGTGCGGCCGTTTCCTGGAGACTGGCTACAACCTGGCGAACTTCTACGCGCAATTGTTCATACGCGTTGTTAAGCTGAATAACAGATTGTTGCTTTTCAATTTTCGCCTGACTGATTTTCGCCTGGTTACTGTTGCCGTTGAAAATCGGGATTGTAATTTGTGCACCCACCAGTGGCGTTGAGGGATAGTATGCGTTGAAATAATTGAATTGGCTTGTTTGTGTTTGCACCTGGTATTGCGCAACAAAAGAAACATTAGGCTTTGTTGCTGCAGACGCCAGTTTTATTTTCTGATCATTGACCTGCTGTTGCAAATCCAACGCTTGCAAATCCGCCCTGTTTGATTTTGCCTGCTCGTAAACCGCATCTTCAGTAGGAATATCACTTGCCTGTTGTAGTCTCAACGAATCACTCAATTCAATCTCTTCCAGGGAATCAATACCCATCAATGTTTTCAATTGCAGATTGCCAACACGTACAGCGTAGGAAAGTCTTAAGATATCGGGCTCCAGGTTTTTCATCGATGTATATGCGCGTAATGTATCAACACGCAATGCTCTTCCCTGCGCCAATAAAGATTTCGCGTCATCAAGGGCCTTTTTATTTCGACTCAAGCTTTCTTGTTGCAATTTGATCCGTTCGTTCAGTACGAGAATTTGCAAATAAGTTTGCTTCACTTGTGCGACGACATTTTTTTCCTTGTCGGATAATGTCAGCCTGCTTTGGCGCTCCGACAATTTTGAGCCAATCAATGACGGCCGGGCCGACGGGTTGTACAATGGTTGAGCAACGGACAGAAGTGCGAAAGCCTGATCTCTGCCGCCAAATCTTCCATACGAAACTTTGTCACTTCCGCTCCCGTTGTCAAATCCAAAAAATACAGGTTCCAGAAAATAATGGGACACCTGTGCTCCCGCATTTACCGTTGGTAACGATAAACTTTTCGCAACACGAATCTGTTGCTCCGATCTGTCAATATCCAGTTTCGCCACTTTTATATCGCGATTATTGGCGATGGTCAATGACACCGCATCCTGCATAGATACTTTTTTCGGTTGTGCATTAGCGATATATGATGCCAGGGTGATGAGTGCGAAGGTCAGCACCGTATAAATAAAAGCTTTTTTGTTAGTCATAAAATCGAAATTCTGATGATTGATAATAGGTCACATTGCAATAACCGGCTGTTGAGGCAGATCATTGCTGATGACTTTTTCTTCTGCATTTTTTTTATAGGGACGCGAAAAATATGAATACACCGATGGGATCACGTACAGTGTAAGCAAGCCTGCGAATACAAGTCCGCCTACTACAACAATCCCCAACGACGTTCTGCTACCTGATGAAGTGCCGAGCGACAATGCAATTGGGAGCGTACCGAAGATCATCGCTAATGTTGTCATTAGAATCGGTCTGAACCTCGATGCTGCCGCAGCTAACACTGCCTCACGAACACTCATTCCTTCTTCCTTTCTTTGATTTGCAAATTCCACAATGAGAATACCGTTCTTCGTAATAAGCCCGATCAGCATAATCATTCCGATTTCACTAAATATATTGATCGACTGACCCGTGATCCATAGACTCAACAGTGCACCGGTGACGGCCATAGGAACTGTGAGCAGAATAATGAATGGATCGATCAGGCTCTCAAATTGCGCTGCCAATACGAGATAGATTAGAATAATCGCGAAGATGAAAGCGAAAATCAGGCTTGAGCTGCTTTCAGAAAAATCACGACTTTGTCCGGCCAATGCAGTGCTGAAACCAGCTGGCAAAGTTTTTTTCGCGATGCCATCCATTTCCTTAATTGCCTCACCGAGACTTACACCGGGAGCTGGTGTAGCAGAAATAGTTGCACTATATGATTGATTGTATCGATAAATAGCGGGCGGGCTGACAGACTCGTTCAACTTTACCAGATTGTCCAATGAAATCATTTCTCCACTCGAAGATTTTAAAAACAGTGAACTGAGATCTGCCGGTGCTGAACGTTCCTTTCTTTCAAGTTGTCCAATCACTTCATATTGTCTGTCGTTAAAAATGAAGTAGCCATAACGTCTACCACTAAGCGCTAACTGAAGTGTTCTCCCGATTTCCTGCGTCGAGATTCCGGATTGGGCTGCGCGTTGACGATCGATACTGATACCAATTTCAGGGCGATTGATTTTGAAATCAGGATCCTGGAAACTGAGTTTTTTACTCTGGTATACCTGGCCCATCAATTTAGGCATGATATCTATCAGGCTTTTCAAATCAGGTGCCTGAACTACATATTGCAATGGCTGCGAGCTCGAAAAACCACCAATCGTTGGAATTTGAATCGGAATGCAAATCACATTTCGGAATCGTCCCGAAGCCGCAACGAGTTTTTGAAACACCTGCTGCTGCGTCATTTTACTTGCGCGGTCCTTGGGTTCCTTCAAAAAAATCCATTGGAAAGATGAATTAACAGGTTGCACGAGCGTACCAACCGTTGCTGCAATTCCCGAATAAGTTCTATTTTCATTTAGATCAGGAATAGAGTCTGCCACATAATTGCTGATTTCCTGCATCGTCTCCTGCATGCTTTCAAATGAAGTTCCTTCCGGTGCAATCACTGCCAATCCTACCATAGATCTGTCTTCCAACGGCGCTAGCTCGGACGGAAGTTTTGGGGCAAGAAGAAAAGCAATTCCAAATGAAACAACCAATAAAACAAAACCAAGCCATCTGAATTTAAAAAACCGGTGAAGTGTATTCGAATAACCCCTGTTCAATGCTTCGAACCACGGTTCCGTTTTTCTGTACAACCAGCCCTGTGATGCACCTGCTTTTAATAAATAAGCACTCATCATAGGCGATAAGGTCAACGCGACAAAAGCAGAGATCAACACAGAACCTGATACTACGATTGCAAATTCTTTGAACAGTCGACCTGTAATTCCTCCGAGAAATAATATTGGCAGGAACACGGCGGCCAGTGTGATCGTAGTAGAAATGACGGCGAAATATATTTCGTTGGATCCTTTTCTTGCAGCCTGAATGGGCGACATCCCCTGTTCGACTTTACTATAAATATTTTCCAGCACCACGATCGCATCATCCACGACGAGACCGATTGCAAGAACGAGCCCTAGTAAAGTCAATACGTTGATTGAAAAATTCCCGATGTACATGATGAAGAACGCGGAGATGATCGAAACAGGGATCGCAACAAGCGGAATAATTGTGCTTCTCCAGTTTCTAAGAAACATAAAAATGATCAACGCCACCAAACCAAAGGCGAGCAACAATGTATCTTCCACTTCTGACAAAGAGTTGCGCACAGGAACAGTAAAATCTTTTCCCAACGAAATGATAAAATCCTTGGGCGCTGATTTTTTTATATCCTCGAATCGCTTTTTGAATTCGTCTACGATGGCGAGCGAATTTGCACCGCGTTGTGGCTGCACGCCTGTACCAACCCCAAAACGTGCGGTTTTACCTTCGGCAACGATCATCGCAGTTCTTTCATTTTGCGAAGACATGATTGCAGTACCTACATCTTTGAATCGAACGATGGCGCCGCCTTTCTGACTTAAGATCATATTATTGAAGTCATCTTCGGTAACAAGTCGTCCTTCAGTACGCAAAGTGACTTCAGTATTTTGACCTTCGATGCGACCGCTTGGCAAGTCAACATTTTCTCTTTGCAACGCTGCCTGTACATCAGATGGTGTGAGTTGATATGCTGCAAGTTTTACAGGGTCCATCCGTAAGCGCATTGCTCTTTTACGACCTGCGTATGAATCAACTAATCTGACACCTGGAATCGACTGCAATCTCTCTTTGATATTAATGTTTACGAAGTCGGTGATATCTTCAAGGCTTCTTGTATCACTCTGGACTGTTAGAAAGACCAAGAAATCCGGCGGACCTGATTTTTCCACGATCGTTGGTTCAATATCGGCAGGCAACTGCTGACGTGATTTCGAAACCTTATCACGAACATCATTTGCCGCAGCTTCTAAATCTGCACTCAGGTTAAATTCAACGGTGATAATGCTTACCTGTTCTCTCGATTGAGAAGACATTGCACGAATACCGTTTGCTTCTGCCACTGCTTCTTCGAGCGGCTTCGTTACCTGCGATGCAATGATATCGGCACTTGCACCAGGATAAACCGTCGTGATGGTAACGATTGGTGAATCAGTGACAGGATATTCTCTTGTTCCTAAAAATGTGTATCCTACAATTCCAAATAGAATCAGGAGGACCGACATCACACCGGCCAATACCGGTCGCGATATACTTACTTGTGATATTGCACTCATAAAAAAGTTTATTGTTGTTTGAATTTTTTATCTGCCGGGAACTTTTCCAAGGTTTTAAACTTTGGAAAAGTCCAGAAGACAGATAAGTTTACTTCAGGGTTACGAATTGAACTTCTGCACCGGGCTGAAGTCGCAACAGGTTGCTTGTAACGACTGTATCGCCATTGTTTAATCCTTTCAACACTTCAACAGAAGAAGGTCCGCGCTGACCAATTGTTATTGGAGTCAATTGTACACGACTTTGTTTCGACACAAATACACTGTAGCCTTGTGAAGATGGAATCAACGCTTGTGATGAAACCAGCAAGGCATCGTTGGAAGAATGCAACGCAAGATTGATGCGCGCGCTTTGTCCGGGCAATAAAACGCGTCCGGGATTTTGTGCGATTGCTCTTACAAGAAGTGTTCTTGTGTTTTGATCGAGTCGGGATTCACGTGCAACTACTTTCGCGGCATATTGCTTCGCGTCTGATGCAACCGTGAATTTTTGTTCACTTCCCGGGATGATCACGTTTGCATATTTTTCAGGAACTGAAAATTCGACTTTCACAGAACTATTGTCTTCAATATTTGTCAGCACCGTGTTTGTTGAAACAATTGCACCGGGGTGAATATTGATGATACCAACTTGTCCATCGAATGGCGCCCGAATCTGTGTTTTGCGGATCATTACCTGCAACTCTGCAATTTGTGCCTGCAACACTTTAAGATTGGTGAACGCCTGGTCATAATCTTGTTGAACAACGGCTTCGTGTTTGATGAGATCGCGAAGGCGCTCTTCATTTAAAATGGAAAGTTTTTCCTGCTGGCGAAATTTTTCCAATTGAGCCTGCAGGTCTTCATCATCCAATTGAAAAAGCAGCGTGCCTGCCTTTACGAAATTTCCTTCCTTTACATTTACACGAACGATCTTGCGCGTGAGCTCGCTGACAATATCAACTTGCTGATTGGCGACGAGCGTGCCGGTCACTTCTATCTCTTCTTTCAGCGAGGCATGTTTGATAACATTACCATCGACAGGAATTGACTGGGGCGCGAAATTGGCAGCCGTATTTGTCTTTTCATTTCCTTTTGCATAACA
>Ga0163162_10006870_pt1 | contig 11042 bp, 7 predicted proteins | sample S55metaG_FD_115310 | JGI IMG/M metagenome (GOLD analysis project Ga0163162, IMG submission 115310) | Switchgrass rhizosphere microbial communities from Kellogg Biological Station, Michigan, USA - S5-5 metaG | ecosystem: Host-associated > Plants > Roots > Rhizosphere > Soil | place: USA: Michigan...
CGATCATCCGGGAGGAGCCCGAGCCGATCGGGAAAGCACGGCCGGAGGTTCCCCCTCCGCTGCGTTGGATCGTCGACCGCTGTCTCACGAAGGATCCGGCGGAACGGTACGTCTCGACGCGCGACCTCGCTCGAGACCTCGCGAGCGTGCGGGACCACGTCTCGGAGATCACGAGCGCGGCCGAGTCGCCGATCGACCTGGGGCCGAGACCGCTCCGCCGGGCGCGGCGCTCGACGGTGCTGGCCGCGGCGCTGCTCATCCTCCTCGTTGGAGCTGTCGCCGGGTGGCTCTTCGCCGCGAAGAGAATTCCGAAGACGGCCGCGGTGCCGACGTTCCAACGGATTACCTTCCGGAGCGTCTTCCTGAACAACGCCCGCTTCAGCCCGGACGGCCAGACCGTCGTGTACGCGTCGCAGGCGGCGGCGAGCTTCAACCCCCAACTGTTTGCGGCCCGGGTCGGGAGCCCGGAGTCCCGCCCCTTCGACATCGAGGCGGACATCCTCTCGATCTCGTCGGCCGGCGAGATGGCCGTCCTCGTCGACCAGAACCTGCTCTTCGGGACTCTTGCTCGCGTGCCGTTCGCCGGCGGAGCTCTCCGGCCGGTCGTCGTGGGGGTCGAATACGCCGGAGCGGACTGGTCGCCGGACGGAAAAGATCTCGCGATCGTCCGGACCGGACAGGGAAGGTCCCGCCTCGAATACCCGATCGGAAAAGTTCTCCTCGAAGGGGCGATCGGGGCCCCCCGGTTCTCGCCCCGCGGAGACCGGATTGCATTCCAGCAAGAACCCGGTGCGATCGGGATGATCCCGAGCTCGGGCGGACAACCTCGGACGCTGACGCGCGGCTGGCAGCCCTTCGAGGGCGGCGCGCCCTGCTGGAGCCCGGATGGGAAGGAGGTCTGGTTCACCGCGAGCCGCGAAGTCAGCCGGCCGAACGGCCTCCAGGCGGTCGACCTCGACGGGAAGGTCCGCCTCGTCGCCGAAATGCCCGGAAGCCTGGAGCTCGACGACATCTCGCGCGACGGCCGCCTCCTCCTCGCCCACCACACGCTCATTCATACCGTGCGCGCACGTGGAGCTCCGAACACTCCGGAACGCGATCTGACGTGGCTCGACGCTTCGCTGCCTTTCGACTTCTCGGCCGATGGGAAAACCATCTTCTTCAGCGAATTCGGCGAAGGCGGGGGCCCGAAGGGCGCGGTGTACATGCGCAAGCTCGACGGATCTCCGGCGATTCGTCTCGGCGAAGGGCGCGGCCTTTCGGTATCGCCGGACGGGGCGACGGTCCTCGCGGCGATGCCGGCGGCGGCCGAAGGGTTCGCGCTCCTTCCGGTCGGAGTCGGGCAAGCCCGCTCGCTCCCGATGCGTGGATTCGAGCAGTTTTTCGACGGCGAGTGGCTCCGGGACGGGAAGGCGTTCGTCTTCGGCGCCCGCGAGCCCGGAAAACGCCGGAGGATCTACCGGTTCGATCTCGCCACCGGAAAGGTCGAGCCCATCGGCCCCGAGGGCGCGGGGTTCCCGCCCGCCCTGACGGGTCGAGTCTCGCCGGACGGCCGCTGGCTGCTCGGTACGACGGGTCCCGGCGGATTCGGACGTTATCCCGTCGCCGGCGGAGTCCCGCGGCCCGTTGTGGGCCTCCAGCCGCTCGAAAGGCCGATCCGCTGGAGCGCCGACAATCGGACGTTTTTTACGCGGACGATGACCGATCCGGGAACATTGAAGATCTGGCGTCTCGACCCGGACAACGGGCGCCGCACGCCGGTCGAGGAAATCCGCCTGGCGGAGGGCGGAGCGGCGGTGGAGCAATTCGTGATGACCGCGGACCGGAGCGCGATCGCCTACATGATTCGCCGCGTACACTCGCAGCTCTACGTGGTGGAGGGCCTCAAGTAGGATTCCCCCGATCTCACGGAGGACAAATGAAGATCAGCCGGCGCTCGCTTCTCGCCACGACCGGAGCCGCCGCCGCGGGCTCGCTCCTCGCTTCGACCGCCCGCGCGCAGGCGGGCGTGGATGGGTCGAAATCCGCGGCGCTCTTCCTGAAGGAGGACGACGGCCTCGCGCCGGCCACGTACGATCGGCTGACGCTCGACTGGCACAAGGCGCGTGCGAAGCTGCTGCAGGACTACCTGCAGGACCAGGGTTTCGCGGGCGTGCTCCTGACGGACCGCTGGAACATCATCTACTTCACGGGGCTGTTCCACACGACGACCGAGCGGCCGTTCTCGGTCTTCCTGCCGGCCGACAAGCTCGCGACGATCTGGTTCCATCCCGGCCTCGACCGCGATCTCGTGAAATCGTGGTGGGCGACTGAGACCGAGTCGTACTTCGACTTCCCGCACGGCGAGGGCGCGTTCCCCAACCTCGGGAAGGTCCAACAGGGCGAGAACGTCAATCTCTTCGAGTGGACGATGAAGGGGTTGAAGAAGCGCGGCTACGACGGCAAGCGGATCGCGACCGACCGCGAGCTCGGCAGTCGGCAGAAGGACACGGCGGCGAAAGTCTTTCTGAAGCCGACCGAGTTCGAGTCGATCGCCGACCGTTGCGAAAAGATGCGGATGGTCAAGACGCCCGAAGAGCTCGCGCTCTGGCGGCGCGCCTACCGGGTGTTCGACGAGACGCACGCGTTCGCGCGCGACCTGCTCCTCGCGAAGGGGACGGACCTGACGGACTACCAGCTGAGCATGGCCGCCACGGAGTTCGGCACGGACCTCCTCATGAAGGGCATCAAGCGCGACGGCGCGCCGCACACCGCCGTCGGGATCGATCTCGGGATCGGAGTGCGCGTCGGCCGCGGCACGGGGTATCCGCACCCCAATCAGTTCCACCACAACCGCATCGAGAAGGGCCAGGCGCTCCAGATCGCGGGCGGGGTCGGGATCGGCGGCTGCGGCGGTGAGCTCTATCGCGCGTTCTTGATCGCGCCGTGGACCGACCATCAGAAGAAAGTGTGGACGGTCTCCCGCGACAGCTGTCTCATGCAGAAGGACCTCTCTCGGGAGGGGATCGCCTGCTCCACGGTGGCGTACCAGATCCTCCAGTTCCAGGTGAAGCAGGGGGTGCAGAAGTACATCTACCACCGCCCCGCGCACGGGATGGGGATGGAAGGGCACCAGCCGCCTTATCTCTCGCTCGGCGACTACACGATGCTGGAACCCGGGATGATCTTCTCGGTCGAGCCCGGCCTCTACGACCCCGAGAACGGATTCGGCGTCAACTTCAGCGACGGCTTCGCCGTGCAGGGCGGCGGCAAGGCCGCTCTCCAGATGTCGCGCCTGCCGTGGTCCGAAGACTGGTGCCTGGTGAAGCTCTGATTACCGACGAAGGAGAACTCCCGGTCATCGCCGACCAGGAACGAACCGCCGGAATCCCGCCTTCGCGCGAGCATTCCGAAGTCTTGCGGCTGCAGCGCCTTCTCGACGAGCGGACGCAGGCGCTCTCGAGCAGTCACGAGGCGCTCGACCTGCGAGACGAGTTCCTCGCCATCGTGAGCCACGACCTGCGGAATCCGTTGAGCGCGATCGCCCTCAACACCCAGCTCCTCGAGCGGCTCGTTTCTGCGGGCGACCCCCGCCTCGCGCGCATCTCGCGGAGCCTCGCGACGTCGATCGCGCAGATGCAGCGGATCATTTCGGACCTCCTCGACCTGGCCGCGATCGAGGCGGGAAAGCTCTCGGTCCAGCTGCGGCCGGGCGACGCCCGACGTCCTATCGAAGAGGCCGTCGAAGGGGCGCGTTCGGCCACGGCGGATAGGTCGATCGCGATCGACGCGGTCGTCGGGCCGGATCCACTTGCCGCGCACTTCGACCCGGGCCGCATCGCCCAGGTCCTGGGGAACCTGATCGACAACGCTCTCAAGTTCACGTCGCCCGGAGGAAGAATCTCCGTGGAAGGGCGGAACGCCGAGCACGTCGTGGAGATTCGGGTCCGGGACACGGGGCCGGGCCTGCGACCCGAGGAGATTGCCGTGATCTTCGATCGCTACCGGCAGGTCGAAAAGCGCGGACGAAAAGCGCTCGGTCTCGGTCTCTACATCTCCCGCTCGATCGTCGAGTCACACGGCGGCCGAATCCGGGCGGAGAGTGCGCCGGGAGAAGGCAGCACCTTCGTGTTTACGTTACTGCGAGCTCCATCGACGCCTTGAACCCTCGGCTGCAGATCCTGTCGAGAACAGCGGCCAGCGCCTCGAAGTTCAGCGGTTTCCGAAGGAAGCCCGCGACGCCCGGAAAGCGATCGGACAATCCGTCGTCGTTCGCGGTGACGACGACGACCGGAATGCGCGACAGGCGTTCATCGGCCAGCTGCTCGGTGCGGAAATCCCATCCATTCATCACCGGCATCTCGAGGTCGAGCAGGACGACGCAGGGCGCACCCGACTTCGCGAGATAGTCGAGGGCTTCCCGTCCGTTGGCGGCCTCGGTATGGCCGAACCCTTCGAGGTCGAGCATCGCGCAGAGGGTCTCCCGCTGCTCACGGTCGTCTTCCACCACCAGGATGGGCGCCGGCGGGCAATTCTCTGGGAAAACGGGCATCTGTTGCGTCACCTTGCAGGTCTCCGCACTCTTTGCAGCACGAAGCAAGCCAAGGCAGTCAACCGTTGGAGGCAGGGCCGTTCGCGGTCAACCGTGCTCGTCCGCAGCCGGGCTCCGCCGACCTGCAAGTAGGATTCCTTTCCTACGTGACGCTCGCGCGCGGTAGTCACCTCGGTCGTTACGAGATCCTCGAGCCGCTCGGCGCCGGTGGGATGGGAGAGGTCTATCGGGCCCGCGACACGCAGCTCGACCGGGACGTCGCGGTCAAGGTGCTCCCGACGGCGCTCGGAAGCGACCCGAGCGCGCTCGAGCGTTTCGAGCGCGAGGCGAAAGCGGTCGCGGCGCTGTCTCATCCGAACATCCTGGCGATCCACGACGTCGGAACGCAGGAGGGGATCCGCTACGCGGTAACCGAGCTGCTGGAGGGCAGAACGCTGCGAGCGCATCTCGAGGGGGGCGCGCTCGGCCCGCGCAAGGCGGTCGAGTACGCGCTGCAGATCGTCGCGGGGCTCGCCGCGGCGCACGAGCGGGGGATCGTCCACCGGGACCTCAAGCCGGAGAACCTCTTCGTGACCCGCGACGGTCGCGTGAAGATCCTCGACTTCGGACTCGCCCGGGTGATGGAAGCGCAAAGCGCCGAGGACGCAACGAAGGCGCCGACGGTTGCCGGCGGGACCCAGCCGGGCACGGTTCTCGGCACTGTCGGCTACATGTCGCCCGAGCAGGTGCGGGGGCGGAGCGCCGACAACCGGTCGGACATTTTTTCTTTTGGCGCCGTCTTCTACGAGATGCTCGCGGGACGGCGCGCGTTTCGGGCCGACTCGGCGGTGGAGACAATGAACGCGATCCTCACGGAAGAGCCGCCGGACATCGGGACGTCCGCGGCTCGGGCGATGCCGCCGGGCCTCGATCGCATCGTGCGGAGGTGCCTGGAGAAGGATCCGCCGCAGCGGTTCCAGAGCGCGCGGGATCTCGGTTTCGCGATCGAGGCGCTGTCGGGCGCCGCTGCAGAGAGCGCCGGAGACCCGGCGGCGGGACGACGGTCGATCGCGGTCCTGCTCTTCAAGGACCTGGCGCGGGATCCGGCCAACGCGCACCTCGGCCTGGGTCTCGCGGACGCCACGATCACCGAGCTCGCGACGGTCAAGTCGCTCCTCGTTCGCCCGACCGCGGCGATTCTCCGGTACCAGGAACGCGCGGTGGACCCGCAGGTCGCGGGCCGGGAGCTGAACGTGGACGCCGTCGTGGACGCGAGCTTCCAGCGGTCGGGCTCCCGTCTGCGGGTCACGGTTCAGCTCGTCCGCACGTCCGACGGTCGATCGCTCTGGGGCTCGAAGATCGACACGTCCCTGGACGACATCTTCGAGATGCAGGACCAGGTCTCCCGCAGGATCGCCGAGGCCCTCGAAATCGAGCTGACGCCCTCGGAAGAGCGGCGGCTCGCACGAACGGAGCGGCCCGTCGGCGCGGCCTACGAGCTCTACCTGAAGGGGCGCGCTCACCTCTTCCGGAGCACCCTCGAGGACGTCAACGCGTCGATCGAGCTCTTCGAGCAGGCGCGCGATCTCGATCCCCGCTTCGCGCTCGCCTGGGCCGGCCTCTCGGCCGCCTACCTCGCGATGTCCCTGATGTTCGAGCCGGAAGGCGACTGGCAGGCGCGAGCCGAAGAGGCCTGCGGAAAGGCGCTCTCGATCGATCCTCAGCTTCCGGAGGGACGGTACCTGCGCGGTGGCCTCCTCTGGAGTCCGCGCGGCGGCTTCGATCACGGCGGCGCGATCCGGGAGCTCGTCGCGGCAATCTCCGGGCGTCCCGGTCTCTCCGAGGCGCACGGCCGGCTGTCCCTCGTTCTCGACCACGTCTCGAGTTTCGAGGAGTCGCTTCGCGCTTCCGGCCAGGCCCTGGCGATCGACCCGCAGGACGGCTACTCCACGGTGCATCTCGGCCTCACGAACTGGCATCTCGGGAACTACGAGAGGGCGCTCGCGTACTCCGAGATGGGAGCGCGCCTGTCCCCATCCGCCTGGGTCTACCACCAGAGCGCGCACATCCTCGTTCGCCTCGGCCGCCGGGATGAAGCGGCCGCGCTGGTGGAGAAAACCTGCCGCCAGTTCCCCAACGACGTTCTGTTCTTCCCGATCCGCGGCGTCATCGCGGCGTCCGAGGGGGATGCGGCCCGGGCGCGACAGGAAATCCGGCTCACGATCCAGAACCAGAAGTCGTTCATTCACTACCATCACGCCCAGTACGACATCGCGTGCATCCACGCGCTGCTCGGGGAGAAGGACGAGGCGCTCCGCTGGCTGACGGACGCGGCTCACAATGGATTTCCGTGCTACCGCTTCTTCGAGATCGATCCGGTCCTCGAGTCGATCCGCGGGGAGGAGGCGTTTCGCACCCTGATGTCCGAGCTCCGGGAGGAGTGCGCCGGCTACCGGCGCCTGTACGAAGAGTTGCGCCGCTCGGCGAGCGGTTCGGCCGGGAGCGCGGCGTGAAGGGCCGCATTGCCGTCGCGGCGTTCGCCCTGGCGCTCGCGGCGGCGCTGCGGGCGGCCGGTTCCGCGACCGCCGGTTCCCCGGAGCCGCTCCCGATCCCGGGCGGCGATGCGGGGATCGGCTTCGACGACCTCCGCTTCGCGCCGCGGCTGGACCGCGTTCTCGTGCCGGCGGGCCGCGCCGGCATCCTCGCGCTCGTCGACCCGCGGTCGCGCGCAATCACGGCCGTGCCCGGCTTCTCGAAGGTCGCCGCGTGGGGCGGTGGCCACGACCAGTCCGTGACGTCGGCGGACGAAGGCGACGGCGTTCTCTTCGCGACCGACCGGACGTCGCGCGAGCTCGTGGTCGTGGAATCGCAGCGCGGCAACGTGCTCTCCCGAGTTCGCCTGGGCGGCGGTCCGGACTACGTGCGCTGGATCGCGCCGACCCGTGAGATCTGGGTGACGGAGCCGGATGCCGAGCGGATCGAGGTCTTCCGTCTGCCGAAAAACGCAAAGGAGCCCGCTGCCGCAGGCGCGATCCCCGTTCCGGGCGGCCCGGAATCCCTGGTGATCGACGCGCGCCGGCATCGCGCGTACACGAACCTCTGGAAAGGGAAGACGGTCGCGATCGACCTGTCGACCCGCGCCGCGGGGACGGCGTTCGACAACGGCTGCACCGGAAGCCGCGGCCTCGCCCTGGACGAATCTCGCGGGCTGCTCTTCGTGGGTTGCGGAGAGGGAGGAGCGACGGCGCTCGACGTCGCCGCTGGCGGGCGCATCCGGGGACGAATCTCCGTCGGAGCCGGAGTCGACGTCATCGACTTCGATCCCGCGCGCTCGCACCTGTACGTTCCGTCCGGGAAGACGTCCACGCTGTCGATCCTGGGTGTGTCGCGCACGGGCGAGCTCCGGCTCCTCTCGACGCTCCCCGCGGCCGCCGGCTCGCACTGCGTCGTCGCCGACCACCGGGGTGGCGTCTACGTCTGCGATCCGAAGGGCGGCCGCCTGCTCGTCTATCGCGACGCCCTTCCGCCCGGAGATCGCTGAGCCCGCCTCGACCGATGGAGCCCGCCCGCGGCCGCGCCGCCCGCCTCTCCGACTATCTCGGGCTCGAACGCAACGTCGTCGCGGTCGCCGTGGCGATGTTCCTTCTCGGCCTCGGCGAGAACCTGTGGAAGAGCTTCCTGCCGAAGTACCTGCAGGCGCTGGGCGCGCCGGTGCTCGCGGTCGGTCTCTTCGGCACGGTGCGCGACTTCCTCGACGGTGCGTACCAGTACCCGGGCGGGTGGATCGCGGACCGGTACGGCCGGAGGCGCGCGCTCCTCCTCTTCGTCGGCCTCGCGACGATCGGCTACGTCATCTACGCCCTCGCGCCATCGTGGCCGTACGTTCTTTTCGGTCTCGTCTTCGGCATGGCGTGGACGAGCATGGCGAGCCCGACGCTCTTCGCGGTGGTCGGGGACGCGTTGCCGCGCGAGCGCCGCGCCATCGGGTTCACCGTCCAGGCGACGCTGAAGCGTCTCCCGATCCTCGTCGCACCGACCCTCGGCGGGCTCGCGATTGCCGCGTACGGCGTGCGGGACGGCGTGCGGCTGGGGCTCGTGATCACGGTCGCGCTCGCGCTCGTGACGCTCGCGGTGGTCGCGCGGGTCCGGATCCCGCTCGTCCGGGAGACGTCGCCGACCGGGATCCGCGGCGTGTGGCGGTCGCTCCCGAAGCCGCTGCAGTGGCTCCTCGTCTCGGACATCTTCATCCGGACGTGCGAAGGGCTCGTCGACGTGTTCCTCGTGATCTACGCGACGAGCGTGCTCGGAGTCAGTGCGCCGCAGTACGGCTCCCTGATCGCGATCCAGATGGCGACGTCGATCCTCGTCTACGTCCCCGCCTCGAAGATCGCGGACCGAACGGGCCGGAAGCCCTTCGTCATCGCGACGTTCCTCTGCTTCGCGGCGTTCCCGGTGGCCGTGATCCTCTCGAAGAGCTTCCTCGGGCTCGTCGCCGCCTTCGTCGTGGGCGGCCTCCGCGAGCTCGGCGAGCCGGCCCGCAAGGCCATGATCGTGGACCTCGCGCGCCCCGATATCCGCGCGCGGTCGATCGGCCTGTACTACCTCCTCCGCAGCTCGGCAATCGCTCCGGCCGCGTTCGTCGGCGGCCTGCTGTGGAAGGTCGCGCCTTCCGTTCCGTTCGTGGCGGCGGGCGCCGTGGGGCTCGCGGGCGTGGTGCTCTTCGCGCTCACGGTGGACGAGCGGTACGCGGGGTGACGGTGGTGGAACCGCCGGACCGGCGTCCGGGGGAGACTCAGAACTCGATCTCGCAGGCCACCCGGAGAAACGAATTCTTCTCGCCGGCAAAGTTCCGGCCGCCGCCTGCTTTGAGATATGCCTCGGGCGAAAGGCGGTACCAGACCTGTGGAATGACCACGCTCTCGCTCTCGAGCGCGACCTCGCGGCGGAGTTCCACTCCCGCGCTCCAGTGGCCGAAGGCTGGCGAACGGAGGCCGGCCGCACCCTCGAACGCGGAGCGGCCGCGGCCGCCGATCACGATCACATAAAAGAGATTCACCGTAGCGTTCCAGCCGTCGAAGTCACGGGACAGAACGACACGGGGCTCGAGAAGGCGGTGCGTCCCGCCTTCCGGGTCGCGGCGGATCTCGAATTCGAGGGAAACCGCCGGGTCCACGAAGTAACGGCCTTCCTCGCCGAAGCGATGGCGCAGCTCGAGAAACCCCTGAGAGAAAGCGAAGGGTCCCCCGGATCGCTGAAGCCACCTCGCCGAGACGTCGGCCATCCAGTGATTCGTCAGGCCGTACTCGACCCCGAGGGTGTGCAGCAGTCCCCGGGGTCCATCCTGGGCGTCGAGCCAGTACTCGAGCTCGAGTTCTCGAGAGTCCAGCGTGACGAAGACGAAGGTGTCCCCCAGGTAGTCGTCTTTGTGAGCGAGGAGCGCGGCGGGGAGGAGCCACAGGATCGCTCCCAGAGCGTATCCGCACGCTCTCTGGATTTTCATTCTTCGAACGAATCTTAGCGGGGGGCGAGGTTGAGGGGTCTGTCCGCCTCGGGTCGGGATGCTAAAGTTTGCGAAAAAGAGGAAACACGAACATGACGAGACGCCGATCGGCTGCCCTGGCCGTCCTCCTCTCTCTCCCGGGGGTTGCCATCGTTTCCGCGCAGGTAGTCCAGCCTCCCTACGACTCGTCCTACACCGTGACCGACCTGGGAGCGGTTCCCGGGCTCCCGGCTCCGTACGGCGGACTGACCTTCCTGCCGAGCAACTCCAACACGATCGTCATCGGCGGGGCCGCGAACAACGTCAGCGGCGCCCTCTATTCGATCGGAGTCGTGCGGGGTGCCGGCAGTCACATCACCGGCTTCACGGGCTCTGTGGCCGCTTACTCCGAAGGCCAGTACAACGACGGCGGCGTCGTATTCGGTCCGGGCGGCGTCCTCTTCTACACCCGCTACCCGGTCAACCAGGTCGGAGAGGTGAAGCCGGGGAGCGTCGTGAACGACAAGATCGTGGACCTGACCCCTCTCGGCATCAGCTCCTCGGTCGGCGCCCTGAACTTCGTCCCCGCGGGCTTTCCCGGCGCCGGGCAGTTGAAGATCGTCTCGTACAACACGGGCGACTGGTACACCGCGACGTACACCTCCGACGGCACGGGAACGTTCAACATCACCTCCCCCGTCCTCAACACGACGATCAACGTCGGGCCCGAAGGCTTCGTTTACGTCCCGCCGGGATCCCCGGTCTTTCCGAGCGGCACGAGCCTGCTCGTTTCGGAGTACGGCAACAACGTCGTCGCCACGTACCAGGTCGACGGGAGCGGAAACCCGATCCCGGCCAGCCGCGCGGTTTTCGTCAACGGCCTGACCGGCGCGGAGGGAGCGGTCATCGATCCGGTCACCGGCGACTTCCTGTTCTCGACCTTTGGTGCCGCGAATCACGTCATCGCGGTCCGGGGCTTCGCGATTCCGAATACTCCGACTCCGGGAGCCGGGGCGACCGCGACGCCGACGCCCACGAGGACCCAGACGCCGA
>Ga0163162_10006871_pt1 | contig 11042 bp, 9 predicted proteins | sample S55metaG_FD_115310 | JGI IMG/M metagenome (GOLD analysis project Ga0163162, IMG submission 115310) | Switchgrass rhizosphere microbial communities from Kellogg Biological Station, Michigan, USA - S5-5 metaG | ecosystem: Host-associated > Plants > Roots > Rhizosphere > Soil | place: USA: Michigan...
GGCCTCCGGACCGGAATGCGCGCCGACGTCATCGCCGTTGACCCGGGCTTCGAGCTCTTGACCGTCCTGCGCGGCGGACGCATCCTGCCGGGACACCGGCACGCCGCGCTTTAGCACCCTGATTCCGTCGCGCACCGGCGGCCATTGCGGAAGTTTCGAGCCGTCCGGATTGTTGTTGTGATTGTGGGTACAAATAATTTCCGGAAGGAGCCCGCCATGATCCGCATCGCGGTCGTGCTCGGGAGCACCCGGCCCGGCCGCCTCGGAAAGGCCGTCGCCGACTGGGTCCTGTCCCGGGCGTCGCAACGCGGCGATGCCAGCTTTGACGTCCTCGACGTCGCCGATTTCGATCTGCCGCTTCTCGACGAGCCGCTGCCGCCATCCTTGGGCCGGTACAGCCTCGGGCACACCAAGGCCTGGTCCGAAGCTGTTGACGGATTCGACGGCTACATCTTTGTCACGGGCGAGTACAACCACTCCATTCCCGGGGCGCTGAAAAACGCCGTGGACTACCTCTACAAGGAGTGGAACAACAAAGCTGCGGGGTTTGTCAGCTACGGAAGCAGCGGCGGCATCCGCGCCGTGGAACACTTCCGCGGAGTTGCCGCAGAGTTGCAGATGGCGGACGTTCGGGCCCAGGTGGCCCTGCCCTTGGCCACAGAATTCGTGAATTACCGCGCCTTCGTCCCAACAGAGGCCGCGGAGCAGAACCTGCAGACCGTGTTTGACCAAGTGATCGCCTGGGCCGGCGCGCTGAAGATCCTCCGTCCGGACCAAACCCACGGAAATGAAGACGCCAGCGCTGCCTAACTGCTGCCTTGGCGGGACGCGGTTTACCGGGCCCGCTGAGCACTTTGGGACGTCCGGCTAAGCCGGGGTCTCCGTTCTGCGCCGCCGCCGACGGACGGGAGGCGTGTCCGCACCGTGCGGTGCGGCATAGGGGCTGGGCTGAGGTTCCTTCTGGACTTGAACGGAATCGGGCACGAGGACATGGACCGTGCCGCCGGCCGATTCCCGCGTAGCTCCGCCCGCGACGCTCCGAAGGTAGTCGAGCGCTCCCTCTTCGCTGAGTCCGTACTCCCGCACCAGCGTCCGCAATGCGAGGCCGGCCAGCGCCCGGGACAGCTGCGCCGAGGACAGATCGGCGCTGCTCCCGGACCTCAGCGACAACTGCTGGACCAAACGCAGTGCCCGGGACAGGTGGCGGGCCAGCCGCGCCGCTGCGGTGATGTCTGCGCTGGTGAAGACGTGCGGCCAGGGCGCGTACAAGTTCACCGCGGCCTGAAATACCGATGGTGGGATCAGCGGAACGGACACGAGGGACTGGACTCCAAAGGCTGCTGCTGCGGCGGCGTACCCCGGCCAACGGCGCTCGAGGGACGTGTCGCCCACAAACACAAATTCACCGCTGCGAACGGCGGTGCGGGCCGGCCCGTCGTCGAAGGATCGCTGCGCCTCGTCCGCGGCCCGCGCCGGTGCACTGCCCGCGGTCAGGGTGAGGGCCTCTGCGGACCCGAGCAGGGTGATTGCCCAGCTGATCCCGCGGCCGGGCCCGCCGATGTCGTCGACAAACTCGCTCATGGCCTCGCTGAGGAAGGCGCCTACATCCGGGTCGTTGAAGTGCAGCTCCCAGTAGGAGGCGTGACGATCCTGTCGGCCGTCTCTTGCAGTTCCTTGGGTCATGTTCCACGCTCGAGATCAAAGCACGAAGCTCACTGCTGAACCGATGAAAACAGCATACGTCCGGGCGGACACCGCCGCGCCAACCATCTGCCAGGGCCGGAGACCCTGCCGAAGAACGCGGGGTCCTGGCCCGTTAAGGTGGGCTGTTCCCGTGAGCCTGTCCCGGTGACCTTGTTCCGGTCAGCCGTTCCGGTCACGGCGGCGAACCGCACCAGCCCCGCGGCGGCCCAGGGAGGTTCCAACGTCCCTCCCTGGACCGCCTGCCCCGGCTTCAACACCAGTCGCGGAGGACCCGTCCGCCGTGGCACAACCAGTTATACCCGCGTTGGCCCGGTCCCAAAAGAGCCATTTGGCCTGTCCAGGCTGGCCTTGGATTTCCACCCATTTCACCCCCGGCGGATGAGGTCCGTGCCAGGGTTCGGGCAGACGATGGAGATGCCCGCCGATGCCCGATGCTCGGGGGCCAGCCCACCTGGGATAGGAGCTTCCAATGTCGAGACCGCACGCAATCCTCGTGGGATCCATCGCGCTCGGAGCCGCCGTCGCTCTGCTCACCGGATGCAGCCCAAGCAGCCCGCCGGCCGCCACATTAAGCCCCACCGCAACCATCTCGAGCCCGCCCGCGAGCATGATGCCGGTCTGCGCTGCTGCCGATGCCCACACCGCCGCCCTGAAAAATTTCAAGGACACGCTGAAGCCGGACGCCACGATCGAGCAGGTCCGCGCGGCCCAAGAACAGGTCGCCAAGACCTATGAAGAGCTGGCCAAGGCAAGCGAGAACCTTGCCCAACAACGGGCTCAGGCCGTTAAAGACGCCGAAGCCAAGTTCAACGCCGCAGTCGCCGCGGTGCCTGACACCGCCACGGTGAAGCAGGCAGCCAATTCCCTCCGGGACGAAGCCTCAAACGTCGAGGCCGCGGTCCGCGACCTTCGGACCGAGGTCAAGTGCTAGCTGACATGCCGGTGACGAAGTTCGAGGTTCAGCCGCCGTCACGTCGACCTCGGTAAGGACGAAGCTGAAGGGACTGCGCCCGGTGCAACACCGTGCGCAGTCCCTTCAGTTCAGGCTCCCTGGGGAGCAGGTCAGGCGATGGGCTGGGTCACTTCTTTTCCGGGAGGAACATTGCCTTTTCCAGCGGTGTCACCGTGAGAGATTTGAGCTGGGCAGCCCCGCCTTCTGCGAAGAGGGCCATCTTGTCGGCTCCGGCGTTGGGGAACACCTGGTCGGTGATGGTCTGCAGACCGTCCTGGGCGAACACCTCCACTGAGGATCGGTCGAGATAAATCCGCATGGTGATGTTGCCCTTCTTGTCCAAGGTGACGGGGGCGTCCTCGATGGAAGCGAAGGCCGGGTGGAACGCGGTGTTGCCGGAGTTGGTGCGGTCAACGAAGAGCTTTCCGATCGTGGCGTCATAGCCGATGAGGGTGGATGATGTTCCGTCGCCCAGCACGGTGATACCGGATTTTTTCGCCGTGCCGGGTGCGAAGGTAATGTCCACCTGCTGGACCTGTCCCGAAGCCGCGGCCGGCAACTGGTGGGCCCCAGTGGCAATCGGGCCGCCCTTGTTGTCCCTGTAGGAGACCTTTCCGGCGAGTTTGTCCACTTGCTTCACAGCGCTTTGGGTGAGTCGGGGGCCGTCGGGGGTCTGCGTCAGGTTGACCTCGCGGGGAAGTGCCATGGCGCTGCGCCAGGGGCTGGTTGGGATGTCGTTCGCGTAGTCCCAGTTATTCATCCAGCCCATCATGACCCGCTTGTTATCGGGCATGTTGCCGAAAGACACGCTCGCGTAGAGGTCCCGACCGTAGTCCAGCCAGTCGTAGGTCTCCAGTGCCGATACTGCCGGTTTGGAGGAGAGCATGAATTCGTCCGCGAGGATGTGGCCCCAGCCGAATCGGTTGTTGTCGACGACTTTGATTTGTGCCTGCTGGCCAACGAATTCCTTAACGTTCCATGAAGCCCGGTCGAGCGCTTCACTGTCGTTTCCCGTGGCCGTGCGCACCACTTGTCCGTTGATTACCAGGTTCACGGATTCTTCATCGGACCTGGGAACAGCGGCGGTGTCGGTGAGCATGACATGGTCAAGGGTCAGGTGTCCCCATCCGCCGGTGGCCTGGTCGACGACCCGCAACTGTGCATTCTGTCCCGCGAATTCGGAGACGTCCCAGCCTTTCCAGTTCAGGACTCCGGAATTGTCTCCCGAGAGGGAACGGACCACGTTGCCGTTGACGAGCAACTGGGCCGCCAGGGTCTGTCCGGAGTCCGCGGAGCGGTTGCCGCCGCCAACCAGCATGCTGATGAAATTCTTGGTGATGGGGAATTCCGGTGATGTCAGGGTGCCCTGCCGGTCATCGCCCGGCGTGGTGCCGGTATCGAAGGTGTTAATCCGCTTGGTTCCGATGTAGAAGTCCCCGCCGCTGGTGGAGGGCTGGAAATTGGGGGTGAGATCCCCGGTCCCGGTCCAGCCGGCGTCGGCCAGTGTTGTCCCCGGGGGAACCTCGAAGCCGTTGAACTTGAGCTCCCCCTCGGGTGGGGTGTTGTCCAGCTTGTCGGAGACTCGCGGGTGCTTCCCGCCGCCCACGAGGAAGTTTAGATAGTCGTCCGTCACCGTGAAGGTTGGTGACTGCACGGACCCAAGCGGCCAGTCGCCGTCGTTGAAGGAGTTGATCAGGCCCCCACCGGTGAAACCGGAGACGGCCTGCTGCCCGGCAATGGCACCGGCTGCGGGAGCGTCACCGAAGGGGCCGTTTTTCCAGTTGCCTGGCTCGTTGTTCACGGTCCAGCCGTTGTAGGTTCCGTCGTTGAATCCGGCCAGAACCTTACCGGGAGGAAGAGCAGCCACGGGCTTGGTCGTCTCGGAGGTGAACGTGGTGCCGTCGAAGTTACCCACGAAGTACTGGCCGGCGGAGCCGCCGGCCACGCCGCCGGGGTTGATGTTGACCACCATGACCCACTTGATGTTCTTCGTGTCGCCGTCCACGGCCAGGGGGAACATGTCAGGGCATTCCCACTGCCCGCCTGTGGCGTTGGCGGGCCCGAATTCACTCAACGCCGTCCAGTCCTTAAGGTTGGCGGATTTGTAGAGGACGACCTTGTGGTCCTGGGCTTCGACCGCGCTCATCACCCAGTAGCCGCCGCCGGGTTTGTCGTACCAGAACACTTTGGGGTCGCGGAAGTTGGCGGAGTTCCGGTTCAGGACAGGATTGCCGGAGTACTTGGTCCAGGTCTGGCCGTCATCGAGGCTGTAGGCCAGGGACTGGGCCTGCAGGCCACGGTGCGGGGAGGCGTCCTTGTAGGCGCTGGTGAAGATGGCGATCAGCGGGGGGTTCTCCGCAGTGCCGAAGCCCGAGGAATTGTCCTTGTCCACGACGACACTGCCGGAGAAGATATCCTGCTCTGCATCGGTGGCGATCGCCAGGGGCTGCTCTTTCCAATGGACAAGATCCGTGGACGTGGCGTGGCCCCAGGACATGTTCCCCCAGGTGTTGCCGGACGGGTTGTGCTGGTAGTACATGTGGTAGACGCCCTTGTAGAAAACGAGTCCGTTGGGGTCGTTCATCCAGTTCTTTGCGGGCGTGTAGTGAATGGCCGGCCGGTAGGGTTCGTCCCCGAGGCCTGTCGCGGCCGACGCCGGCAGGGAACCTGCCAGTGCCGCGGCCAGCGTCAGTCCCGTGAGCGTCAGTGCAGAAACGGCATGCGTCCTGCGGATGGTCGTTCTCTTCATCTGCTTGGTTCGCCCTTCATCGCGCGTGTCTCCGATAGACAACGTTGTCAGTGCCGAGGACACTAAGTTATGTCCATCAGACAAGTCAACGGTTCCTATCGGCTCAGGCATGAGAGGGGCCGACCCTCGGCTGAAGCGGGCGCAGCAAATGGACGGGCAGCAGAAAGTTCCCCACCAACGGACGGTTTGGCAGGGTCCTTTTCCGGGTTGCGGTTCCGCTCACCCCCTCCAGGGGAGCCCGGACGCAGCTCCTGTGAACGGGCCTTGGCGAGACCTGGCGGAGAGCTATTCCACTGGCAGGAGCCAGGTCAGCGCCGACCCGTCGCCCTCGATGTGGCGGGCCAGTTCCTCATTGAACCTGGCGCCGTAGTCGGCGCCGATGTGTTTCTGAAATGCGGCCTCGTCGCTGTAGACCTCGAAGACAAAGTACTCCCGGGGGTTTTCTTCCCGCGTATAGGGAAGGAAGAGCTCGTTGCCCTGTTCCCGTCGGACGTGCTGGGTCAGTTCGAGCATCATCTCCTTGACACGGGCTTCGCTGCCGGGTTTGACGGTGAACTCGGCGTACAGGGTTTTGGTCATCATGATCTCTTTCAGGTCAATGTGTACGGCAGGCTTTTCAGGATGTTCCCCGGCGTCAGGCCGGAGGGCGGAGTTCCCCGGAGCCCCGTTGCACCAGCTCAGACGGGACAACATAGGTATGCGGGGGTTGCTTGTCGCCGTCGATCCTGGCCAGCAGCCGCTCCGCTGCCAGCTTCCCGATCCGCTCGGGGTGCTGGGCGATGACTGTCACGCCGGGATCCATCATGTCCGCAAGCGTGAAGTCATCGAACCCTATCAACGCCACGCGGTTGCTTAGCCGGAGCTCTCTCAGGGCACGCATGGCGCCGAAGGTGATGAGGTTCTGACTGGAGAAGATCGCAGTTGGTGGTTCGCCGGAAGTGAGAAGCTCCAACGCGGCCAACCTCGCCGATTCCTCGTCGTGAAGGTTTTCACGGACAGGAACCGTTGAGGTGGGAATGCCCTGCCGGGCGATCTCTTCCATGAACCCCCGACGGCGTTCCCGTGCGGTCTGGATGTCTGTGCGGTCCCCCAGATAGGCGAGCTTGGTGTGGCCGCGGCTCATCAGGTGAGCGGCCGCACTCGCGGCACCTACGGCGTTGTCGGTCACGACGGCGTCTGCCTCCATCCCTACCGGCTCACGGTCGATGAAGACCAGGGGCAGGTCACGGGAATGTTCCGGGATTACATACGCCTGGCTTCGGGCGATCGGCGTGAGGATGAGCCCATCGACGCGCCGGCCAAGGAACGCTGTGACGATGGCCTGCTCCCGCCGGGGGTCATCATCGAGGCTTGCGGCAAAAACCGCTATCCCCCTGGCCCCCAGCGCATCTTCTATTGCCCGGTTGATCTCGCCGCTGAATGGGTTGGAGACACTCGGCAGCAGGAGCCCGACGGAGAGCGTTCGCCTGCCCGCGCGGCGCAGGCTGCCGGCTGCCATGTCCAGCTGGTAGTTGAGTTGCCGTGAAGCGCTGAGCACCTTGTCGCGGGTGGCTTCCGACACGCCAGGTTCGTCATTGATCACCCGGGAGACGGTCTTAATTCCGACGCCGGCAAGGGCAGCCACGTGGCGCATGGTCGGACGACTGGCGGAAAGGGCCGGCTGGCTACGATCGGACATCGTTGTCAAGTAAATCGCTCCTTCTAAGTTGCATCTATTGACTCTCCGGTGTGATGCTGCTTACATCGTACATGACATCGTTGTCGAGGCCTGTGAGGGCCTCAAACACCAGGAGATTCAATGTTGAGTTCCAAAGCACCCCGTTCAACGGCCACCCGCCTGTTCGCTGCAGGAGCAGTGTTGACCCTGGGAGCGCTCAGTCTTTCAGCCTGTGGTGGAAGTCCCACGTCCGCCTCATCAACGGGAAGCGCGTCCGGTGAAAAAGTCGGCGTCTCCTTGATCGTTAAGACCACGACCAACCCGTTCTTCGTCGCCATGGAAGACGGGGCGAAGAAGGCGGCCGAGGCGGGCGGCGTGGACCTTAAGCTCGCAGCCGGCAAGGCTGACGGCGACGAGGACACCCAGATCCAGGCCATCGAGAACGCCATCTCCAAGGGCGACAAGGGCATCCTGATCACCCCCAACGGCCCGTCCGTTGTAGACGCCCTGAAGAAGGCCAAGGACGCCGGACTCTTCGTCATCGCCTTGGACACCCCGCCGGACCCCGCCGACGCCGCCGACATCACATTCGCCACGGACAACTTCGCCGCCGGCGAGCTGATCGGCAAATGGACCGCAGCCCAGCTGGATGGGAAGAAAGCAACCATTGCCCTCGTCGATCTCTTTGACGACAAGGTCGTCTCGGTCGACTACAACCGGGACCAGGGCTTCCTGACCGGCCTCGGTATCGACACCGCGGACAAGAAGAAGAACGGCGACGAAGCCAAGACCGGCAAGTACACCGGCGGCAAGGGCGGCGACTACGAGATCGTCGGCAGCCAGGCCTCCCAGGGCGCCGAGGACGGCGGACGCACCGCCATGGAGACCCTCCTCGCCAAGAACCCGAATATCAACGTTGTCTACACCATCAACGAACCTGCAGCAGCGGGTGCTTTCGAGGCACTGAAGGCCGCCGGTAAGGAAAAGGACGTGCTGGTGGTTTCGGTGGACGGTGGCTGCACCGGCGTGAACAATGTCAAGGCCGGCGTCATCGGCGCCACGGCCCAGCAGTACCCGGTCAAGATGGCCGAACTGGGAGTGAAGGCCATCGTTGACCTCGCCAAGACCGGGCAGAAGCCGGCCAACTCCCCGGGGCTGGACTTCTACAACACAGGCGTCGAGCTCGTCACGGACAAGCCGGCCGACGGTGTCAAGAGCATCACCACCACCGAGGCCTCGGACATCTGCTGGGGAAAGTAAGCACCCAGCTTTACTGCGGGGCGGGGAGGACGGAGCCTGCTATCGGCCTCCCCGCACTGCATCTACCGAGCTAGCTCCGCCCTAGCACCCATCACGGAAGATCAGGACCAATCGTGACCCAGCAACAGACCGCCGGCCCGCCCAGTGCCGGGCATGCCGACCTGGCGGAGGAATTCCTCGACCGCCAGACACCGCTCAGCCGGATCCGCAATATCCTCCACCGCTACCCGGCCCTCAGCCCAGCCCTCGTACTTCTCATCGCGGTGGTGGTGTTCGGCCTCCTCAATGAGAGGTTCCTGCGGGTTGAAAACCTCTCCCTGATTACGCAGCAGGTCTCCGTCGTCGGCACCCTGGCCATCGCCCAGACCCTCATCATCCTCACCGCAGGCATCGACCTTTCCGTCGGGGCTGTCATGATCCTTTCGTCCATGGTCATGGCCCAACTCGCTGTCAACAGCGGAGTGCCCGCGCCCCTCGCGCTGCTCGCGGGCCTGGTCGTCGGACTTGCCGCCGGAGCCCTGAACGGATTCCTGGTCACCAAGTTCCGGCTCCCGCCGTTCATCGTCACCCTGGGCACCCTGAACATCTTCATCGCCCTGACCCTGCTCTACTCCAACGGAGCGACAGTGCGCGGCTCGGCCATGCCGCCACTGCTGACCTGGACCGGAACAACCTTCCCGGTGGGCCCGGTCAGGATCTCAACCGGCGTCGTTATGATGCTGCTGCTCTACGTCGCCGTTGCCTTCATTCTGGGCAAAACCGCATGGGGCCGGCACGTCTACGCCGTGGGCGACGACAAGGAAGCCGCCCGCCTGGCCGGCATCGCCGTGAACAGAGTCCTCATGAGCGTCTACCTCGCTGCAGGCGCCGTCCTGGCCGCTGGCGCCTGGATCCAGATCGGCCGGACCAACGCAGCCAGCCCCAACGCCGGCGTCGACCTGAACCTGGACTCCATCACCGCCGTCGTCATCGGCGGCACCAGCCTCTTCGGCGGACGCGGCTCCATCTGGGGATCACTCCTCGGCGCCCTGATCGTTGGTGTTTTCCGCAACGGCCTCTCCCTCGCAGGCCTGGACGTGCTGTACCAGACCCTGGCAGTGGGCGTCCTGATCATCCTCGCTGTCTCCATCGACCAGTGGATCCGAAAGGTCAAGTCATGACCACGACAGAATTTTCAGCCCCCCACGTCGCCACCCGCGAGCCCATCCTGCAGGCCCGGAACCTCGTGAAGACCTTCGGCCGCGTCGTGGGCCTGGACGGCGTCAGCCTGGACCTGTACCCGGGCGAAGTCCTGGCGATCATCGGCGACAACGGCGCCGGCAAATCCACCCTGATCAAGTGCCTCACCGGAGCAGAAGTCCCGGACTCCGGCGAGCTCTTTGTCTCAGGACAGCCGGTGCACTTCAAACGACCCCAGGACGCCAGAGTCCACGGCATCGAAACCGTGTACCAGAACCTTGCCGTCTCGCCGGCCCTGGACGTCGCCTCCAACCTCTTTCTCGGCCGGGAGGAACGGCGTGCGGGACTACTCGGGAGCGTGTTCCGCATGCTTGACACCAAAGGCATGCGCACGAAGGCCAAGCAGGAGCTGACCCGGCTGGGCATCTCCACCCTCCAGGACGTGACAGTGCCGGTGGAAAACCTGTCCGGCGGCCAGCGCCAGGCTGTCGCCGTAGCCCGCGCCGCGGCGTTCGGTTCCAAGGTAGTCGTGCTGGACGAACCGACGGCGGCACTCGGCGTCCGGGAGTCGAACCAGGTCCTGCAGCTGGTCCGGGACCTCCGGGACCGGGGCCTTCCAGTCATCCTGATCAGCCACAACATGCCGCACGTGTTTGACGTGGCGGACAGGATCCACATCCAGCGCCTCGGCAAGTGCGCCGCCACCATCACCCCGCAATCACACAACATGACCGACGCGGTGGCGATCATGACCGGTGCTGCCACCGCCTGAACAACTGCTGCCGCTACATCAGTCCGCGGACCAGATTACCGGTCCGCGGACTGATGTGGCTCGGACGGGCCCCGCCATCAGCTTCCACGAGAGACAGACCATGGATTACCTCAAAACACCCCGGCACGCTCACCAGACGCTCGACGTCATGGTCGTAGGCGAAGCGCTGATCGACGTGGTCACCACGTCGGACGGCAAAGTGGAACACCCCGGCGGCTCACCGGCCAACGTCGCCTACGGACTTGGCCGCCTCGGCGTAACCACAGGCCTGCTCACGGCCATCGCCCCGGACGCGCGGGGAGACTCTATCGAAACCCATCTCCGCAGCGCGGGAGTCATACTTCTGCCCGGATCAAAGTCCCTCACCCGGACGGCATCGGCAACAGCAACCCTTGAACCGGACGGCTCCGCCAGGTATGACTTCGACATCTCCTGGGACCTTGCCCCGACAGCCCCGGCTTACTTTCCAAAAATACTGCACACCGGATCCATCGCTACTTTCCTTAGTCCCGGTGCCGGCGCCGTGAAATCGCTGCTCGAACGAGCCCACAGACATTGCATGATCACCTACGATCCCAACATCAGGCCAGCCCTGCTCGGCAGCCATGCAGAAGCGAAAGCCACCTTCGAAGAGCTCGTGCCATTGACCGACGTCGTCAAACTCAGCGACGAAGACGCCCAATGGCTGTACCCCGGAAAAAGCCTGGACGAAACCGCAGCCCACATCCTCGGTTTGGGTACCGGACTGACCGTCATTACCAAGGGCGCA
>Ga0163162_10006872_pt1 | contig 11042 bp, 9 predicted proteins | sample S55metaG_FD_115310 | JGI IMG/M metagenome (GOLD analysis project Ga0163162, IMG submission 115310) | Switchgrass rhizosphere microbial communities from Kellogg Biological Station, Michigan, USA - S5-5 metaG | ecosystem: Host-associated > Plants > Roots > Rhizosphere > Soil | place: USA: Michigan...
ATTTAGCGAGTCGTTCTGGACGGATGAGTTGTCGGTGCAATTGGCAGATAAGAGCCTCGATAACATGCGCTACCTGTTTTCGGACGCAGCGATTCCAACCTGGTGGACACAGGCGCCCGAGCAAAGCAAAGTGCTAACAGGCTGGATAGGCGGACCGCCGGCAGCCGAAAAAAAGAACATGGGCGAATACGAACTGGCAAAATTATGCTTGCAATCATTGGCAAATGTTTTTAACCGTAACGCTGACGAACTCAAGAAAAAACTAATTGCCTTTAACGTGGTTAACTGGACCGCCGAGCCCTTTACGCGTGGCTCTTATGCGTACGACACCGTTTGCGCGCACGAATCGCGAAAAATATTAAATGAACCGGTTAACGATACCCTGTTTTTTGCCGGCGAATATTTATATGAAGGCCCTGCCATGGGTACAGTTGAAGCAGCCTTGACGAGCGGTCGAGACGTGGCGGAAGGAATGATGATATCCCGTTAACGTTAGGGAAATTTTATTTCAACCAATATCCGATAATGATACCAACGATGCCGAAAGCCCATTTGGTTTTATCGCTATTAGCGGGTTCTGTAGCTATCAGGTAAAGGGAGAATAATCCTAATACCGCTGTAACACCAATCTGAACTTTGATTTTTGTTTTAGAGTTAGCAGTCATTTATTTTTTAAATGCTTTTATAACTCTCCTTATGTTTTCGCCAAAATAGCTTTCGTGAGTTACCTCATCATCCTGATCTTCTATTTTTGCGTTCGTTTGCGATTTATTGGAGATAACCTCGCCACCAATATTTTTAACATATTTAGATACGTCAGGTGCTTTGCCTTCGGGTATCTTAATCGTTAATATGGTCATAGTGCGTAGTTTTAATTAAATCAAATTTACGAATTAAATATATAAACGAAAAAAGTTTGATAAGGTTTAAATTATCGCGAAGCAGGCTCCCAGTAATTTCCCGAAATAATGATCATATCCAGCAGCTTAATGCTGTTATCGTAATAATCGTAATCCTTCAGTTTAAAGGCTGTCAAATAATCCCACACTTTATTTAGCCAGGCCTGGTTCTTTTGATCAACCATAGCTGATACGCCAAATGGAGCAATAAAACTCAGCGCTTCAAAATACCGGTGCGTGATATCGTTGCCCGCTAGTGTATAACCGGCGGATAAGTTATAAGTGTCATTATTAGTGGTTTCCCTGATCCATTGGTTTATCTTGTCAACTATTGCTTTTGAGCGATGGTCGCCCGTTAATAAATAGTCCGCAGCAATACGCCAGGGATCGCGGCAGGCATTGTAATTATAATAGCCATCGTACGGCGACTCCAGGAAATTAGGTGGAGCTGGTTTTGGTTTCTTATTAATATCAACAATAAAATCAGGCAACAGCCCTGCATCAGGACTGTAATTGCGTTGCATGATGTTGAAGAGTTTATAACTCTCGTCGATAACTTTGCCCCACCTGTCATCCTTTGTTACGTGTTCAAATGCCTTAAAATGCGAAGGCATAAAATCGGACGAACGCATGCTAAAATAGTCTTTACTTTCTTCCTCAATTCCATCACTCAATAAAACCGACCATGTTTTATGATTGATCTCATATCGCATAATATCCGCAATCATAACCTTGCCTTCGTGCAGGTAATCAATCGGCCCTTTGCTTCCCCATTGTTTATCCGCCAGTAAAAGCGAATAAGCAATATCCATATCGCCATCGGTTGCAGAGGTTGCATCTAAATTTTTGCCGTTCGTGTACTGCGCCCATGCCATTAAATGTTTGCCTCGCTTACTTGGGTGGGATTTATAATAACGGAAAAGTTCATCGTAGGTAAGCTTTGCATCAATGTCATAGCCTGCCATCAGGACCGTAATGATCATCCCATAACCTTGCCCTTCGGATACGCATTGTTTTTTGCCGATGTTTTGAAACCAAACATACTCTTCCGATTTGCCAGGTACCTGTTTTATAAACCGTTGTTTCCATTGCGTATAGAAGCTGCGTACCTGGCTATCCAGCTGGGTTTGTGAAATATGATTGGGTTTAATAGAGCCCCTGAAATATTTAACGTGTTGAGGGAAAGGCTTGAGGATATGCTGTGCGAATAATTGGCTAATGCCGGAAAGGAGAATTAATAATATAAAATATTTCACCCGCATAACCGGGTAAACTTACGAAGTTTCTAAAACTTCGTAAGTTTCTTAATGCCTAAATTTCTCGCCATAAAAAATCCAATTTTTAAGTAACAGCTATGATACTATTTATTGCGACTTTTATGTACCATATATTTTAATTTTGCGCATCCCCAGCATACCCATATGTTAACCAAAACTTCTAAATACATATTTTTAGTTTTTTTAAGCGTTTTTTCTGCATTTGATGCGCGAAGCCAGCAAAAGGTATTGGGGCTAAAGGAAGCGGAGCAAATCGCCCTCGCCAATTATGGGTCAATTAAAGCAAAAGCAAACCAGCTCAATGCTTCCAGGGCCTCACTTAATGAAGCCCGTACAGAATATTTGCCCGATGTAAATTTATCCGCCCAGCAGGATTATGGAACCGTTAACGGCCAGTACGGCCCCTCATATGGATACCGTGGCTTCAGCGTCTCGTCATCCGGCCCTGCATTCGGCAAACAAAATTGGAGCGCCGCTTTTGGGAGCCTTTATCTGAGCAATGTCAGCTGGGATTTCTTTGCATTCGGCAGGGCAACGGAGAAAGTTAAAGTGCAAAAATCGGCGGTAAGCCTTAATGAAAGTGATTTGGTGCAGGAGCAATTTCAGCACGAAATACGTGTTGCCGGCACTTACCTTAACTTGCTGGCCGCACAGCAGCTTACCAGGGCGCAGCAGGATAACCTTAACCGTGCTATCGACTTGCAAAAAGTGGTTGTAGCACGTGTAAAGAACGGGTTAAATGCCGGGGTCGATTCTTCACAAGCCAATGCCGAGGTTTCAAACGCGAGGATTGCGCTTACTAATGCCCTCGAAACCGAACAGGAGCAAAGTAACCAGCTTGCGCAGTATTTGGGCATTCCGCCTCAGGATTTTCTGCTCGACAGCACTTTTGTAACTGCCGCGCCTCGCACCATCGATCTGAAACCACAGGTGAATCCCGATGAGCATCCGCTTTTGAAATATTATCGCGGGCGTGTAGCAGTAAGTGACGAGCAGGCTAAATATTTAAGTACCTTTAGTTACCCGACCTTTAGTTTTTTTGGCGTTTACCAGGGTAAAGGATCGGGTTTTAAACCCGATTTTGGAACTAATCAAAACGACTATAGTACAAGTTACGGTGCAGGTGCGGATCCTACGCGATATAACTATTTGCTGGGTGTAGGTATGATATGGAATATTACGACGCCGTTCAGGGTTCATTTCCAGGTGCGATCGCAAAAATTTACATCAGCACAATACCAGGACGAGTATAACCTGGTTAGCCAACAATTAAGCGACCAGCAGGTACTTGCCGAAACAAGGATAAGTAATGCCCTGAAAAATTACCGGGAAGTTCCGGTTGAAGTAAAGGCGGCTACCGACGCTTATAATCAGAAATATGCTTTATACAAAAATGGACTGGCAAACATTGTTGATTTTACCCAGGCTTTATATGTGTTAAACCGCGCCGAGGTGGATAAGTATATAACATCTAACAATGTTTGGCAGGCGCTATTATATAAAGCTGCTGCAACCGGCGATTTTGGGATATTTATAAATAATTTTTAATACGCAATAATAGATAATGGGATTGATCAAAGGGGCTCTTCAAAGGCCAATTACCATTCTGGTTATAGTAGCCGGGCTGTTTTTCTTTGGTATAAGCGCAGTACGGACCATCAAGATCGATATTTTTCCCGACCTTAATCTGCCCGTTATCTATATTTCACACCCTTATGGCGGTTATACTCCCGATCAGATGGAGGCCTATTTTGGAAAGCAATATGTGAATTTGCTGTTGTATGTATCGGGCGTTAAGAGTATAGAGACACGAAATATAACCGGCCTGTCGTTGTTAAAATTAACTTTTTACGAAGGGACCAATATGGCACAGGCCGCCGCGGAGGTGACGGCCTACACCAATAGGGCCCAGGCTGTGTTTCCGCCTGGCTCGCAGCCGCCGTTTATTTTACGGTTTGATGCTTCCACATTGCCAGTGGGGCAGTTGGTACTTACCAGTCCTAAACGAACCAATAATGAATTACTCGATCTCGCTAATATTTACATACGCTCATCATTTACCTCTGTTCCCGGTTTAGTTTCGCCGGCGCCATTTGGGGGTAATACACGCACTGTTGTTATAAAAGTTAATCCCGAATTACTCCGGGCCCATAATTTAACCCCCGATCAGATTGTTGCCGCTTTACGCGATAACAACCAGAATACCCCGGCGGGCAACGTTCGAATCGGAGATTATAACTACCTCGCACCTGCCAATACTTCCATAAAGGCGATAAAAGATTTTGGCGATATCCCGCTGTATAAAAATGGCATCCAAACAGTGTTTTTGCATGATGTGGCATCTGTTGAAGATGGTGCCGATATTACCACCAGCTATGCGCTGGTAAACGGCAAGCGCTCTGTTTACCTGCCTATAACCAAATCAGCGGATGCTTCTACCTGGGAGGTCGTTCAAAATTTGAAAAAAGCAATTCCGCGTTTCCAGGCTTTATTGCCCGAGGATGTGAAGTTGTCGTATGTTTTCGACCAGTCGGTATATGTAATTAACGCGGTAAAGAGTTTGGCCGAGGAGGGCGCCATTGGTGCGATTCTAACGGGCTTGATGGTGCTGCTGTTTTTGGGCGACAGGCGTGGCGCGCTCATCGTCATATTAACCATTCCAACCTGTATTATCTCCGGGATATTTTTCCTATCGCTCTTCCACCAAACCATCAATATCATGACGCTGAGCGGGCTTTCGCTGGCGATAGGTATTTTGGTGGATGAATCAACGGTAACGATAGAGAATATTCACCAGCATTTTGATATGGGTAAGCCTAAAGCGTTAGCTATCTGGGATGCCTGTAAAGAAATTGCGTTTCCGAAATTGCTGATCCTGTTTTGCATCCTGGCGGTATTTGCGCCGGCATTTACAATGAAGGGCATTCCGGGCGCCCTGTTCCTTCCTTTGGCGTTGGCAATCGGTTTTTCAATGATTACATCGTACCTCCTCGCTCAAACCTTTGTGCCCATAATGGCCAATTGGGTAATGAAAAACGAGCACGAAGACAAAAGCCATCCTGATGGTTTTGCCCTGGAAGACGAAGGCGATGCGTGGGAACAAAAGGAATTGGCTATTAAAAATGCTACCGAAAGCAACAAACCAACCCGCTTTGACAGGTTCAGGCTTCGCTATCTGCGGCTGATGGACCGGATGATCCCTAATCGTAAGTGGATAGTGGTGGTTTACGGAATTGCGGCTTGCGCGCTGGCGTTTTTACTATTTAATATTGTTGGGCACGATGTATTGCCAAAAGTGAATTCGGGAACCTTCCAGGTTAGGCTGCGTGCTCCGGATGGTACACGTATGGAGCGTACGGAACTCATCACCATTAATGCTACACATATACTCGATAACCTGGTGGGGCGTCAAAACATCCAGGTAACATCAGCTATGGTTGGACAACATCCGGGGCAGTTTTCAACCAGTCCTATCTATTTATTTATGGCCGGGCCGCAGGAGGCTGTGTTGCAGGTTAATTTGCGGGAAGGCTATAAAGTAAACCTCGACGAGCTAAAGGAACGTTTCAGGCACGCCATGAAAAAGGCCCAGCCATCGGTAAACCTATCCTTTGAACCGATAGAGCTTACCGATAAAATTTTGAGCCAGGGTTCGCCCACGCCGGTAGAGGTAGCCATATCCGGTAAAAATAAAGCGCAAAATGTTCAATGGGCTTTTAAGGTGCTGGACAAATTAAAGAAGATAGATTACCTGCGCGATGTTCAAATCGGCCAGTCGTTTAAGTACCCTGCCATTAATATTAATATCAACCGGGTGCGTGCCGCCGAGCTGGGTGCCAGTATAAATGATATATCGCGTTCGCTGGTTGCAGCAACTTCGTCATCGCGGTACACCGAAAAAAATGTCTGGCTGGATCCAAAAGTTGGCTTGAGCTATTCTGTGCAGGTTGAAGTTCCGGAATACCAGATGTCGAACATAAATGACGTGCGCGAAATACCCGTTGTTGCCAACCAGCCGCGCCCAACTTTAAGTGATGTGGCAGACATAACCGCCGGGACAACGAACGGCGAAAACGATGATATCGGTGCTATTCCTATGCTATCGGTTACCGCAAACCTCAACAACAAGGACCTCGGTACGGCAACTGATGATGTGCAGAAAGCTATCCAATCTCTCGGTAAGCTGCCGCGCGGGCTAACCATCGCAACGCGGGGACTAAGCCAGACGCTAACCGAAACGCTCGACAGCTTGCAAGCCGGATTGCTGGTGGCCGTTATTGTTATTTTCCTCATGCTGGCCGCCAATTTTCAATCATTCAAAATGTCATTTGTTGTATTGTCAACTCTTCCAGCCGTGTTATTTGGTTCGTTATTGCTGGTGAAATTAACCGGGGCTACGCTCAACCTGCAATCCTATATGGGCATGATCATGTCGGTGGGGGTATCCATTTCAAATTCGGTATTGCTGATAACCAATGCCGAAGAGTTGCGCAGGCACAATGGCGATGCGCTTAAGTCGGCTCGCGAAGCCACCGCGCTGAGGATAAGGCCAATACTAATGACCAGTTTGGCAATGATCGTTGGGATGATCCCCATGGCATCGGGGCTGGGTGACGGCGGTGATCAAACCTCGCCGCTGGGCCGCGCGGTTATTGGCGGCTTGCTCGCATCAACCTTTGCGGCTTTGCTTATTTTGCCCCTGGTTTTTGCCTGGGTGCAGGGTAATGCCACCACCGATTCTGTTTCGTTAGATCCTGAAGATAAAGAAAGTAAGTTTTATGTTCCCCTGCACCATCATCATGAATAAACCAAAATATAAAATAGCTGCAGTTTTTACTGTTTTAACCCTGTGTTTAGGCTTGCTCGCCGCATGCCATTCCGATAAAAAGGAAAAGGAAGAACAGGCGCAAACGGTAAAACAGGAAAATGCCGTAGATACCCCAACGGTGGTTATTTCAACAGTAAGCAAAGGAAAACTGAGCAATACCATCGCTATTCCGGGCGAGCTGCTGCCGTATCAGCAGGTGGACCTGTACGCTAAGGTGAATAGCTTTGTTAAAACACTGTTGGTTGATATTGGGTCCGAAGTTCACCGGGGGCAATTGTTGGTTACCCTAGAGGCGCCGGAGATCAACTCCCAGCTAACTGAGGCCCAGTCGCGGATAAAACAATTACAAGCCGTTTATTTTGCGAGCAAAGCGACATACGACAGGCTGTATAATACCAGTAAAACTCCCGGAACGGTTTCCGAAAACGACATTGAACAGGCTGAAGCAAAGAAAAATGCCGACCTGGCGAATGTAGATGCGGCTAAAGCATCCTATAAGCAAGCAGCGGCCAATATTAATTACCTGGAGATACGGGCACCGTTCGATGGCGTGATCACATCGCGCAATGTTAACCAGGGCGCTTATGTTGGGCCCGGTGGAAAAAGCAACGATCCGTTGCTGGTTTTGCAGGATCAAAAGCGACTGCGGCTGGTGGTATCGGTCCCTGAAATTTATACCGGCGGTTTAACCGGAAAGGATAAAGTTACATTCACTGTACAGGCTTTGCCCAATCAGAAATTTACCGCCCAGGTTAAACGCCTTGCCGGCGCGCTCGACGAAAAGTTACGTTCTGAACGTTTGGAAATGGACGTTTTTAATAAAGATAAAAAATTACTGCCGCATATGTTTGCCGAGGTTAACGTTCCGCTACCATCCCGTGACAGCGCCTTTATTGTTCCTAAAACCGCCGTTGTAACTTCAACGGAAAAAGTATTCGTGGTAAAAGTGGTTAATCATCATGCCGAATGGGTTGGCGTTAAAAAGGGCTTTCAAACCGGCGACCTGATGGAAGTTTACGGCGAACTGAAACCCGGTGACCAGGTAGTTAAACAGGCCACTGATGAAATAAGAGATGGATCGATGGTAAGAGATTAGAGATTAGGTTTATTAAGTTGGATTGAGTTGATTAGTTAGTTTACGGTACATTTGACGCTGTGATAGTTATTGCGTTAGTTCACCCGGTGGATAGGATTAGAAGCAATAAGCATGCTGAACTTTGTGGTTTACATCTTGAGGGTAATGCCACAGGCAAGCCACGGAAAGGCCATTTGAGGACTAAAAGCACTGCAAATTTGAGGATTTGCATTAACAGTTTCATAAAGTAAAACGCCAAACAAATTGACGTTTTACTTTAGATTATATATTTTTTACCAACGGCCACCGCCGCCACCGCCACGGTTGCTGTCTTTATTGTAGCCGCCGCCACCGCCGCCACGGTTACCGCCGCCGCCATAGCCGCCACCGCCACCGCGATTGCCACCATAACCACCGCCACCGCCGCTTCTGCGATCGTTTGGTTTTTTGTCTTCTGCCTGGCTAACTGCGATTGATCTGCCTTTAACATCAGTGCCATTTAAACCGGTGATAGCTTTTTGAGCGCTCTCGTCGTCAGGCATTTCAACAAACCCAAAACCTTTGCTTCTGCCGGTTTCTCTGTCACTAATTAATTTAACGGTACTAACTTCACCGTAAGCTTCGAAAAGCTCTCTTAAATCGGCTTCCTCTAACTGAAAAGGAAGACTTCCTACGAATATATTCATCAAAATTTAGTTTATAATGAGCAAGTCTATTTTTGCCTGCCTCTTTTTATTACATCAAATATAGTAATAGATATTTGATGATTACTGTTACAAATTATAAATACGTATTAATTATTAAAAAAATAACTACTAAATAACCGTTTTGATATGATATTGTTTGCCATTTAGTATAAAATTATCACCAGCTTTTAATCCTTTGAGTGTTAGCCCGATTGGCGAGGCAGGGGAAACGGCAAAATAGTTTTGGTTATCAACGTTTAATATACCCGCACTAACTGCGATGTAGAAATTACCATTATCTGTGATTACCAAACTGCCTGTTTCGGCGGTATCAGAAATGCCTGAGGTATTGATGTGGTTTAAAGCTACTTTAAGCTTATTTGCTTCATTTAATTGCGTCAGGTGGCGGTCGGTTTCCTGCTGCATCATGGCCCGGCCGGTTTCATATTTATCGCCTGCGCTGCTTTTGGTATCATCATTTGATGCTTTTTGAGCCTCGTCAATAGCTTTTTGTGCGGCTTGCATTCTAATTTGCACCTGTTCGAGACATTGATCAAATAGTAATTTTTTGAGTGAGGACATGATTTTGTAAATATAGGGGAAGTCGGGAAAGTCTGAAAGGTCCGAAAGACGGAAAAGACCGAAAGGAGATGTCACAGATTGGTAAGACGCTCCATCCGAGTAAAACACCGGTAGCCCGTAAAAGATTTCAAGATTGCTCCCTAGGAGCATAACATTGGTAAAATAAAAGCCCCCTTACACTCGCTGTTTGGGGGCTTTCAACCTAAACCTTATCACAATTTATAAATGCAGATGCACTTATAAAGTAAATAAACGTGCTTGGAAGCCTTATGTTTTAAATAACTGAAAAAAGTGACTAAATAATGATAATACCAAAATTATTGTTGATAACTGCGATCAGCAATTCAACTAAACAGCGAACTTACAGGTTTTCTGCAAAAAATTTCAATGATTGGATGATGTGTTTTGACCAATATGACCATTCATGACCACCGGCATTTTCTTCAAATAGGTGCGGAATGCCTTCTCTTTCCATCTTTTTATGCAAGCTCCGGTTATAATTTATTAAAAGGTCACTCGTACCGCAATCAAATCTTATCGGCGGCAGGTTAAACCGGTAATGCATAAAGGTTTCAAACACGTCCTCATCAATTATATTATCCTGAGCATAAAATTTTAAAGATTCCTCGACAAAAAACTTAATCTGAGGTAGGCTGGTGATAGATGAGTGACCTGAAATTGCCTTGAACTTAGGAGCGTATTTTGCTCCGATGCGCAGAGCGCCAAAGCCACCCATGGATAAGCCCGAAATAAACAATGGTGAATCCTTTTGTGCGCCGTTTATACATTCTGTTAAAGCGTCAGGTACGTCTTCTGCTATCCATTTTTCAAAATTGTAACTACCTAACGGTAAAAAGGCCGATCCATCGCCCCAAAGCCCGTCTGACGGCATGGCGAGAATCATCGGGGGTAAATCCCCTCTTTGAATCAATTCGTTCACCTTTAAATGCACTCCCGAAGAATAGGGCCAACTCCAGGCGCTGCCGTATACGCCATGCAAAAGTATCACCACGGGTAAGGTTTCTGTGTTCGCCGTCCCGGGCGGAACAAAAACACAGATGTCACCTCTTCCCATAAGGTTCGGTGTTTTTACCGTAATAAATCGTAAATTGTTACTTTCGTAACCGGGGTTTGAAATTTCTAAAGTTTTAAATCTGGGCATGTTTTAATTATTCAAATACGATTACGCCTTTTGCGTTTTTGCCCTTAAGCATGTCGTCAAAAGCTTGGTCGAGGTGATGTAAAGAATAAGTATGGGTTATCATTTCTTCGAGCTGTAACGTACCTTTATCGTAAAGTGATACAATTTCAGGAAAATCTATCTCCGGCCTGCATTTGCCGTATAGGGGATTTATATAAACTTTATCCCACTCAAAAAGCCGCATATCAACTGTAATTTCCTGCTCAATTCCGCTTACCTGTACAGCAGTGCCTGCATTTCGCACCATTGCCAGCGGCGCGGCGCCCAATTCGGGTATGGCTGTGCATTCAAACGCATAATCGGCACCGCGTCCATACGTTAATTCTTTCACTTTTTGGGCGGCTTCTAACAGGCCCGTGTCGCTTGTTTCAGCAAGAATAAGATCCGTTGCGCCGAAACTTTTTGCCATTGAAAGCCGCACAGGGTTGATATCTATCGCAATGATTTTTTTGGCGCCGGCAATTCTAGCGCCCTGTATTACATTTAAGCCTACA
>Ga0163162_10006874_pt1 | contig 11042 bp, 11 predicted proteins | sample S55metaG_FD_115310 | JGI IMG/M metagenome (GOLD analysis project Ga0163162, IMG submission 115310) | Switchgrass rhizosphere microbial communities from Kellogg Biological Station, Michigan, USA - S5-5 metaG | ecosystem: Host-associated > Plants > Roots > Rhizosphere > Soil | place: USA...
CAACAGCGATTTGGTCGGCATGGTGCGTGCACAGGGCGGCTATGTCACCGGCTGGGGCGGCCAGCAGGTGCCGCTGATGAACAATTTCTTCGGTGGCCCGACCATGGTGCGGGGATTTGCGCCAAATGGATTTGGACCCCGAGATCTTACGCCGGGCACCACCATGGATAATGTCGGCGGCAGCATGTACTGGGCGACGACCGCCGAACTGCAAAGCTCGATCCCCGGCGTCCCCGACGAATACGGCCTCAAGGCAACTGCCTTTGTCGATGCCGGCAGCGTGTTTCGCTACTCCGGGTCGACGGCATCGCTGCAAGTCGCCAACACGAACGTCGTGCGCTCCTCGGTCGGCGCCGGCCTGACCTGGGCCTCGCCGTTCGGAGCGCTGACCGTCGACTACGCCGTGCCGCTGACCAAGGCCGCCTACGACGTGGTGCAACCACTTCGGTTCAGCGCGGGAGGTTTTTGACCGGAATTGGGTGAGGCGTCGCAAACCCGTAGATCAGCGCCAGCCGATCGAGGCATTCGCGGAATCGCCGCGAGAAATAATCATGCCAGCGCTGGCTGCGTAATCCGCGCTGCTGCCCGACCTGCTCCGTTGTAAAACCCTGGATCAAGATCTCGTGTACCAGCGCCGAACCGTCGGCGCCGAGCTCACGTTCGATGCGATTGAGTCGCAGCACTGCCTTGCGCTGCCCCTCGGTGATCGGCTCACGTGCCTGCCCGCCGTCGACATATTCCCTTGTCGGATCGACCGCGCGCGGGCCGCGCTCGGCCTTCTCCCAATCATCCTGAAAGGCGCGCCCGCCCTGATACTGCGCTTCGTCGATCTGGCGATGCGAATGCAGACGGCCGAGCGGATCATTGCGGATCGAACGCAACGCCACGATCTTGTCGCCCGGTTCCAGCGCAAGGGGATCATCGACCTCGACGGTCGCGACCTCCGCATTTCGTGGCAGATCCCGGGATCGGCGGTCATGCGCCCTGGCGGGATTGTAGGGTTTGTTACGCTTGGTCTTGGGCACGCTGATGTCTCCTCGAAGAAAATAGCACTGGCAATCACAGCAACTGCAGGCAGCTCATGCCGCCTCGACAACCCTAAGCGAGACGGCGCTCGCCGTCCGTTCGGAAGGCACCTCCGGATTGCGGCTCAAATGAAAATGCGGCGTGCAATAGCTGGAGCCTGGTCGCTTTGGATGACCGCAAAAGGTGATCGCCTCGCCCTCTTCGTCGCCGCCATAGGGATAGCGGCAATCGTCATATTCGAGTTCGATCAACGATAGATGGTGCGGCTCGATCTCGACGCAGCGCAGCTTGACCGGCTTAACCGCCTCGAACGCCGGCTGCGGCCAATGAAACTCGGGCGCCCCGGTTTTGGCGGCGCGAATCTCGACCAATCTGTCCAGCCGCGGTGGCTGGGCGGGTAGCAACGCCTTCGGCCGGTCAGGCCCCCCAAGACCCATCCGCCTGGCGCGGCCGATCGCGGCGTTGCGCGAATAAGCGGTCTTGAATTTTGAATTGATCGCTTTCACGACCTCCGAAAAGGTCAGGCCTCGGCCAAGATGCTCCCTTAGCGCGGCCGAATGCTCGGCCGCCCAGTTCGTCGGTTCCATTATCTGTCCCTGTTCTTGTTAACGTCGCCCGACGCCGCCCGCCAATTTCCGATATTCCGAAATCAAAGTCAAGCTTGATTTCGGATAATCGGAATTGCTATAGTTTCTGAAATTCGGGAAAGGACGGACCATGCTGGACATCAGATTGATCGAGCGGGGACTGCAGAAGCCGGGCAAGACCAAGGGCGGCCTTGCGACCGCGATGGGCGTTCGCCCCGGAGCGGTCTCGGAGATCCTGTCCGGGATACGCCTGATCAAGGCGTCCGAAATTGCGCCGATCATGGAATATCTCGAGCTGAACTCGGTACCGATCATGGGCCGCGTCGGCGCCGGCGCATCGATCGAACCGGAACATGAGCAGGTACCGCCGGAAGGTCTCGGCGAAGTCGAACTGCCGTTCCCGATCGCCGAGGAAACCATCGGCTTCGAGGTATCGGGCGATTCCATGCTGCCGAAGTACGAAAACGGCGATATTATCGTAGTCTATCGCGAGCAGCGCCATCCGTTGTCGAGCTTCTATGGTGAAGAAGCCGCGGTGCGCTTGAAGACCGGCGAGCGCTATCTGAAGACGATCGAGCGGGGAAAATCCCCGACGCTGGTAAACCTGACAAGCTTCAACGCCAAACCGATTAACGGGGTAAAGCTCGAATGGATCGGCGAGATCTGCGTCACCCTGCCCAGAGGCCAGATCGAACGCTTGCGGGGCAAGGCGGCGGCGCGAACGCGCAAGGCGGCCAGGGCACAAGGAGGACGCACGCCGGAGAAATAACGCGCGCTACCGCAATTGCGGCGACGTGATTCTGTCCCCCGTTGGCCTCTATTGGAATCCAGACGCAATTTTTCTGATTATCCGAATTTGCACTGGACTATTTTCTGATTTTCAGAAACAATGCCGGAATCCGATTCCAGTCCCCCAAGGATACAGGTTAGATCTCCAGCATGCAGTATTTCGTCGTAATGATCGATTACGGCCGCCGCGGCCGCGAAGCCATTGTCGATCCTGAAATCACCCGCCGTGAGGTCATCTCGCGGATCGCCTCGGGTGAGTACAAGAACGTCAGCTTCATCCATGAAATCGCGGATTCCTCGGTCGAGGATATCACTGCCGATATTTTGAGCGAGGCCACCCTTCCAGACATCGGCCCGAGCGGCGCCGATCTGCAGGCCAGGCATTTCGATCATGTCCACGATCTGCGCAAGCACGAAACGGTGTGAGATCGGTCCTATTCCCGCTCTCAAAAAAATGTGATGCAGGGCTCTAATTCCGCGGCGCCTGCTTAGTTACTCCTCACGCAAAGTCTATTCGGGCCAAGCGGACAGCTACGCTAAATTAGCGATTCGATTCCTCCGGCCTACAAAGTTCGTAACACTCAATGTATCCGTCAATGAAGGCCGAGATCGCTGCGCGCGACGGCGATCTCCGGCTCCGTCTACTGCTTGGTATCGCGGCCTGGTTTTTGTTTGTGGATCACGTGCCGCACAACGCGGTCAGTTCGTTAACCCTGCGGAATTTCGGATTCAGCGGCGCCACCGATCTTTTCGTATTTGTCGGCGGCTACACTGCCGCGATTCTCTATGGAAAAATGATGTTGGAGCGCGGGTTCGTCGTCGCAGCAACCCGTCTATTCAGACGCGTATGGCAGCTTTACGCCGCCTATGTCGCGCTGTTCGTGATCTATATCGACCTGATCGGATATGTAGCGAGGAAATCCGCCGCGCCCGCTATCATCAGCGAGTTCAATGTCACCGGAATCGTAGATCATACGATCCGGACACTGATCTACGGCCTGTTGCTTCAGGCCAAACCGCTCAACCTCGATGTCTTGCAGTTGTACATCGTTTTGATGGCGTTTTTCCCGATCGTTCTGGCCGGAATGCTGCGGCGTCCGAACGTGACCTTGGCTGGATCCGCCGCATTGTATCTTGCCGCCCGCGTCTATGACTGGAACCTGACTTCATTTCCGGACGGACGCTGGTACTTCAATCCATTCTGCTGGCAATTTCTGTTTGTACTCGGCGCCTGGTTTGCCTTGAGCGGTGCGAGACAGATGCGCGCTATTCGCTCACTGCAGGATATATCGGCGCTTCGCATCGCAGCGCTGCTCTACCTGCTGTTCGCACTGGTTGTGACGGCGGCCGGAAAATTTCCGCTGTTGGCCGTGTTCGTTCCGGAGCCCGTGCTCCATACGTTTCTTCCGAACGACAAGGAAAATATCGCCCCTTACAGGGTGATTCATTTTCTGGCTCTGGCCTTCCTCTTCACGCTCGCGGTGCCGAGGGACTGGCGCGGGTTCGAATGGGGGATCCTGCAGCCTGTCATCAAGTGCGGGGAAGAATGGCTACCGGTCTTTTGCGCCGGCGTATTCCTTTCCTTTGCCGCCCACTTCGTCCTGATAACGGGCCCGGACTCGCTTGCGATGCACGTTCTCGTCAGTATCTCCGGGATATCGATCATGACCGCAGTCGCCTATTATGCGTCGTGGTCCAAGCGGCAGGACTACAAGCCTGCGCTCAGCACGCGACCCTGATCGGCGCGGGGCAGTCTGGCTCTGCCAGGCCCGAACCCGGCGACGGCGCTGCCCGAAGATCTGCATTTTCACATATATGGAATTTTTTTTGCTCCCTTGGCGGGGCCGCGCCTTCAGCCCTAACCTGCCCCTTGAAAGGTCCTCCTTCAGTGAGGATCGACAATCGTCAGGGAAAACGATTCCATGAAGGTTTTTGTCTTCGACCTGCTCGCATACGGCGAACAACTCGACCATCTCAAGGTCGGCAGCGAGCTTCCCTACCCGCTCTCCAACCGCTATTTTAAGGCTGACGTCGCAGTACGAACCTACGCCGAACATCTCGAGGCGTGGGAGGAGATGGACAAGCTCGGATATGACGGCGTCGGCTTCAATGAGCATCACTGTTCGCCCTATGGGCTGATGAATTCGCCGAACCTGATGGCGGCTGCCGCAGCGCAGCGAACTAAAAAGCTGAAACTCCTGATCTACGGCAACCTGTTGCCGCTGCATGAGCCGCTGCGCCTGGCCGAAGAGCTGGCAATGCTGGATTGCCTGTCGAACGGTCGGCTGATCTCGGGCTTCGCGCGCGGTATTCCGCGCGAGTACCAGGTCCACAACGTGCCGCTCAAGGATTCTCGCGCGCGTTATGAAGAAGCGTACGAAATCGTTACCCGCGCCTGGAGCGAAGAGATCTTCTCATACGAGGGTCGGTTCTGGTCCTACAAGGATGTCGCGATCTGGCCGCGCCCGGTGCAGAAGCCCGGACCGGAAATCTGGATCCCGATCGTCGGCAGCAAGGAATCGATCGAATTCGCCGGCAAGAAGAATGCGGTCATCACGCCGGGACTGGCGCGCGGCGGTTTGCAGGAAGACATCATTCGCTACTTTGCCAAGTGTCTCGCCGCTAACGGCCACAAGATCACGCCCAACCACCTCTCCATCGCGATGTCGGCCTATGTTGCCGACAGCAAGGCGGAGGCGGTGCGCGAATTCGCGCCTTACCATCTTTACTTCAACCGTACGCTATTCAGTCACGGCAACTTCACGGAAACCGCCAAGCAGCGCGATGCAGGCTACGTCTCGCAGTCGTCCAACGATTATGTGCGCCCGGAAAACATGAAGGCGGCGGCAGGCCTGCGTGAGGATTACCGCAACATGACCATGGCGGATTTCGAGCGTCAGGCGGAAAACATGCCGCTCGGTACGGCCAAGGAGGTCACAGAGCGGATTATCGGCGCCGCCGAAGCAGCCGGTGCGAATCAAGTCCAGATTAGTCTCAACCGCGGCGCGCTGCCGCACGAAATGTTTCTGGAGCAGATCCGCCGCTTCGCACGCGAAGTGTTGCCGGCGCTGCAGGCTCATGAGGTGCGACGCGTTCCGCTCGGTGAGGATATCGCAGCCTAGGCCGGGGCATCACACGTTTAAGAGGAAGTTTCGCAACATTAAGAAGAGTGCCACCTCAAGGCACCGCATCAAATCCTAGGGGAGGCACAGATGAGTGGGGAAGTAAGGTCGCCCGTCGAAGACGCGCTGGAAAACCAGCCTTTCGGCGCATTGCAGTTGCGCGTTGTATTGTTGTGCGCGCTGGTGCAGGCATTCGACGGCTTCGATCTCGGCACCATTGGCATGGCGGCCCCATCGCTGTCGAAGGCGTGGGGCGTCCCGCCGCCGGCATTCACCACGGCATTCGTGATGTCGAGCGTCGGCATTCTCTTTGGCGCGCTGCTTTCCGGACCCCTTGGCGATCGCTTCGGCCGTAAACCGCTGCTGATCATCAGCGTCGGCTTCATCGGCCTTTTCTCGGTGCTGAGCGCGTTCACCTGGTCCATCCCCTCCATCACGGCGATGCGTTTCCTAACCGGCCTCGGCATCGGTGGTGCGATGCCGGTGACTGTCGCGCTCACCTCCGACTACAGCCCGCTCAAGCGGCGCGGCACGCTGATTATGCTGATGTTCTGCGGCAACACACTTGGCGGCTTCCTGGGCGGGCAGCTTGTGGCCCAGATACTCCCGATCTACGGCTGGCAAAGTATCTTCCTGGCGGGCGGTATTCCGCCTCTGCTCCTGATCCCGATTCTCATGTCCTACTTGCCCGAGTCGCCTCGTTTCCTGATCGCGCATCGCGCCGATGCACCGTCGACGCAGGAAATTCTGCGCAAGCTCAATGTCAGCACGCAGGTTGCTGCATCGAAGCTGGTCGACGTTGCCAAGGGCAATCCGATTGGACAGTTGTTTACCGGAGGGCTCGCGATATCGACGATTTTGCTCTGGGTCGCGTTCTTCGCCAATCTCCTGAACATGTATCTGTTCAGTTACTGGATGCCGACGGTGCTGACATTGTCGGGGTTCAAGCCCGAGACTGCGGTGTTCTACGCAAGCATGTTCCAGCTCGGCGGAATTCTCTCCACCATACTGCTCGGACCGATGATCGATCGCTTCGGCGCGCCACGCGTGTTGGCCTGCAGCTTTGCCTCGGGCATAGTGTTCATCCTTGCGGTCGGTCTCGCCAATTTGCCGGCTCCATTCATCATGCTCCCCATTCTCGGCGCTGGTGCGGCAATGATTGGAAGCCAGCTTGGTGCCAACGCCATGGCAGCAGGATTGTATCCCGCTCGCATCCGTTCGACCGGCGTCGGCTGGGCGCTTGGGGTCGGCCGGCTCGGTGGCATCGCCGGTCCGGCGCTGGGTGGCGCGTTACTGGCGTTCGGTTTGCCCCCGACGCAGATCTTTCTCTGCGCCTGCGGTCCGGCACTCATCGCCGCTTGCGCCACTATTCTGTTGACGGTTAAGGCAGCGCGGAATCGGGATGTTTTAGTCCCCGTTACGCAGACGCGGGCAGCCTGAAGACGATGCCGGTTGATCGATGAGGGATTTTTCCGGCAAGACCGCATTCGTGACCGGTGCTGCCAACGGCATCGGGCTTGGCATCTGTCGGGCGCTGGCACGCGACGGCGTTAACATCGTGCTGGCCGATATCGAGCAGGCGCAGTTGGAATTCGCCCGCCGTGAGCTCTCCGCTTTCAACGTCCGCACCCGCGCGATCGAGGTCGACGTTTCCGACGCTGCGGCCTTCGAACGCGCTGCCGATCAGGCGGAAGCCGAATTCGGTAATATCCATTTCCTGTTCAACAATGCCGGCGTCACGCTGGGCCCGGCCCCGTTATGGGAAGTGACGCCGGCGCAATGGGAATGGATCTTCGGCGTCAACATCCATGGCGTCATTAATGGAATCCGCACACTGGTGCCGCGGATGCGCAGGCATGGCGAGGCCGGCCATGTGACAAATACCGCCTCGATCGGCGGGCTACAGGTTAATCCGACCCTGCGCAACGGCTCGTACGCGATGACCAAATATGCCATCGTTGCGGCTTCTGAGGCGCTCGCACTCGATCTCGAAGGAACCAATCTTGGCGTCTCCGTGCTCTGCCCTGCCCTCGTCGCCACCACCTTGCATGCATCGTCGCAACGGCGGCCGGCACGGCTAGGCGGTCCTTTTGAACGTCCGGGTTCGGGGGCCGCGAAGGCCTGGCAATCCGCGGGCCTGTCTCCCGACGACGTCGGCAAGCGCGTGCTCGACGCCGTCGCTCGCTCGGAATTTTTCATTTTCACCCATGAGGAACCACGCTCGTGGATCGAGCAGCGGCATGCGCGCCTGATGACAGGCTTCGATTCCATTGAACGCTACAACGCAGCCCAAGGAACCAAATAGCGCTAGCCCGTCGCGTTGGCGAACTCCGACAGCCGCTGATTTTCGGCGCGGATCGCGGCGAGAATTTTCGTCAGGTTCCTTTCGATCCTTTCCTGTGGACCGGCAACGCCAATCGCCAGCTTCCGATGATTGGGCGGCGTCGGCACCATCATGCCGACCACGCCAACACCACGCGTCACCATACCGCGCGATAGGCAATAGCCGTCGCGGCGCACTTGCTGGATACCCGCATTCAGCCGATTGAGCGACGAAACGCCGCGCTCGATCTTCTTCATCCGCACCGTCCGGCGGTAGATCCGAGCGATCTCCGCATCTGCCAGACCACTCAGCAGCGGCCAGCCAACGCCGGAATGCACCAACAGAACCCGAGTGCCGACGACCGTGTAATATTGCAGCGGCTGCTTAGCGCGAAGGATGTCAACGATCTCGACATAGATGTCCGTAACCGTGCCCAGCAAAATCGTCTCGCCGACCTTGCGGCCAATCCGGCGGAACGCTTCCTGGATCGGTCCACCTTCGTAATTCGCCGCCGTTACCCAACTGCCGAGTTGTGACAGCCGCAGCGTCGGCAGATAGGCGCGCGACGTGCTCTCGAACGAAAGGTAATTCATCTGCGCCATGGTCTTCAACAAAGCAGCAGCGCTTGAGGTCGGCATGCCCAGGGAATCGACGATATCCTTCAGGCGTAGCGGGCATTGCCGCTCGCGAAAGAGCTCCAGGATGTCGAAAACCCTGCGTGCTGATTTCGTCAGTTCGTTTGACATGCTCCAGCCGCTACGGCGCGCGTTCGATATAGGTGCGGATCGAGTGATTGGCCTGATCGATCCAGCCGAACTTTTGCACCGCGGCGATCATGTTCGAAAGGCCATCCTCCCACCATACCTCGGATTTGAGCGAAGGCCATTCGCGCAACGCCTTCTCGGATATCCAGGCATGTTCGCCGTCGCCGCTCACGGCAATGCCGCGGAGCAATTGATCCTGCAGGACGGCATCCATCGAGCCTTCGATGCGGATCGAGAATGCCCTGAAATTCCTGGGATCGTCGATCTCAATCGACCGGCCCGACGCGATAATGCGGATGATCATGCCTCGATATCCTATAGCGTTCTCGAGCGAAGTGAACACCGGTTCGCGTAAAGAAAACGCGTCAAAAAAAGTCTAGATCGCCTGCACCACACGTTCCCGCGCCGTTGGCAGCATTTCGCGCGCGAAGATACCCGCGGAATGTAGCACTTCCGCCTGCGTGAGATTGCCGAAAGAAAACTGGTTGATGAAATAGTTTGCGCCCGCTTCATCCGTCATCTTTTTCACCTGCTCGCGGATCGTACCGGGTGATCCCGCGATTGCCGCGCCATTTTGCACAACTGAATCGAAATCTTCAGGCAGTCGGGCAAAGCGCGGCTGCGTACCGTGCTTTTTCCAAAGCTTCATGAAGCTTGTGTGGAATGACGGCCAGGCACGGCGCCCGAGTTCCATCGCTTCCCGATCGGTATCTGCCGCGATGACGAAGCGGTTGATCCCGAGCAAGGGTAATTGATCCGGCGAATTGCCCGCCGCCGCCCATTCAGCCCGGTAGCGATCCGTGATCTCGCGCACGCGTTGCAGCGGCCCACCGCAGACGACATTGATCCTGTTTTGCGCCGGCCACACCGCCCCCTCCGGCACCGGGACCGCGTACCATAATGGCGGGTGCGGAAGCTGCGCCGGTTTCATTTCGATCGGGACGGCTTGGAACCGATAATGCTTGCCGCTAAAATTTACTTCGGTCCGTGTCAACGCCTGCATCATGACCGTGTAGGCCTCGACATACATAGCCTGGGCCTGGTCCGGATCGACGCCAAAATAGTGCAGTTCATGCGGCGACGCACCGCGACCGATCCCGACCTCGATCCGCCCCTGGCTCAGATGATCCAGCATGCAGATTTCCTCGGCGAGCCGAAGCGGATGGTGCGCCGGCAGTACATAGACCAGCGCGCCGAGACGCAGATGCCTGGTCCGCTGCGCAACCGCGGCGAGGAATACGCTTGGCGACGGCGTCATATTGAGCGACGTCGAATGATGCTCACTCATGTGGTAGGTGCGGAACCCGGCGTGATCGTAAAACTCAATCAGTTGCAGCCGGTTTTCATACTGTTCGCCGAGCGGGTACGGGCCGTGATCGTTTTGGTCGAAGATTCCGAACTGCATGACGTCACCTATCCCAGAACATTCCCGGTGTCGGCGGGGCAAGTTCTTGCCCCGTCGACGCCAACCTGAGCTACTGCAGCGCTTCGAGCTTAGCCGTTTTGCCGTCGACAACCTTGAAGACGACGTAACGCGGCTGCAACTGGCCGTTCGGCAGGAATTGGGCATCGCCGAACAGCGTGCCCTTAATGGTCTTGCCGCGGATGGCTTCCGCAACCGTCTTGCGATCGAGCGACTTTGTCGCCTCGACCGCGCGCGCCCAGACCTGAAGTGCGGCCGCGCCAAGCGCCGCACTTTTGTCGGGCTCGACGCCGTAGGCCTTCTTGAAGGCAGCGACGAAGGAGTTGCTTTCCGGGATAGCGTTGAACGGCGGCAGATTCCAGAAATAGATATCCGCGGAGACGATGCCGTTATTGGCATCACCCGCCACCTTGAACACGGTCGGCAGCATGATGCCGACCGCCCCGACAAAGGCCGACTTCAGATCGGCCTGACGATATTGTTCGACCATCGCCGGCAGGCCGGAGGAATTCGACGAGTTGGTAACGATGATGGCATCCGGGTTGGCCGCCTTCAAATTGGTGAGCTGAACCCGAAAGTCCGTGTCCTTGAAGGCGAACTTTTCAGTCATCATGACTTCGCCGGAAAAATTCAGCTTCTTGAACTCGGCCTCCACCGCGGTCTGAAAACCGTTGCCGTAGACGTCGTTCTGGGTCAGGAACGCGACCTTCTTTGCCTTCAGCGTCTCGACGACGTATTTCGCGATCACGCCGGCGTCAAAGCCATTAGAGCTGTTGATACGGATAGCGAGCGGGTTGGTCTCGCCGCTCAGGATCAAGTCGGATTTCGACACCGCGGTGATGTCCAGGATGCCGGCGCGCGCGAGAATCGGCTGCATTGCGAGCGTCACCGGCGAATTCCAACCCTCGATGACGACATCGACCTTTTCCGCGATCATCTCATTGGCACGGCTGACGCCGACGGCAGGCGTACTCTCGTCGTCCTTTGAGACCAGCGTGATCTTGCGTC
>Ga0163162_10006876_pt1 | contig 11040 bp, 5 predicted proteins | sample S55metaG_FD_115310 | JGI IMG/M metagenome (GOLD analysis project Ga0163162, IMG submission 115310) | Switchgrass rhizosphere microbial communities from Kellogg Biological Station, Michigan, USA - S5-5 metaG | ecosystem: Host-associated > Plants > Roots > Rhizosphere > Soil | place: USA: Michigan...
CGATATTCGACGCCGCAATCATCAGGTCGCGGTTGTTCGTGAGGGCCTGCGCAATCAGGGATTGCAGACGTGGATCCTGAAACACCTGGCTGTAGCTGAGAACTGGAAGGCCGGCTTCAGCCTGGGCGAGATAGGGATCGCCAACTGGCCATGACGCCGGGATCGCCGGATTAGGCCGAACATAAGCCGGCTCCATCGAACAAGCGCTAACCATCAGCGCGAGCAGTGCGCCGGCGCGCCTCATGCCTGCGCCTCGCGCCGGGCGCGGATGCGTTCGCGAACTCTTTTCACGCCGTCGCGCACGCTGCGCCGGACGAGCACGAAGAAGAAGGGGATGTAAAAGATCGCAAGCGCAGTCGCGGTGATCATCCCGCCGATGACGGCGGTTCCGATCGCGATTCGGCTATTGGCGCCGGCGCCAGTCGAGATCGCGAGCGGCAGGACTCCGAAGATGAAGGCAAAGCTGGTCATTAGGATCGGCCGCAAGCGGATCCGTGCGGCTTCGATTGCGGCGTCGATCACGCGCTGCCCTTCTCGCTCCGCACGCTCTGCAAACTCGACCATCAGGATCGCGTTCTTTGCGCTGAGTCCCATGGTCGTGATCAGCCCGACCTGCAGGTAGACGTCGTTCTGCAAACCCCTCAACGTGACGAAGAAGATCGAGCCCACCAGCCCGAGCGGGATCACCAGCAGCACCGCGACCGGGATCGACCAGCTTTCGTAAAGCGCAGCAAGGCACAGGAAGACGACGATCAGCGCGACCCCGTAAAGGATCGGCGCCTGACCCGATGACAAGCGCTCCTGGTACGACTGGCCGGCCCACGCCACTCCGATGCCTCGGATGCTGTTCGCAAGGTTTTCGACGATCGTCATGGCCTGCCCCGAGCTCACCCCCGGCGCTCCCTGGCCGCTGAGCTCGAACGACGGATAGCCGAGGAAGCGCGACGAGCTCGTCGGTGTGGTCTGCCAGGAAGTTTGAGCGAACGAAGAGAAGGGGACCATCTGCCCCTGGTTGTTCCGGACGAACCACTGGTCGATGTCGGCCGGGCTGGCGCGGTACGGCGCGTCGCCCTGAACGTAGACGCGTTTCACTCGCCCACGGTCGATGAAGTCGTTGACGTAGCGACCGCCCCACGCCGTCGACAGCGTATTGTTGACGTCGGCTGCATTCAGACCGAGCGCCGCGACGCGCTGCTCGTCGATGTTGACCCTGAGGCTGGCCACGTCGGGCAACTCGCTGAGGCGCACCGTGGCTAGCTTCGGGTTCGATGACGCTTGATCGACCAGTTGATCGCGGGCCGCCTCGAATTCGTCCTGGCTGAGGCCGCCCGTGTTGAGTAATTCCATCGTGAATCCGCTCGACTGGCCGAGCCCACGTATGGCGCCTGGAACGGTTGCGAAGACCTGGGCGTCGCGCAGTCCGCGGAACGCCCCGGAAGCACGCTGGACGATGGCGTCTGCGCTGTCCTTGGATGATGTTCGCTGATCGTAGTCGGCAAGGTTGAGGAAAGCCTGGCCCGTGTTCTGGCCCGAGGATCCCTGGCCGCCGCCTGCAACGGTGAAATAGGTCTTGATGTTATGCTTCTCAGGCCCGCTCAGGAAGTAGTTCTCGACCTGCCGCTGGACCTGTCTCGTCCGCTCCATCGTCGCGCCGGCCGGCAGCCGGTACTGGACCGAGACGAAGCCCTGGTCCTCGGTCGGGAGGAAACCCGTCGGCAGCCGATAAAAGAGCAGGACGAGCAGCAATGCGACGCCGGCATAGACAGCGAGGAAGAGCCATTTGCGGTCGACGACACGGTTCACGCTGAGCACGAACCAGTCGCGGAAGCGGTCGAAGCGATCATTGAACCCGAGGCGGGCGCCTTCCAGCCAATGGGCGACGCGCGGCGCACGTTTCCCGACCCATGTCTCCTCGACCGTCGCGTGAGTCCGGCGCAGCAGGTTCGCGGCGATCGCAGGGCTGAGTGTCAAAGCGATGAACACGGACAAGGCCATCGCCGAGACGATCGTCGCCGAGAACTGGCGGTAGATGACGCCGGTCGAGCCGCCGAAGAAGACCATCGGCAGGAAAACAGCGGACAGCACGAGCGCGATGGCCACCAGCGCCATCTGGATCTGCCGCATGGACTCGATCGTTGCGTCGCGCGGCGTCATCTCCGGATTTTCGTGCATCAGCCGCTCGACGTTCTCGACGACGACGATTGCGTCATCGACCAGCAGTCCGGTGGCGAGGACAAGCCCGAACAAGGTCATCGTGTTGATGGAGAATCCGAGCGCGTAGAGGATCGCGAACGTGCCGAGCAGGACGACCGGAACCGCGATGAAGGGGATAAGGGTCGCTCGCCAACTCTGCAGGAAGATGAACATGACGAGGACGACCAGCAGGATCGCCTCGAATAAGGTCTTCGCGACCTCGCGGACCGACAATTTGATGAAGTTCGTTGAATCGTTCGCGAAGGCATAGGTGTAGCCGGCCGGCATCCGCGTCGAGAGCTGCTCGACCTTTTCCTTGACGAGGGTAGCGGTGCTCAACGCGTTCGCGCCCGGTTCAAGCGAGATGCCGATGCCGGCGCCGGGATGGCCATTGGCCCGGATCGTAGCGGCATAGCTGTCCGCTCCCAGCTCAACCCGTGCCACGTCGCCGAGGAGCACGCGCGCACCCGACGGGTCGGATTTGACCACGATCTCACGGAATTGCTCCGGAGTTTGCAGCCGCGACTGTGCAGTGACGGTTGCGTTGAGCATCTGGCCTTCCGGCTGCGGAAGGCCGCCGATCTCGCCCGCGGCGATCTCGGTATTCTGACTCTGCACCGCCGTGATGATGTCGCCGGGCATCAGCCCGACGCTTTGGAGCTTGTGGGGGTCGAGCCAGATTCTCATCGCATAAGACGAGCCGAACACGTTGACGTCACCCACGCCGGGAACGCGCGAAAGGTCATCCTGGATGTTCGTCGTCAACCAGTCCGAAACGTCGAAATTGGTGCTCTTGTTGGTCGTGTCGCTGATCGCGACGATCATCAACAGATCCGGCGAGCCCTTGGTGACCGTGACACCTTGCTGCTGAACCTGCGTTGGCAGCCGGGCCAGCGCCTGAGCGATTTTGTTTTGGACCTGGACCTGGGCGATGTCGGGATCGACGCCTTTTTCGAAAACCGCGCTGATGCTGACGGAGCCCCGCGCGGTCGACGACGACGAGAAATAAAGCAGGCCGTCGATGCCCGTCAGCTGACGTTCCAGCACCTGCGTGACGCTGCCCTCGAGCGTGGCGGCAGAAGCGCCCGGATAGCTCGCGCGGACGTTGATCTGTGTCGGCGCGACGTCGGGATATTGGGCGACCGGCAGTTGCGTGATCGCGCCGATCCCCATCAGCATAATGATGATCGCGATCACCCACGCAAATACCGGGCGATCGATGAACAGCTTCGACATTCGCTAGCGGCTCTGACGCCTGTTGTTCGCGCCTTGCCCGCGAGTGCCGATCTTCTGCGGCGCGCCGGCCGGCACGGGCTTGATCTGGGCGCCGTCCTTCAGGTTCGCGGTCCCCTGCGTGACCACTTTCTCGCCGGGAGCAAGTCCGCCAGTGACGACCCATGAGGCGCCGATCGTCCGGTCGGCAATGATGGTGCGCTGAACGGCCCTGTTGCCCGGGCCGACGACGAAGACGGTCGCGCCGCCCTGCGGATTGCGGCTTACGGCCTGCTGCGGAACAAGGATGGCTGAGGTCTGGACCGCCTGGGCGAAGGACGCCGTTACATACATGCCCGGAAGGAGGATCGCCTGCGGATTAGCGAAGCGGGCCCTGATCGTCACGGTTCCGGTGCTTTGATCGACGATGACTTCGCTGAACTCAACCGTGCCGGTGAAGCCGTAGTCGGAACCATCGGGGAGCTTGAGGCGGACCTGCGCGCTGGTCGGCACCGCGCCGCCCTGCGACAGTGCCTGCCGAAGTTGCAGCAAGTCGGCCGCCGACTGCTGGATGTCGACATAGACCGGGTCGAGGCGCGTGATCGTCGCCAGCGCGTCGGCCTGGTTGGCCGTGACGAGCGCGCCTTCGGTAACACTGGAAAGTCCGATGCGCCCGGTGATTGGGGCAGGGACGCGAGTGAAGCGCATGTTGACCTGTGCCGCACGAAGCGCTGCGCTGCTCTGCGCGATTGCCGCGTCGGCTTGGCGCGCTTGGGCCAAGGCGTCGGTATAGTCTTGCTTGGAGATCGCCTCCATCCTGGCAAGCGGCTCATAGCGTTGGGCACGTGTGCGCGCGGCGACCGCGCTTGCGCGGGCGCTCTGCAGGTTGGCTGCGGCCTGAGCCTGTTGGGCGGCATAGATGCTCGCGTCGATCTGGTAGAGCGTTTGACCCTGGCGCACGATCGAGCCCTCACGGAACAGCCGGCGTTGAATTACGCCGGAAACCTGAGGTCGGACATCGGAGACCTGATAAGCAGCGACTCGTCCGGGAAGTTCCTGCTGCAAGGGCGCGCTGCCCTGCTGGACGACAACGAATCCAACCTGCGCGGGGCCGCGTTGCCCGCCGCGGCCGGAGCCTCCGCCCGCTTGTCCTTGCCCGCTGCCGCCGCATGCCGCGAGCAGCAGCGCCGCCGAGAGGATGAGCCCGGAGCGACCGAGCGCTGCGTAGGATTGAATCACGGAAGCGGCCAATTTCGATTGTTGGATAGGATTGCAAGCCCTGGCCGCCTGTGACGCAGGCAAGATGAACATCGGCGGGCCGCTAGGTTAACTTTCGTAAGGGTTGTCCGTTCCTTTCGACGAACCGGCGCGAGGAACCGACGACGGGTGGTCAAGATGCCTGCGCTGAATTCTCTCTTGGCAAACAGAGCCAATCTGCCTCCAAGCATGGAGCTTGGGGGCGTGACCGGAAAGCCACAGATACTGTTAACGTGGAGGGGGAGTCGGTGCGGTGCGATTGACTTGCCATGCGCGAAGGAGTTTGGTCGAGGCCAAAGAGCCAAATGGCCTATGCGTTAGTGTAACCGGTTACATCGCCGGATTTGAAGAGGGGACACGCGTGAGCACAACTTCGAATAAGCGCCAGCTCGCGTCTGGCATTTCCGCCCTTGCGATCGCGCTGGCAGGCACAATTGCAGTGCCAACGGCAGCTTGGGCTCAGGCGGGTACCTCGACCCTTCGCGGGCACGCGGCCGCCGGGACCGAAGTGATTGCGACTGACGTTGCGACCGGTGCAGTGCGCAAGGCGACCGCCAGCTCGAGTGGCAGCTACGTGATTGCTGGTCTGCAGCCTGGGACCTATCACGTCACTGCTGGCGGAAAGGCTGCCGACGTCGTCGTTCCGGTTGCGTCTGAGCAAGTTCAGGATTTCGATACTACGCCTGCAGCGGCAGCCGGTTCGATCGTGGTCACGGGCTCGCGGCCAACGGCCGAGGTGAAGACTTCCCAGGTCAACCAGTTCGTCACCCTTCACGACATCGCGGCGCTGCCGCAGACAACCCGGAACTTCCTCGAATTCGCGGATACCGTTCCCGGCGTGGATTTTAATGTCGATGCACAAGGTCGGACATCATTGCGAGGGGGCGCTCAGCTCGCGTCTGCGGTCAACGTGTTTATCGATGGTGTCAGCCAGAAGGACTACGTCACCGGCGGATCGGGAACCACGGGAAGCGCTGGCAACGGCAGGAATGGCGATCCGGGCAATCCTTTCCCGCAATTGGCGATTGCCGAATACAAGGTCGTCACATCCAACTACAGCGCGCAATATGGCGACGCGTCGAGCGCGATCATCATCGCGCAGACGAAGTCCGGAACGAACCGTTTCCGTGGCGAAGCCTTCGGCGTGTTCACGAACCAAGATTTGCGGGCCAAGACGCCGGCGGAAAAAGCGTCAAATATCGAAAAGGCCCACGTTCCCGACTGGCAGTATGGCGCAGCACTCAGCGGTCCGATCGTACCGAACGTTGCTCACTTCTTCGCCACCTGGGAGCACAAGAGTCTCTCGAACCAAACGAGCGTATTCCCCGGGACCGGTGTGACGCTCGATCAAGCGAAGGCACTGCTCCCAGCGGACGTGGCCAGCCAATATGGCCCCGTCACCAATCCGTTTACCGAGAATCTCTATTTCGGAAAGATCGACCTCGAGCCCTCAGACAACGACAGAATTGAAGTCACAGGGAAATTGCGTGTCGAGCACAGCTTCTCCGGCGGTAACGGTCAAGCTGCCGCATCGACCAGGGCGCCTTTCGTAAACAACGATAAGCGGGCCGACATTCGTTGGCAGCACAGCGGCAACAACTGGGTGAACCAGATCCTGTTGTCGTACCAGAACACGAATTCCTCGACGACATCGACTGATGTATCGCCGCAGAACCAATACATTTTCTATCCAAACCCGGCGACCAATCTCAACCCGGTCACCTTGATCCAGGTTGGCGGGCCTGGTTCGGGTTTCGGAGCCATCAACAAGCAGAAGGGTTGGACGCTGCAGGACGACCTGACGTTCAGCAATATCCAACTCGCGGGCGATCATACGCTTCACGTTGGCTTCAGCTATGGCTCGATCAACCTGAACACCCAGGACGTGAGCTCGGATCTTCAGAGCGCCACCTATTACTATGCCGTGACGCCCAATGGGGTCGCTGCAACTCCGATGAAGGTTCAGTTTCCAAACCTGACCGGAGGCTTCACCACTGCTAACGTTACCACGACCGCCAAGCAGTATAGCGCGTATGTGCAGGACGATTGGAACGTCAATCGCCACCTGACGCTGAATCTTGGTCTGCGGTTGGACCATGAGGTGGTACCCTCATTCCTGCATTACATGACTCCGGCAAACGTTGTTGCTGCCATCAACGGGCCGTACCCGGGCGGTACGATGAGTGTCGCTGCGACACTCGCGCAGAGCCCAACAGGCTACAACATCTTCGATTACGTCAGCACAGGAAACAACCGTAAGGCGCCGAACAACTTCTCGCCGCGGCTCGGCTTCTCCTATGACATCAACGGTGACAACCGGCATGTGATCTTCGGCGGTTATGCGCGCGCATATAATCGCAACCAGTTCCGGACGCTGGCACTCGAAGCAACCAAGGTTGCCTTGAATGGCAATCCTGAGGTCTATTTCCCGTCGCCGCAAACCCAGGATGCGTTCGGGCCATGTTTTACGGTGGCGGACATCAATCCGACAAACCACTGCTACGCGTGGAACCCGGCCTACCTAACGCCGGAGGGCCTCGCCGCCTTCCAGGCCGGCGGCACGTCGAACGAAGTCGATCTGATCAACAATCATCTGAGGACGCCGCACTCGGATCAGTTCACTCTCGGAATTCGCAACAAGCTTGGCGATTGGAATACGCAAGCCAGCTTGTCGTATATCGCAAGTTACGATGCGATCGTCGGCCACCTGGGCAATCGCTACTCGAACGGCGCGTTCTATCAGAATGGTTGCCAGTGGTGCGGTTCGGTCGGTGTGCCTGGCTTTGGCAACACCGTCCTGTGGGATAACAGCGGCAAGGATCGCCTCTGGCAGCTCGGCCTGGGCGCGCAGAAGCCTTACACGCAACGATCCGGCTGGAGCGCGACGATTTCGTACACCTTCTCGGCAGGTGAACAGAACAATCTCGCGGGCGGGTCGAATCCGTACTCGATCTCTAACAACGAATATATTTTCGACGTGCCGTTCCCGTGGGTGCTGCCATTGCTGCGGGCGACTGCGGTTCCGCGGCATCGCGTGGTCGCGACTTACACCCGTGATCTGGTGTGGGGCATTTCGATGGCTGCCAAACTGGAGCTGGCCACGCCTCCAGCAGCGGCGGCGATTTTCGGTTGCCCTAGTTTCCCGTGCGGAAGCTATCAGGGCAACGTCGTCTACGTCAGCCGCGCGCCGGACAATTTCCTCGGCTACAAAGACCTGGATCTGCAGTTCACAAAGGACTTCGAGTTCTTCCACAAGTTGAATGCTTATGGACGCATCGACATCCTGAATGTCTTCAACTGGAAGAACTATGATCCGGGTGCGATTCAGTTTCCAAATGCTACCGCCACGCCTTTCTACCTGAAGGGCGGTCCGATTGTCGGCGTGCCATTTACAGTGAAGCTGTCGGCCGGAATCAGGTTTGGTGACGCTGCGCCACCGCCGCCTCCTGTGGTTGAGGCGCCTCCGCCTCCGCCACCCCCGCCGCCGCCCCCGGCGACGCAGACCTGTCCGGACGGGAGCGTTATCGACGCAACAGCGACGTGCCCGGCACCGCCTCCACCCCCGCCACCGCCGGCCCCGGCGCCAGAGCGGGGTTTCTAAGAGCTAGAAAGCTGAGATCGAACGGGGCGGCGCCCAAGGCGCCGCCCTTTCTTCTTGCTCCCCTCGCTTTTATCGCGTGAGCATGACGCAGCAGAAAACCGATCGGCCCATAAAGTCAGTCGTTGTTGTCGGCGGTGGGACCGCCGGTTGGATGAGTGCCGCGGCCATCTCCAAGTCGTTTGGCGGCGCTATCGATGTGGTCCTCGTAGAATCCGAGGAGATCGGCATCATTGGGGTCGGCGAGGCCACCATTCCCGCGCTTTCCCAATTCAATCGCCTGTTGGAAATCGATGAGGCCGAATTCGTCCGGCAGACGCAAGGCTCTTTCAAGCTCGGCATCCAGTTCAAGGACTGGGGAGCGATAGGCGACACCTATATCCATGGCTTTGGAAGCATCGGTCGCGACCTGGGACTGATGCCTTTCCACCAATATTGGTTGAAAGCGCGAGCGGAGGGCAGGGCCAAGGACATCGGCCACTATTCGCTCAACACGATCGCTGCGCCGCAAGGCAAGTTCATGACGCCGCCGAGCGATGCACCGCCCAATTCACCACTCGCGGAGATCACCTACGCCTACCACTTCGACGCAGTCCTCTACGCGCGTTTCTTGCGTCATTACGCGGAAGCCCGCGGGGCGAAGCGTATTGAGGGCAAGGTCGTCGAGGTCAATCAATGCAGCGAAGATGGGTTTATCGAGAGCATCAAGCTCGAGAGCGGCCAGGTCATCAGCGGTGACTTGTTTCTGGACTGCACAGGTTTTCGGGCGCTGCTGATCGGCGGGACTCTGGGTGTCGGTTTCGACGATTGGAATCATTGGCTCCCATGCGATCGCGCCTTGGTGGTGCCGTGCGAAAAAGTCGGACCGCCGACCCCCTACACGCGCTCGACAGCGCACAAGGCGGGGTGGCAATTCCGCATTCCTCTCCAGCACCGGACAGGAAACGGGTACGTTCACAGCAGCCAATTCTGCAGTGAGGACGAAGCAGCCGACACCCTTCTCAAGAACCTCGACGGCCCAGCGCGTAGTGACCCAAAGCTCCTCAAATTCGCCAGTGGGAAGCGTCGCAAGCTGTGGGATCGGAACGTCATTGCCGTCGGACTCGCGGGAGGATTTCTTGAGCCGCTGGAATCGACTGCGATTTACCTAATCCAGTCCGGCATCAATCGTTTGATGAACCTGTTTCCGACCGCCGATTGCGATCCCGTGCTGCAAGACGTCTACAACGCTCAGATCGATTTCGAATATGAGCGCATTCGGGACTTCTTGATCCTGCATTACCATGCGACGACGCGCGATGATTCCGAGTTCTGGAATTACGTGCGCACGATGAGCGTTCCGGACCGTCTGAAATCAGTGATGGAATTATTCGCTGCCAATGGACAATTTTTCCGCGATGGCGACGAGTTGTTCACCCTTATCAGTTGGGTGCAGGTGATGCTGGGGCAAGGGATTCACCCGCGCGCCTATCATCCCGCCGTCGATTGGGTCGCGGATGCGGACACGCTCGCTTTGGTCGATCATGTCGGGAAAGTGTTGGAAGCGAACGTTCGGTTGATGCCTCCGCACGAGGCGTTCATCGAGCGATGCTGCGCAGCAAAGAGTCCTCAGTTTCAAGTCAGCGAAAGCCACAAATTCTGACTTGTCGAGCAGGCATGAAGCGTGTGCGTCGTTCCTCTTGGGAGGCTGCAGTGAAGCCTCAGCTGCAACGTATTGGTACCAGTCAAAGTCCCGTTGTCATTGTCGACAATTTCACCGGGGACGCCGAAGCGGTCGCACGCATTGCGGATTCGCTTGCGCCGTTTCCGCCGATCAAGGGGAACTATTATCCGGGCGTTCGCCGAATGATCGGCGAAGCAGATCAGCAGGCTTTCTCCTATGTGATGAACGCCTGTGAGAGAGCCGGGCCGTTCATCGGAGGAGGGTTTGGGGTCGGTGGGTTCGACCTCCACGAGGCGAGCTTTTCGGTAGTGACGATGCGTCCGGATCAGCTTCAGGAGGTACAGCGCAGGCCGCATTTTGATTCATCCGACCAGAATCTGTTGGCGCTGCTCCATTATCTACGGGTCCCGCCTGAATCCGGGACAGCTTTCTATCGGCATCGGTCGACTGGCATCGAACGCATCACCAATGGAAATCTCAACCGTTTCCTCGAGGCTTCAGAACGAGAGTTGGAAATCCATCCTCCCGGTCCCGGATATATGGCTGGATCGGACGACTTCTTTGAGCAGATTGCACACATCGAGGCAGTACCTGATCGGCTCATCATGTATCACGGCAGCCTGCTGCACTCCGGCGTCATTCCTGCCGGAATGAATTTCAGCCCTGACCCGCAACAGGGCCGCTTGACCGCCAACCTCTTTGTCATTGGGAGGTCCGCATGATCGGATCACGGCAGCAATTTGGCTTATGGTCCGCCGCTATCGCGGCCTTGGCGTCTGCGCCCGCCACCGCCGAACAGCGCACGTACGCCAACCCCGTCGACGTGGATTACCGTTACAATTTTGAGCAGATCAACAATGGCGTCTCGTTCCGCACTGGTGCCGACCCGGTCATCGTTCTTCACAAAGGAGCCTACTATCTCTTCCTAACGCTGGCCGACGGCTATTGGCGCTCGACCGACCTCATCCACTGGAACTTCATCACGCCGAGCCAATGGCCCAATGGTGGGATCGTCGCTCCCGCGGTCGCGTCCGATGGCGACCGCTTGATCCTTCAACCCTCGATATCCTTCACCCGGCCGGGGTCGCTCTATGTCTCGACGCCGCCCGCAACCGGC
>Ga0163162_10006878_pt1 | contig 11038 bp, 7 predicted proteins | sample S55metaG_FD_115310 | JGI IMG/M metagenome (GOLD analysis project Ga0163162, IMG submission 115310) | Switchgrass rhizosphere microbial communities from Kellogg Biological Station, Michigan, USA - S5-5 metaG | ecosystem: Host-associated > Plants > Roots > Rhizosphere > Soil | place: USA: Michigan...
CACTTGAAAAGGAGGTCGTATGCCGCCTTGACAGTGTTGTCAGAATAACCGGGAGTTGTGGCAATGCTAATCAGGCTATCAGCCATGATTGGTATTACCTTTCAACTAAATGGGTTTGGGGTTAAATCGTGATACCCAGCTGGCCAAGGGCCTTCGCTGCGTCATCAAAAGAGGTCGCCTTGTTGTCAATAGCGGCCAGGGCCTGCATCACCTTGTCGTTGCCAGCGAGCGCAGGGGCGCTATTGGCTTCTCCAGTTTGGACTCGCTGCATTGCGGCAAGGGCATCGGCCAGGGCGCTCATGTCAACGTCCCCGCCTTCACTCCCCGACACGGTGGACTGCTCCGTGGAAACCTCGGCAGCCTTCGGCTCATAGCCAAAGAGACTGCCGTTCTCGGCAAGCCATGCGTCCACGGCTTCCTCGGTCGGCTCCACGTCGTCCTTCAGTGCGTATCGGGCCAGCGCGGGGTTGGCACCCTTCGCCTTCAGAATGTCGGTGACGCCACTAACCTTGACCTTGCCGGACAGCTCATTGAGAGCCTTCTCCCGCTCGGCCAGAATGTCCTCAAGCTCCTTGATGCGCTTGTTCTGCGCCCGGTTCGCCTTGCGAACCTTGCTCAGTGCGTCACCACCATCGAACTCAAAGTCATCGTCGTCATCGTCGTAACCGCTAAAGGCGTTATCGCCCATTGGGGCATCTCCCTGTTATTCGTTGAACGCTGCCCACGCGCACGTCAAGGGGTGACGTACTCGGCTGCAACTACCGGACTTGGAATCGCAACACGGGGCCGGTCGGTCCGTGCTGGAGTGCCGCCCCGGGACTTGCACCCGGGTGTCTGCTAGTGCGGCTTTATACTTTGTTATAATTGCCCACCGCTATTGCGGGAGAGCGAGCTATTACCAATACCGGACGAGCCACCAAACGTGGCCCGCTCCTGCGACGACAGCTTCTTACGCACATTGCCAGCGGCGGCGTCGTTCTTAAACACGTCCGCAATCTGCTGATCCTGCGTGTACTGCCCGCCGTAAATGGACGACAGCTTGGACGCCTGCGGCTGGTCCGACGCTATTTGCGAGAAACCCTGATTGGCCGTATTAGCGTCAATGCCCATCCCCGCCAAATCCTCAGCGACCGACTTGCCAATTGACAAACCCTGCGACGCGGCAGCGCCACCCACACCGGCAGCGGCGAACGCCTTGCCGACCAGGGGAGCGGCCATCTTCGGGTCCAACGCGAACGCGATGAGGTCGCCGTGCGTGTAGAACTTCTTGAAGTACGCCAGCTCCTGCGGGTTGGCCTTGTTAATCATGTCGGTAGCTGCGGTGACCCGAGACTGAATCTCAGCCGGAGAAACGCCGTTACCGATGAACCCGGCGAAATCATTGGGAGTGTCATAGAAACCCTTGGGCACGCCAGCGGCCTGCATGATCTGCCGGTACGAATCCTCAGCGGACAGATACTCGGCCGGGGACAGCACCCCAAGGCCAGCCTTACGGCGGACCTCATTGCCGGAGAACCGGCGCTTGTACTCGTCGGTGTTCTGCAATTCCAGCGCCACCCGGTCACTGGAATAGCCCTTGCGGATGAATTCCATGATCTTGGGTGCCAGCGACGCCAACCCGTACTGCGTGAACGTGTTGAGGATGAGCTTGTACGCGTCATCCTGAGTGCCGGTCAGCTTCGTCGCCGGAGCCGCCTGCGGCTTGGCCACCGGGCCAGGGTTGGACCGGGGCCGGTGCACGCTGACGGGGTGCACCGCATTTGCCAAATCGGCCATTAGTTCACCAGACCAAAGGACTGGAGGACGCCGTGCGCCGTCGCCGCCGCACTATCCCGCGCGTTCTGCGTGCGACTCCACCGGGAGTCATTACGCAACGTGTCCTCAAACTGCCACAGGCTTTGCACCGCAGGCTGCCCCTTGTCGTCCTTGCCCTGGAGGGCCTGCTTAATCAGTCGGTCGTCAAGGTTGATCGCATTGGGGTCAACCTCCAGCACCTTGGAGTACGCCTGCTTGAACGGGTCCGCAATGGACGCAATGGTTTCCCCCGCGTCAATGCGCTTCGCCAGGGCCGGGTACGCCGACTTCGCGTGATCCATCGCCCACTTCGTCACCCACGACTTGTCCACGGTGCCCGCGATGGTGCCCCGCACCAGCGAGGACATTTGTCCGTCGTCCAAGCTCACGCCGTAATCATTGGCAATGCGCTTGTACTCCAAAGCCGCAGCTCCCGCCTCACCGGTCAGTGACGATGTGGTGGAGGAATACGACGCGTACGACACAAGGTGCTGCCGGAGCTGTTCGTCATTCCACCCAAAGCCCATGTAGTCACTGGCCATCGCCGCTGCCTGCGCGGCCGTGAGGGTGACGCCGTACTGCCGGGCCGTCTGCACAATCCGCGCGGTGGCCGACGCCGACCGCTGGGCGTACGTGGCCGGGTCAGCCTTGCGCAGAACCTCGTTCTGCCGCCACGCCTCACCGTGCTTCTGATACCACTGCGTGGCCTGGAGCTTGGCAACGAACATGGACTGAGACCACGTGTTCTTTACCGCGTCCTGAAAGAGCCGCTTCAGCTCCGGGTCGGAGTTGAGCACCGCCAGCGACCAGCCGTAGTTCGCGGCCAGCTCCTGATCGGAGAGCTTCGGCGTCGTCGTCTTAGGCGGGGTTGCCGCCTTGGCCCCACCAGAGGCCGCAGAACCGCCGCTCGCGGGCTTTGGGGCACTGCCGGTACTCCCGGCACCCCCGGACGCCTTGGGCGCGCTCGTGGGCACACCGGCCTTAGCGAGCGTCTTTGGGCCGGGGATGCCGTCAACGGTCAGCCCGTGCGAGTGCTGATAGTCCACCAGGGCGGCGTGACTCTTTGGCCCCCACACCCCGTCAGGGGTGACGCCGATGACCTTCTGCAACGCAATGATCTGCGCCCGCGACATGCCATTGCTATTCGGGGCCTGCGCCTTCACCCGGTCGGTGGCCTGAATATCCTTAACCACGCCCGCGTTATACGAGCCGGGCGGGAAGTTGCCGCCCTTATCGGGCGATTCACTCTTGGGTACGCTCACGGTGCCTCACTAGCCATAAAGGGATGAAGCGTCCACGCCCCACCCGTTCTTCTTGTCGTAATCCGTCACGTCACGGATACGAACATTCAGCCCGGTGTGCGGTGCCTCAATAAGTTGGTTGTTTCCCAGGTACACGGCAATGTGCGCGCCGCCGTTGTAGCCGATGAAGTCGCCAGCCTGGAGCTGCGACCAATCCTCACGCTTCCCCACCTGCAATTGCTGCTGGGACAGACGGGGCGGTGGCTTCAAACCGGCCTGCTGCATCGCCCACCAAATGAGCCCGGAGCAATCAAATCCGCCAGGGCCTTGGCCACCCCACTTGTACGGGGTGCCCAAAGCCTGCTTCAAATAGCCAATGAACTGCTGCCGCGCCTCCGGCGTGGCCTCGGCCAGCACCTGCGAGGTGGACTTCGTGGTGGCCGTCGTGCCGGTCGCCGGAGCTGCCGGGGGAGCCACCGGGTTCTCCAGCCCTCCAGTGACCATCGCCCGGTCAGCACCCTCGGTGCCTGCCATGTCCGCAGCGCCCGTGCCCGGGGCAATGGCAGCGCCCGCACCGGTCGCTTCGGTGCCGCTGACGCCCGGCTGGTACGCGCCCTTGTCGGGGCCTAGCGCGTTGGGGTCCGACGCCTGCGTCGTGTTGTCAGTGGTGTTCGTCGTGTTCGTGACATTGCGCGGGGTCGGCTGCCCGGTCGCCGCAGCGCCGGGGTCAATCTTGACGGCCCGACCCAACACCTGATCGACGTACTCGCCAATGGACGGCTCGTTCGCATTGAACCGGTGGTAGTTGTTCTGCCCCCTCGGGTTTCCCGAGTACCACGCCGACGCCGCACCACGTGCGCCGTACCGGCCGTAATAGTCGTAGAGGACCGCGCGGGCAAGCTGCTCCTGCAACGCCGGAGTGTTTCGGAATTGCTCGACGCTGATCCGGTGACCCAAATACTGCTCAGACCAGGGGCCAATGTTGGCGGGCATGATCTGGTATTTGCCGGACGCACCCGTGCGCGCATTGATCGCGCCGTAATTGCCACCGGACTCCTGCCCGGCGATGGCCGCAAAGAATTGCTCAAAGGTTACCGGCTGAGCATTTGGTGTCCCACCGCCGCCATCGGCTTCCTTCTTAGCCAACGAAAGCTCCAATGGCCTGACGTAGTGCGTCCATGTAGGTGGTGGACGCCTGATACGCGCCGTACTCCGGGTCAGCCTGCGCCATTTGACCAAGCACCGCCGTGGGGTCAATGCCACCACTGTTGGTGGTGTTGGTCGTCGTATTGCCGTTCGCGTCGGTGTGCACCACGGAATGGCTCTGCTGCGGGTTGGCCTGAGCTGCCGAGTTCAAGCCCGCCATGTACGACTGCGTTTCCTGCTCCGTGGGGGCGCGGCCCAGCATGTTAATCAGCGCCGTGCGGATATCGCCGGGACCATCCGTGTTGAAGGTTTGCGCCTGCGTGGTGTCGTGCGTCACCGTGGTAGGCACGGCTGCCGCCGCTGCCTTCTTCTGCATGTTAATCATGGCAATGACCTGCTCAGGGGTGCGGCCATTACCGGCCTGATAGAACAGGGACGCCTGATTAACCACGTCCTCCCACGCCGACTGAATGGCCCCAAGGTCATTAATCTGCGTCGGGTCAAGAATGCCAGCGGCGACCATCTGCTCGGCCACCTTCTGCCGGTACGCGTCACTCTCGTAAATCTTGGACAGCGCCGACGACGTAGTGATGAGCCCACCGTCGCGCTCATTAATGGACTGCGCGATCTGATCGTTGTAGCTGCCTGCCGGTCGGCCCTTGCCCGTCGCGGGCTTCGGCTTCCACAACAGCGGCGGGTCATCGGCCTGCGCCGTTGTGCCCGACGCGCTTTGCAGGTCCGCCAGGGGAATGCCCATCTGATTTGCCAGAGCGGTCAAATCGGGGCCGGGCTGCCCCCCCAACGCGGCGCGGGCATCCGCACCGGTCAGGGGGGCAACAGCGGTCGGCGTGGCCGTCGCGGTCGGGGCCTTCTTGGGGAGAACGGGATTGTTGTTGCTATCCAGTTGAACCGGCGCTGGGGTCACTTCCGCTGGGAGCCGCATTCCTATCCTCCACCTCGCCCTCTAGGACGCGTTGCCAAACCTGATCGAAACCCAGCGACTGCTTCGCCAGGGCACTACCAATCTCATACAGCCGCTTGCGCAGCGGGTCGGCATTCTTGACCGCCTTCAGGGTGTACCCCTGAGCCTGAGCCAGCTTGTTTGCCGTGTCCCGGTATTGCAGGTAGGTCCGCAAGGCGTTGATATCCTCACGGTCCTTTGTCCTCGGGTTGGACATGAGCACGTCCGCGACCCGCAGGAACTGATCGACCTTGCCACCGTTACGGTCCTCAAAGTCGGCAGCCCACACCGGATTGTCCTTCTTCAGCTTGGCCACCAGCAATTGCTTCATCAGCCGGATTTGCTGCGCGCCCTTCTGATTCAGGTTGTTCAAACCCCGCTGCTGCAACGCCACGTCCACCGCCGCACTGACCTGGGCGTACTTCGTCCAGCCCGTGGCCTGCAAGGCACGGTCCAGAATCTCGCCCTGCGTGCGGCCCCGGCGACCCAGCTCGTCCACGCCGTACTTAATGCCGAACTGCGCGTTGTAGACGCTGCTATTGAATTGGGTGTCGGGCATGATGCTGCCGTCACGGGCAAATTGGCCGCCGACATTGTCGCTGCCGACAATGGCGTACCCGAACTCGGGGAATTGGTCGATGAGCTTCTTCAATGACCGGGAGCGCTTGTCGGCACGCACCGTCGCATTGATGCCAGTCTCATTCATGCTGATTGACCACGGCAAATCTGCCGCCTCCGGGTACAGCTCAGCGAACGCCTGATCGGCGGTCTTTCCCTGAGTCTTCAGCAAATACGCCTCACCGGCCCGCAGGGTCTGGTACTGCTCGACATAGAAATTGCCCTCGGGGGAGGACGTGCCGGACATACCAATAAGCCCCGACGCCAGCGCCCGGATGAGACCGCCAGTGCGGGCAGCCTTGCGGCCCGCCTCCTTCAGCACCTCCGGGGACGGCGGCGGCAGCCCCTTCTGCTGCGCCTCCAGAATCTTGGCATTGATGACCGTCTGGTAAATACGGGCATTGCTGCCAGCCTTCGCGTCGAACGCATCGTGCAGCGCGCGAGCATAACCGGGGGCCTGACCCCAAAGAATGTCCTTCGCCCCGGACTTCGGAATGTTCCCGTCAGGGAACATGGACCGCAGCACCGGGTTGTTGGAGTAGTTGTAAATCTCGGGGAAGAAATCAGACGCCAAAGCCTGCACCGGCACCTGCACCACCGGGCCAAAGCCCGGCAGCCACGGGGTGTCACCCTGCGCGATGGAGTTCAATGACTGCTTACGCAACCGGAACTCGTGAATGCCGGTCTTGTCACCGAACGGCACCGGCAGAATGGCAAACTCCTGCCTGCCGTCCTTCGGTGCCGACCATGCCGGAACCTTGTGCCCGTTCTCGTCAACGATGATCCCGGCAATGTTTGGGGCCTGCCACGCCAGGGCCATCCTGCCCAACACGTTCGGGTTGTCGTAAATCAGCCGCGACCAGGATCGCATCGCATCTTCCCACGGCCTGATGAACGGGGAAATGAACCGCAGCGTCTGATGCGCATTGGTCAAATGCGACGGGTCATACATGACCCGCTTAATGTCCACGATGGCCTGATGCCGGGCGCGAGCCTCAATCTCGGCGCGACCGTCCAACGTCAGGTCGCCCCGCTCACGTGCCCACTTGTTCGCCAGCCGCTTCGCGTTCTGGTTGTAAAGCGCCACGTAGGTGGGGTGCCGCACGAGGTACGTGTCAGGCTTGTCCAACAGGAGCTTGAAAATCTTGTCCCGTGCGTTGACTGCCGCTTGCGACACCGACGACGGCTGGAGGTATTCAAGGTCCGGCCCGTGGATGGTGAACCGCTCACCCTTGGGAATGAGCCCGTCCACCCCCTCAGGGGTCAACCGCTCACCCCGCAGGATGCGCTCAGTGATCTTCTCCGTGGGCGCGTAATAGCCCACGTACCGGACGATGCCGTGCAGCCACGTGTCAAAGTCCGTGTGGTGGGCCTTCATCTTCGCCCACTCGTTCTTCACGGCCTTGTCATTGCGCATGGTCTGGTACAGCTCGTTCCAGTGCCGCTCGTCCCGCAGCGTGCGCGAGTGCATGAGCCGACGCGCGGTGGGCGATGCCAGCATCGCGTCCACAGCCCGGACGTACCGGCGTGACCACTCCGGGTCATTGGCCTTCACGTTAGCGACCCAGGAATTGTTCATTTCCCGAATGCGCCCGGTGTCGCTCGCCAGGGAGCCGGTCAGCACCGACGACGCCGCGTTGCCACCGTGAGACAGGAGCATCGTCACAGAGTCCATGTCGTGCGCCGACGTGTAGGCCGGGGACAACTGCACCTTCTGGCCATCGACCAGGGTCATTGGCTTCTTCTGCGTGCCCAACCAATTCTTTGACGCACGGTACGTTCCCGCCCGCAGCGACTCGGCCGTGACGCGGTGCGCCGCAATGGCCGAACGAAGATCACCCTCACGGGAGCGGTTCGCCCGGTGCCCGGCGTTGCCCTTCAGGTAGCCCAGCCGGGCATCCTTCGCGGCCTTTGTCGGGTCGTACGCCTGCTTCAATTGCTCGGTGATCCGCGCGACCCGTGCCTCAGCACGGGCAATCAATTCCTCATTGCGCGCCTGCTGCTTCACGGTCTTTGGCCGACGACCCCGCAGGGTCTCCAGCTTTGACTGCAAATCCTGCTGACGCTCAAAGAGCTGGTCGCGCCGGAGCTGGTTGCGCTCGGCAAATGCGTCGATCTTCGGGGACCGCAGCGGCTTGCCCTGCGCGTCCTTGTACGCGGCCGACTCGTCCTTAAAGAACGCGTTGCCCGTGTCGTGGCTGCCCCACGAATTGAGTTGAGCGGTCAACGCCTCGGCCCGGCTGTCGTGGTACGCGGCCTGCTTCAAATCCTCGACGGTGGCCGGGACGGTGAACATGCGCTCACTTTTGAGCAAGCGCCGGTCCAGCACGTGACCGGTGCCCTGCGCCGTCTGGAGAAACGTCGTCATTGCGCCGATCATGGCGACCGACCGGAGCTGCGTATCCAACAGGGCACGCACGGCAAGGCCAGGACGACCCAGGACGCCGAACTTCCAAATGTTGGTGTAGGCGTCGGCCAGCCCGGAGCCCAAATCGACCCCGCGCTCACGCAGCGCACCCAGCCCGGTCTTTGCGTCCGCACTGTGGTAGCGGATGACCTTCTCGACAAGGCGAGGGTCCAGCGTCGGAGCCGACATGCCCATGTGGCTTTGCAGCAGACCGTGCTTCACGGAAATAGCGGTCTGCCCACCGGGCTCGTGCAGCTTCACCAAACCCTTGGGGGCATTGGTCCGCAGCCGCTCATTTGCGGCGGTGGCCGCGTTGGCTTCTTCTTCCTTGACGATCCGCTCCAGCTCGCGCGAGGCAAAGGCTCGACCGTCCACCAGCTTGGACATGATGTTGTTGGTGACCCGCTTTGCGAGTTCTTCATCCATGCCGTACTTCGCCGCGATGCGGCGGACCATGCGGCCCATCTCGTTCTTCACGAGAATGTTCCGCTCGTTCTGGCCCAGCCCACGGAAACGGTTTTGCAGGTCGGTGACCTCGGCAGCGGAATAGCCCGCCTGCCGCAGCGTCCCACCAAACTGCTCCGCGCCCGTGAGCGCGTCAGCGGAATTGATCGTGCCAGGGGCCACCTTGTCCGTGGCCCACCCGACCGCCCGCATCGTGCGGGCACCCACACCGTCCTGATAGACGTGCGCGTGCCCCACCCGGGCGTGCAGCCCGGCCGCGAGCTTGTCAAAGGCCGAAAGCCCGGCAACCGTGTTGAACTGCCCACCACCGCCACTGTCCGCGCTGCCATACAGCCGCGCGTCCAGCTCGGACAGGTTGCCGTGGAAATCGTCCAGCCGCTTGGCAAAGCCCTTCAGCTCGTCCGCGTTGTTCTTGTCAAAGGCGACACGCTCGGCCAGATCGGAGAAATTGCGGGTCGGGTCCAGTGACGCGTGCGCCAGCTCGTCCAACCGGTCGATCCCCTCGGGGGACCGGCTCATGCGCTCCATCGCGCGGGCAATCTCGGGGGAGTCATGAATGAGCGCCTGGAGCGCGCCCTTTGACCCCTGACTGGCAAACATGATGTTGCGCTTCGTCGCCAGCCGGTGCGTCACTTCTTCAATCTTATTGGCCTGACTAAACAGGCCCAGAATGACATTGGCCGTACCCTCGCCCGCACCATTGCGGGCAACCCGCTTCAGCGACGACGCCATCTCATCTTCGCTCGGCAGTGCGGACTTGGAGAACTTGGACTGCTCGGTGTGCTTAATGATGAAGCGGTCAATGGTGTCAAGGTGCGCCTTGGCGGACGGGTCGCCGCCCATCCCCTTGGGGGTGAGGAAGTCCCACGCCTGAGCGTCATGGCGGGCACCCTTGGCGTCACCAAACTCAATGTTCTTTGACGCCTCAAATGCCTTCTCGGCCTGAGCGGAAGTCTCAATGCGATTTGCCACGCGGGCGGCGCGGGCTACCCGGCCCACACCCTTGGTCGGGTCAAAGGCCAGCCAGCCCATCACGTCAAGGCCCTCGACCAAGAGCTGCTTCTGCCAGGACGAGGCAACGTCGGCGCGGTTCTGCGCCAGCTTCGCCGGGTCCAGCACGTCCTCGGGGGAGTTGGACGTGATGGCCTCACCGAACGTGACGCCCTTGACGGCCGGGTTGTCATTGGACGTGGCATTCCACGCCCGCTGCCAATTCTCGGGAGAGAACGCGTCACTCCACCGGCCACCGACAATGGTCGCGCTAGTGCCAGCCCGGTACGCGCCCTCCATGCCGGAGTACAGCGCGTCCGTGGCGGTGTTGATGACAGGTGCCGACGTGGCCACGTTCAGCACGTGACCGACCGCAGCGGTGGAGGCGTTCGCGTTGCCCTTCCACGCGTCAAACCAATTGGTGTCCTTCGCGGCAGCCTGCTGCTCCGGCGTGCCAAACGCGGCAGCGCGGGCCTTCGTCAGCTCACCCGGGCGGTCGGCACCGACAGCGGCCTCAGCCGCGACGACGCCCCAATACATTTCGTGGTAGAAGTCCTGCCCGGTGCTGGCCGCAGCCTGACCGGCCGACTTGGCAGCCTCGACGGTGTTGCTCACACCGTCCTTCAGGTAATCCCAAAAGTTGCCCACGTGCCGCCCTTTACTGAGCGGCAATGACCGCCCGAATCAAATCTTTAAGTTCCTGTGACCCGTACGGGCCTTCAGCAATGCGAATCCACACCGGCAGGTTGGGACCAAACTTCCTCAGGTTCGCCGCGCCGTCCTCAGGGGACGGCAGGTTCAGCGCGTCCATCCCGGCCCCGTCACCCAGCGCCGCACCGGCCGTGACAGGCTCGTCAGGGCGCTCAGACGGCGCGCTGAGCGGCGTAGGCATGGCGGCGGGTGCGCCGCCCCCCGGAGTAGTGGGGGACGGCGCACCGCCGCTTATCGGCGCGCCCTGCTGAATGGCACGAAAGTCGGCGTTCTCGCCGTATCCGGCATTGGGTAGGTCGGCAATGGCCTGCGGACCTCCGTCAGTACGTCGTGAATGCGCGCCAGGGCCAGACACTGAAGCTGGATGACTAGGAGCCCTGTAACCACCATGACCATTAGCCATTTAATTCCCACTTCTATCACTGTCCCGCAACCGGGTTCATTCGAGAAACGCCAGCCTGGAGGTTCGGCTGACCGGTGCCGGTCAAACCGGCGAACAGCATCTGCAAATCGGGGCGACCATTCGGTCCCTCCGTGGCAATGCCCTGCTTCAAATCTGAAGCGGGACCCCCCGCCGCGCCTGCGTCAGAACCACCGGGGCCAGCACCCGGCGAGGTAGGAGCACCAGGGGCACCTTCAGCGGGAGCGGGCGGCGGCGGGGGAGCAAATACCTCTACGATGACCTGCTCAATTGGCTTGCCCTTC
>Ga0163162_10006879_pt1 | contig 11038 bp, 9 predicted proteins | sample S55metaG_FD_115310 | JGI IMG/M metagenome (GOLD analysis project Ga0163162, IMG submission 115310) | Switchgrass rhizosphere microbial communities from Kellogg Biological Station, Michigan, USA - S5-5 metaG | ecosystem: Host-associated > Plants > Roots > Rhizosphere > Soil | place: USA: Michigan...
GTCGGCTTTGTCACTCAGGCCATTTTTGCAGGGCCACCAATCACTGGCACCATAAGGTTCGCTGAGTGTCCAGATAACGGGTGTGCCGCCGTGATCAGTTTGAACAAATGAACCAAACCCACCACCGGCGGGGGCGCCCTGGTAAAAAACCGAAACTGAATCCAATGTACCTGCATTCAATGCCGCGGGAAACTGGATAGTCAAAACATTTTGCGGGTGTGTGAAGGTGATTTTTGTTCCGTGGTAGAGGACACTGTCAACAGTCAGTACCGAACTCAGGTCGTAACTGATGTCAGTTGCGTTGGAGGTAATATGAAAGTACGAGCTGAGTTTGCCTTTGATATAATTTATTGCGGGATCTATTTCCCATTCGCATCGATAGTAGTTCACGTCGAAGTTTTCAGAGGCCTGGGTAAGTGCGCCTCGTTCTTTCCTTGATTGATTTCTGAGAAAAGCCAGTTTTTCCGAAGTGGCGATGTCGTCGGTTGAATATGCATTTTGCCTGGACTGCTGCGCAGTGGTAGATGCACAAACGATCAGCAGGAGAAACGCTATAAAAACCTTGATTTTCATATTGTAATCAAAAAACGTCTTGGTTGGTCCTAAATTGTTAGCTTTCACGCCCGCCCGTACCGAACGGCACGTTCGGGCGGGCAAAGGCGCAAAGTCTTCTTATCTTTACCCCCGTGCCGGCCATTAACATAAGCGATAGTATCAATTTCTTTTCAAAGCTCACAATTCCTCGGGTGTGGAATGCGGCTAAAGTGTTCATTAGTTATCATGTTAGTCGAATTTCCGGCAAGCCCATTCAATGGGGCTATCCCATATCCATCTCCTTTGAGCCTACTACCTCCTGCAATTTACGTTGCCCTGAGTGTCCGAGCGGACTGCGGTCATTTACCCGCCCCACCGGCATGTTAGAAAATGATTTTTTCCGTCAAACCATCGACGATATCCATCGGCAATTACTTTACCTCATTTTTTATTTCCAGGGCGAGCCTTATCTAAATCCCGATTTTTTGGAGATGGTAAAATATGCATCTTCCAAGAAACTTTACACCGCCACCTCTACCAATGCCCACTACCTTACCGATGACAAAGCAAAAAAAACGGTGGAGAGCGGGCTGGACCGTCTCATCATTTCCATTGATGGTACTACACAGGATGTATACGAACAATACCGGGTAGGAGGCAAGCTGGAAAAAGTAATTGAAGGCGCGAAGAAAATTGTAAAGTGGAAAAAGGATTTGAAGAGTAGCAAACCATTTGTGGTATTTCAATTTTTGGTGGTGAAGCCCAATGAACACCAAATTGAAGCAGTAAAAAAACTCGCGGCAGAAATTGGTGTTGATGATGTGTGGTTTAAAACGGCGCAGGTATACGATTACAAGAACGACCCCAATCAACTCATTCCCTCCATCGGCAAATTCAGCCGGTACAAGAAAGACGCCAACGGCGAATACCAGTTAAAGAACAAGCTCAACAACCATTGCTGGAAACTGTGGCACGCCAATGTCATCACCTGGGACGGCATGGTTGTTCCCTGTTGCTTTGACAAAGATGCGCAGCACCCGCTAGGAGATCTGAAAGGACAATCGTTCCGGGAAATCTGGAGTAATGAGAATTACAGGACTTTCCGCAAGCAGCTGATGACGGGCCGCGGCAGCATTGACATCTGTGCAAACTGTAGTGAGGGCACGAAGGTGTGGAGCGACTAGGAATGCCGAAAAAAGACGATCTTGTAAATATGAATTTTAATACGCAGATCAGGCAGATACTGCTGCTTTCCATCATCTTACTGTTGTCGTACATGGTTGTTTCCCAACTCCGGGGGTTCGTGACCGGCTTCCTGGGAGCCATCACCTTATATATTCTGAGCAGGCAACGGTATTTCAAACTAACGGTAACGCACAACTGGAAAAAAGGCTGGACGGCCCTACTTTTTATTTTTGGCTTTATCATCATTATCGGCTTGCCGATTTTTTTGTCCATCAAAATGCTTTCTCCCAAGCTCGAAGCGGTGCTGCAAAATGGCGATAAGATCATGGCCATTTTTCAAACCATTTCCAAAAAGGTGGGAGAATATACGGGTGCAGAACTACTGACGGACGAAAACCTGAATAAGGCCGGCTCCGCCATCGCTTCTTTTCTGCCTTCCCTGTTAAACAGTACCACCAACCTGCTGGCCAACCTGGCCATCATGTTATTTACCCTTTATTTCATGCTGGTAAATGGCATTGAAATGGAGAAATGGCTGAACTGGTTTATTCCTTTTAAACAGGAAAACATTGACAAGCTTGCTGCTGAAACCCGCAACATGGTTACTGCAAATGCCATTGGAATTCCGGTAATATCCATCATCCAGGGACTGGTGGCTTCCATTGGTTACTGGATCTTTGGCGTGCATGAAGTGGCGCTGTGGGGTTTCCTCACCGGCGTATTTGCCTTCTTCCCGATTGTAGGCACCATGATCGTTTGGGCACCCCTGGTCATCTTTATGTATGCCACCGGCCATACATGGCAGGCAACGGGATTAATGATTTACAGTTTCGCGGTAACGGGCAATGTGGATTATATTACCAGGCTAACACTGATGCGAAAAATGGCCGATGTACACCCGCTGATCACTGTTTTCGGCGTCATCGTCGGTCTCGGACTTTTCGGTTTTGTGGGTATTATTTTCGGCCCGCTTCTTTTAAGCTATATCATTGTGCTGGCGAAGATTTACGTGAATGAATTCGTGCATGACAAACAAAAATTGCAATAGGCATGCAGGGCATTTGGATCTCCCGGTCTGGGAACCACATGGCTACCCGACGGTTCAGATTTCCCCTTGTTTATTCGGAAAGAAGAATATTTTTGTAAGGAACGAGCTTACCTATTACTATGAGCCTTGAAAAAGACATCAACCAGGTGAAGTTTAGAAATGAGCAGCAAAAAGGATTGCTGAATATCATCTATACGTACAACTGGGTTTTAGAAAGAATAAAGCTAACGCTCGACAAGGAAGGCATTACTCCCCAACAATTTAATATTCTCAGAATTCTTCGCGGCAGTCATCCCGAACCTTTGTCAACCCTGCAGATCAGGGAAAGGATGCTGGACAAAATGAGCGATACCAGTCGCATTGTGGATCGGCTCATCATCAAAAACCTGGTGGCAAAAAAAGTTTGTGCCGGCGACAAACGCCTGGTAGATGTTACCATTACCGATAAAGGCCGCAAATTGTTGGACAAACTGGACCGTAAAAACGAAGAGATGGACGATATCATTAAAGAACTGTCTACTTCAGAAATAAAAATCCTCAACAAATTATTGGACAAGATCCGCAAGTCAGCCTGAAGTTTGTTTCGAGCATAATGAAAAAATTCCAACTCCCATTGCCATTTCATCACCTTAAGGGTTCCATGTATTTATTGATGACCCTGTTTTTAATGCAGTCTGTGCATGCCCAGCAACCGATGACCGAGTTTCGGGGAGTTTGGGTGGCGACGGTTGACAATATTGATTGGCCAACAAAGGGCAATTACAATTCCGATAGCCAGCGTGCGGAGTTCATCCGCATCTTAGATATGCACCAGCGCAACGGTTTTAACGCCATCATCGCGCAGGTGAGACCCGCCACCGACGCCTTCTTTCCTTCTCCGTTCGAACCCTGGAGCGAATGGTTAACCGGCAGGCAGGGTGTGCCGCCAGAACCTTATTACGATCCGCTTCAATTTATGATTGAAGAAACACACAAACGCGGAATGGAGTTCCATGCCTGGTGCAATCCCTATCGCGCGCAGTTTAGCTTGACCAATTCAACCATCGCGGCAACGCACGTTACCAGGATTCATCCCGAATGGTTTTTGAATTACGGCAACACGAAATATTTCGACCCGGGTAACAAAGAAGTGCAGGAATATGTAGAACAGGTGGTGCGTGACCTGGTGAGAAGGTATGATATCGACGCCGTTCATTTCGATGACTATTTCTATCCCTATCGTATTCCCGGAAAGGAATTTCCCGATGAAGCTTCATTTCAGAAATACGGCGAAGGCATGACGCGCGAGGATTGGAGAAGAAGCAATGTGGACAGCGTGATCAGGAAACTGAGTGTGGCCATTAAGGAAGAAAAGAAGAACGTTCAATTCGGAATCAGTCCTTTTGGTGTTTGGCGTAACAAAAGCAAAGACAGTCTGGGCAGTGCCACGCGCGCGGGACAAACCAATTACGATGATCTGTATGCCGACATCGTATTGTGGTTGCAGAAAGGCTGGATCGATTATGTGGCGCCGCAGTTGTATTGGGAATTCGGACATTCCGCCGCTCCGTTCGAAGTGTTGCTGGATTGGTGGAGTGAGCACAGCTACGGAAAGAATTGTTATATCGGCCTGGGCATTTACAAGGCGGGCACCAATGCCAGTTGGCGAGACCGGACTTTAATACCCAGGCAAATTCAGGCCATTCGAAATACGCCGCACGTACAGGGCATGATATTCTTCAGTAGTCAGTCGTTTGTAAATAACCCCAATGGGTGGAGTGATAGTTTGCGATTGAATTATTTCAGGCTGGGCGCGATACCTCCTCATCAATAACATTGCGTCTTTGCGAGAGGTATTTCACGCAAAGAAGCAAAGTCATCGATACTTTCCTTCCAACCGGTCTACCTCCGCAACCGATCCCAACCTGAACCGGATCGGAAATGCGATTGCCTTTTCCACCTTCCATTCCTGCCTGCAAAAGAATCCGGAGTTCCTGCTGTAGAAATCTGAACTAACCGGCTCAGGTAGTGAATGTGGAAAGGCCAACATCGCCTGCGGGTCGGCGTTAGTGGATGCGGGAGCGAACCTGGCTTTCAAAGTAAGGCCCATTGTACTCACGGGAAGGTGATCCAGCGCGGGCGACAAGTGGTTGGGAAAAGGTTTTCCCCATAGACCCTGCCCCAAAACGCTGATTTTCAGAAGCGTTAAGACAACAATAAATTTCATTTTTCGTTGCACCGGCTTTCGGTATTTTGTATGTAAATTTACGGCCTGATTTTTGCTGTAAGGCCCGCTTTTCAAAATTTATTTTGCGGGTTTTATTGGCGGAGAACCCTGGAATTATGGCATTAAGTCAGAGTCTACAACAGAAACTCCTTCAAAAGCTATCCCCTCAGCAGATTCAACTCATGAAACTGCTGCAGGTTCCTACTGTCAACCTCGAAGAGCGCATCAAAGAGGAGCTGGAGGAGAACCCTGCTTTGGAGCTAGGCGAGGAGGGTCACGAAGATAGTCCCGACAATACCCAGGATGAATTTGAAAGTGCCGACGACGATTACGAAGAAGAGGGCAGTGCCGACGAGTACGAGAACCTCGACATCAGCGAATATATCAACGAACACGACGACGACGTAGCCGATTACCGCCTGCGCGACGAAAGCCATTCCGATACCGACGAGCACAAGGTGGTACCGGTAAGGGTGGAAACTTCCTTCCATGATCATTTGCTGGAACAGCTTGGAATGTTAAAGCTCGACGACACACAGCGAAAGATCGCCGAACAAATTGTGGGTAGTATTGACGACGATGGCTATTTGCGCAGAGACCTCAGCTCCATCGCCGACGACCTGGCCTTTCGTCAAAATATCACAGCCAATATATTGGAGATTGAAGAGTTGGTTCAGCGGATTCAGCAATTCGATCCGCCGGGTGTTGCAGCCCGCGATTTGCAGGAATGCCTGTTGCTGCAATTGCAAAGAAAAGTGAACGAAGGCAGAGACGTGCAAACTGCCACCAACATCCTGGAACGATACTTCGACGAATTCACCAAGAAGCACTACGAAAAAATACAGCGCGGACTGAACCTTTCTGATGATGACCTGAAAGGTGCCATCAACCAAATTATCAAGCTCAATCCAAAGCCAGGTGGTGAGTTGGGAGAAAGCACCACGAACGAAAATTACGTGGTTCCGGATTTTTTCATTTTCAATAACAATGGAAAACTGGAAATCACGCTCAATTCAAAAAATGCGCCTGACCTCCGCATCAGTGAAGGTTACAGGGACATGCTGAAAGAATACGACAAGGGCAGTAAGAAAGACAAGCGGCAGAAAGAAGCTGTGCTGTTCATCAAGCAAAAAATTGATGCCGCCAAATGGTTTATCGACGCCATTAAGCAACGCCAGCATACGCTTATTACCACGATGCAGGCCATCATGGAATACCAGCACGAGTTCTTTGTAACGGGCGATGAGACTACACTCCGGCCAATGATTTTGAAAGACATTGCGGAAAGAACGAACCTGGATATATCGACGGTTAGTCGGGTTGCCAACAGCAAATTCGTTCAAACCGAATTCGGCACATACAGGCTGAAATTCTTCTTCAGCGAGTCGCTCAGTACGGATAGCGGGGAAGAGGTTTCCACCCGTGAAGTGAAAAAAATATTGAGTGATATGGTGGAAGGCGAGAGCAAGAAAAAACCGCTGAGTGATGAAAAATTAACTGAACTGCTACAGCAAAAAGGCTATAATATTGCAAGACGAACGGTGGCCAAATACCGTGAACAACTGAACATACCGGTAGCCCGGCTTCGGAAAGAATTATGAGTAATGATTTGTTGCCTCCCGAGCAAATGCCTGCACAGGATTTTGAATCGGCACCTACTCCCAATGCCAATCAACCGCACTCCCTGTTGCTGCAGTTTTTCGCCCAGGTGATCTCTGTGGCTTTCCATCCATTGTTTATCGGATTACTGATGGCCACTTTTGTGGTTTATGCGCATCCGTCTTATTTCGCGGGCTTCGATCGCACGCAGCGCATGCACATCATGGTGATCTATTTCTATAACAGTGTGTTCTTCCCCATTTTCGTGGTGGTGATTTTGCGCGGATTGAAATTTATTTCTTCCATACAATTAAAAACACAGCGCGACCGGATCATTCCCTACATGGCCAGCAGTATATTTTTCTTCTGGACATTTTGGGTGTATAGGAATAAACCTGAATTGGATCCCATTCTTTCCCAAATTTCGTTGGGTATGTTGTTTTCCGCCTCGGCTGCGTTGATAGCCAATAATTATTTTAAGATCAGCATGCACGCGGTAGCTGTGGGTGGATTGTTCGCGCTGATGCTGCTGATATTATTTTCAGGAACCATGGCGATGGGTATTCCTTTAACAGCCACGGTTCTGATATGTGGACTGGTTTGTACCGCTCGCCTTATAGCTTCCGATCATACACTGTTTGACGTGCTGGTGGGGTTCATTGTAGGGATGATTTGCCAGTTCGCCGCCGCCTTTTTTATGTGATTGGCCGGATACTTTGTTAAATTCTCCACAGGTCGCATCCATTACTTAATATTCGACGTTATAATCAGGTGGAAAACAGGCCTATGCCCGAAAGGGACCAGCCGGCCCAATAAGGGCAAATTTTCCCCAAAATGCCCCCAAAGCGGGCTTTATTGATTAATTTTGCACCTCGCCCTAAGGAAATCCGCTTGCACTCCTATCCCTTCGTAGAAGCCCATTTCAACCACTAACTGCATCAAATTCAGTAGCATTTTTTCACAAAATGGCAATAAACGCATGCAGCTTTTCGTTAATAAGCAAGTACTTAGAAAAACCCCGAGCATGAAGCTTAAATCCGTATCCAAATTCATCGCGCTCGTTGTTGTGATGCTGGCTCCTCTATATATGGCCGGTAAAAAAATGAACAACAACAATCCCAGTCTGGGAGCGTATCCTCTTTTCGTTCGATCAAATTTTTCACCCAAATCTGCCAGTGCTGTTTCCGCCCGGTACTATGATGCCTTGAACCTGGCAAGTTTTGGACTTTCAAAGCCCGTTTTTGATGCCGCCCTCAAAGGATTTAATAAATTAATGGCGAAGGGAGTGCTGAACAAAGACAGCATTCTCACCATCGCCGATTTTTCAAAATCCTCTCGCGAAAAACGTTTGTACGTACTTGATCTGAAAAACATGAGAGTGCTATTCAACACTTTCGTGGCACACGGCAGAGGTTCAGGTATGGACTATGCCAAAAGCTTTTCCAACAAGCCCCGCTCAAATAAGAGCAGCCTTGGTTTTTATATCACAGAAGACACTTACTTCGGCAGCAACGGTTATTCTCTCCGGCTCAGCGGTGTTGAGCGCGGATACAATGACAAGGCCGAGTCGCGTGCTATTGTGATGCACGGTGCAGATTATGTGAGCGAGCGATTCGCGAGCAGCACCGGTCACCTGGGCAGGAGCTTTGGATGCCCCGCCATTCCCATGGGAGAACACAAAGACATCATCGACAGTGTTAAGAACGGTAGCCTGATTTTTATGTATTTCAACGACAAAAGATACTTGCATTCGTCTAAACTCCTTAATGGTTAAAAGGTGGGATGTAAGAATGGTTAGGTTAAAGCCCAGTCTACTACGGAGACTGGGCTTCTTTATTTCGCCGTGTCTCCGCTCCGCGGGACACGGCGAAAATGCATCTATGCCAGTCCGCAGTGTCCCGCTGCGCGGAGACACTGCGGCGAATAAAGGTTGATTTCCAAATTCCATCCATCCTTTCATTCAACCACTAGCCATCAGGTCGCAGCAATCTCACAGTGAAAATTGTCATGATTCAAAAAACCACTATAGAATGGGCGCCGAGGAATCACTGGCTTTGATCTTTGCTGATATTTTCAAACAACAAGAACGACCGCTTTACCTGCTTGCCTTGCGACTTACAAAATCACACCAGCAGGCAAAAGATATTATACAAGATGTCTTTCTCAAACTTTGGGAAGAACGTCATCGTATCAATGAAATTAAAAATATGGAGGCCTGGCTTTATACGCTGACTGAAAATAAAATCATTGATTTTCTGCGCAAGCAAGCTTCTGAAATGAGGCTGAAAGCCGCTGTGGACGAGCGAATGGCTTCTCTTCTCGATGATACGGAAGCGGGCCTCCAGGCCAAGGAATCAAACCAGATTATTCGCAAAGCCATCGACCTTCTTCCTCCCCAACGAAAACTGATCTACCAGTTGAGCAAGGAAAATGATTTGAGTTACCAGGAAATTGCCGGACACCTGAATATTTCCAAACACACGGTAAAGAACCAACTTTCAACCGCCGTCGCATTTATCCGGAGCTTCTTCAAGAAAAGTTTAAAATTATTTTAGAACCGGATAGGAACTTTTTCAGCCTGCTACGTCTTCCCTTAGAAGGACTACCATATGGAAGACAGAATCCGATTGCTGCTTAATAAATACGTTCACGATACTGCCAGCCGGCAGGAGCTCGAAGAATTTTTCGCGTTGATCAGGGATGCGGAAAATGATGAACACCTGCGTTCGATGATCCGCGGTCTTTACGACCAGATCCGTGAAGAGGACGACTCCGTTCCCAGTTATGTTGATGAAGACGGCAACCTGGTATTTGGAGAATCCGCCCTTTCCTTTACCCTTCCCCCTAACAAACCGAGAAAAAACAAATGGGCGGTTGTCGCCATCGCCGCCTGCTTGCTGGCCGTTGCTATCCCGGGATATTTCTGGATGAAGAATAAGCCCGATAATGGTTCAATCGCGTCTAACGAACACCATCAAACCAAAAAAACCACCGACCGGTCTGAGTATCGATATATCCTGTTGCCGGACAGCACCCAGGTTTGGTTGAATGCAAGCAGCACGCTTGAATTCCCAGATCAATTCAAGGGTCCGAAAAGAGAAGTAGTCCTTTCCGGTGAAGCTTACTTCGACGTAAAGCACGCCGAGGACATCCCTTTTATTATCCATACCGGAGAAGTGGCAACCACCGTGTTGGGCACCGCCTTTAATATTAAGGCCTATCCGGGATTCAACGACGTCATTGTTTCTGTAAGTCGGGGTAAAGTAAAAGTTACCCGCGGCGGCCAGCTGCTGGCCACGCTCACAAAGGGTCAGCAGGTGAAAGTGGGAAACAAAACAGATGAGATCACCAAAAAATTAATTGAAGAAAACGATGTGGCTGCCTGGCAAAAAGGCAAGCTGGTTTATGACGATGAACGGTTCGAGGAAATCGTAACGAACCTAAAGCAGATTTATAATGCCGATGTGCGCATCGAAAATGCATTTGTACGCAACCTGAAGGTCTCCACCTCCTTCAGCCGGGAATCGGGAATTGAGCACGCACTGGAAGTGTTGTGCAAACTCACCGATAGTCAGCTACAGGAATCGGGAGGCATTTATTATATCCGATAACCAAACAAATTGAACGCATGCTTAAAACAAAACCTCCGCCGAAACAATGACTGATTGAACAGTAACTATCGCTCTGCTAATAGACCATTATAGAATTTCAAAACCCAAAGCTATGTATGAAAATTTGATAAGGCGCGTCACTCCTGCATTACGCGCCGGAACAAACCACCCAGGTATTGTTCTGCTATCAAGATTCAGGCAAAGAATCGGAAAATTGTCCTGCATTCTTTTGCTGCTTATGGTCAACACTCTTTTTATCGCTGGTGTTGCCCAGGGCCAGGATCTTACCAAAACCACCGTTTCGCTTCAATCGAAAAATACCAGCTTGAAGCAAACCTTTCATTCCATCGAATCACAAACGCCTTTTTCATTCACCTACAAAACCAACGATATCGCGGGATACAGCAATATCAGCTACAATTACAATAGTGTTTCGGTAGCGACTTTGCTGGATGAATTGCTGCGTAATACCGGGCTTAACTACGAGGTGGTGAACAACAATATCATTATTAAACGCTCCGGCAAAGACGAGGCAGAAAAGGTGAACACCAATTCCACAGTAGACGGCACCGTTAGGGGCAAGATCACGAATGCCAGGGGGGAGCCTGTGGGAAGCGCCTCGATACAATTGCAGGGCGCGAAAAGAGGAGCTTCCGCTAATGCAGAAGGTAACTTCACTATCAGCGGTGTGAAAGCCGGTAATTATACCCTGCAGGTTTCATCTGTAGGATATGCTCCGCAATCACTTCCAATTTCAGTTAAGGACAATGAAGCGCTGGACCTGAATATTGTGCTCCTCACCGACAGCTCTCAGATGAATGAAGTAGTGGTAACCGCGCTTGGCATCAAACGCGA
>Ga0163162_10006880_pt1 | contig 11038 bp, 1 predicted proteins | sample S55metaG_FD_115310 | JGI IMG/M metagenome (GOLD analysis project Ga0163162, IMG submission 115310) | Switchgrass rhizosphere microbial communities from Kellogg Biological Station, Michigan, USA - S5-5 metaG | ecosystem: Host-associated > Plants > Roots > Rhizosphere > Soil | place: USA: Michigan...
CGGCGGACGGCACGAGCGGCGAAAACCTCATGAAATTCCATTACGGATATTTCGGGGGCGTCATGGGCGCGGATGGCGACGAGATGGATTGTTTTATCGGCCCCTACCCTGAGTCCGAGCGGGCTTTCGTGATCAATCAGTTCATCAAGGGCGCATTCGATGAACACAAGATCATGCTCGCGTTTCCCGATCAACGCATGGCGGAAGCCGGCTACATGAGCAATTTCACGCCCGGATGGAATGGGCTGGATAGCTGTGTGCCCTGCACCATCGCGCAACTTAAAGACTGGCTTGCGAACGGCAATCACACGACGCCGATCACGCTGGATCAACTATCAATCGACGGACGGAAACAAATGAACAAGGTACTTTGGGACGCGGCGAATGCGCCGATGAAAACGTCGCTCACGCAAATCCTGTACTCGATTCGCCTGCACGACGCCGCCGACGGCCTCATGTTCGACCCGGTCACGTCCGCCGATATCCTCTCAGACCCGGACACTGACGGCGTGCTCGCGCTCGATGCGCTTGTCGTGCCGTTCGTGAAACTACTGCCGCGCATGTCCATTTTGCAGAAGGTCATGAATCGCGCGGGCGGCGCCCTAAGCGTGTCCGCCATGCAGGTAACGGAACCGTTCACGCAAAAAGGCACGACGAACGTGGCGGCGATTTTCGAGCTGTCCGACGGCCAGACGCTGGCAATCTTTTTTCACAATCCCGACGTGACGCCGAAAAAGATCATGCCGACGGACGAACTGGTTTCGTGGAAATGGTTGCTCAACAAGAAGGATATTACGATCGTGGTCGCGCCTGAGCGTGGGCGCGACTTGAACGTCCGGATGGTCGCCGCGCGAATCATGACGCTGGCCGCCCGCAATAGCGCGCGCTTCGTTGCCGCCAACAGCAAGCGCGCCGAGCGTATGACGGCAATCGCCGGACTGGAAACGGAATACAGCGCGAAAACCGAAGTCCTCAATAGCTTGATCGCTGAAATCGATGAGGTGCGTGCAAACCCGATCGCCCGTGTAGCGGCGCCTGTCGAGCCGATTGCTCCCGCGTCGGAACCGGTTGAACCCGTTGAACCTGTCGCAGTGGCGGAACCGCTTGAACTCGTGGCCGAAATCGTGCCGCAACCTGAGCCGATCGTGGCGGTTGTCGAGCCGGTCGCACCCGTGGAACCGGTGCTTGCGGTAGAGACGCCGCCAGTACTCCCCGTACCTGAATCAATCGAACCCGATGTAGATCGTACGCAAGACGTTGCGGCGGTGACTGTCGTGGAGGCGGAACCGCAAGTGCTTGACGTGAGCACGATGGAAACGATTCCTAGCACGTCGGTCGAGCCTGCCGCGCCAGTCGCGGCCGCATGGGAACCCGTGCCGGAAGAGGCGTACGTCAAACCAGAGCCGGCCGCGCTCACGGGCGATTTTGCCGAAGCCGGCGCCGCATGGGCGCGTGCGAATGACAATTCGCGCTTCGCTTGGCTTGAGACGGCCGGCTATGCCCGCAACCCCACGACGTTGAATATCACGGGTCAGTCGCTGATTCACAAAGCGTTTATCGATATGGGAAAGAAGGCGAAAACGGCACTTGCGCCGGTCATTCTTGAGCGCGCCTTGGACGTGAGCGTGCCTGCCGTAGTCGTGGCGCCGGCCGGTCCGACTGACCTTTCGTACCGCGCGAAAGACGATATGTTCACGACGTTCCTCCCGAACACGCCAGCCGGCGAGGAAGCTTGGAAGAAAATTGCCGAACAGTCAGAAGGCACGGGCACAGTTCAAAACTCGCACGTCGAAAGCACGATCGCGCAATTGATCGCGGCCGGCTATACCGTGTCCGAGGATACGAGCGCCCTGCCGAGCCTCGATGACGTGCTCGCGCAGTTGGGCGACCTCGGCGGTGATATTGACGCCGTGGCCGCGCCGGAAGCGCCGGCCGTGGCCGAGCTAATCGGGGAGCCGCTGGTCGAACCTGAAGCCGTGGCGGAACCGCTGGTCGAGCCGGAACCCGTGATTGTTGAACCTGTTGTCGCGGCACTTGTGGATCCGGTGGCCGGCGAGCCGGAACCCGTCACCGTTGCCGACACCATCGAGGCGCCAGCAGAACCCACTGCCGGCGAACCCGGTTCGATGAGCTATGACCCGACCACGCCGGAAAACTACGAGTATGTGCGCCTGCATCCGGAATTGCAGGAGATGTATCAGGACAATCTCGATTCGTTCTTTCAGGGCCGCCTGATCGCTGTTCGCAATGCACTGCGCGCACTGGATTGGGATGGCCCGAAATACGGCACGCTCTCGAAGGATGGTATTGCGGCCGTGTTCAGTTTCGACAAGGTCGGCGCGGGCGGCAATATCGTCGGCTATTCCGTCATGGTCGATACCTATCTGAAAGAAGAAGTGCGCGACGATTTGTCGATGACGGTTGATGTATTCGCCGGCTATGTCAATGCGATGCTTCCCAAGAGCGAGCCAGAGCCGGAAGCGGTAGTTGCAATTGACCCGCTTGTCGCCTATCAGGCACGTCTCGCCGAAGCACGGGCGCTCGGCGTGGCGGCATTCGCGGCCGGCCTTGAACAAGTCCCGGATACGGACCCGGCGCTCGATGCGTCTTACATGGATGACGACAACGCGACGTCGTTCCTTGGACAATGGCTTGAGGGCTGGAAGGATGCGAGCGACGCGGCGATTGTGCCCGCCGAGCCAGAACCGGTCGAGCCGCAGGTTTATCCGGCACTCGGGGCGGAACCGCCCGAAGCAGTTGCGAACCCCGTGGATGCGGACACGGCTTATATGCAAAGCATCATTGAAGGGTCGATGGACCTGACGGATAAGTCGATCCCCGCCACGATGAAAGGCATCTTTGCGACCGTCGGCGACGATGCCGCGAAAAGCGCGCTCTTTCTGGAAGCGGTCAACGCCTACAAAACGTTTGTGATCGCTCTCGCCAAGTCGAAGCTGGCCGCAGCATGAGCGCGCTCGAAACTCTGCGCGTGATCTTTGATGACGCGCGCGGCATGGATTTGGACGCCGCCATGCTCACGGGCGAAGTCATGGCCGCAATCGATGCCGTCGATGCGGCGGCCGGGAACGCGCTCGCGGAACTGGATGCGGCGGCCGTGCTGTCCGCCCTCCTCGATCGACTCACCGCGCCTAAGCGCAGCGTGATCCTGCAAAACAGGGACCGCAGCACGCCCGCGATGATTTCGCAAATGAACGCAATCGCCAAGATGCCGGACTATTACCGCGTCGCGCCGACGAAGGAATTCGCAAGCGGGACGCCGATCGTGTTCGGTAATGACGATTCGATGCCGACGCATATCGCCTATGGCCGCAAAGACAAGGCGGTCGCGGCCGACGGCCGGCGCTTTCCGGTGCAATACGCCGTGGTCGAGGCGGCTGACCTCCTCACGAGCAACACGGCCGATGGCATCGCGAATGCCGACTACACGAACGGCGTGCCGGGCAAGCTGCGCGCGATCGCGGGTAACGGGCGCGTCGCCGGCCTCGTGGCGGGCTTCGCGCGGGGAACCGCCGCCGAGTATGTCCAGGAGCTAACCGAGGACGACACGACCGGCGTCGCGCCCGCAGTCATCGGCAATTTCAAATCGCCCGTGCTCGTTCGAATCATGCAGGCCGGCGACGTGACGGAAAACATCGGCGATATCTCGAACCAGAAAGGTACGTCCGACTTGTCGCCAGTCGAGGCAGCGCAAAACGACGCGAAGCGCCTCGACCTCGGCGACGTGGACGTGTCCGATGACGGCAAGCCTACGGAATCCGCTGCGCTTGCGTTCATCGCCGCGATGCCGGAAGCCGAGCGCAACAATTTGATGGATGGCAAGCAACCCGGCCAGCGCGCATATGACCGGCTTATGGCCGCGACCTTTTGGAAAGCGTACGAGGCGCCCGAACTCGTGCGTCTCTACGCTCAGTCGGCAGATACCGAAATCAAGACGATCCTCGGCGGCATGGCGAGCGCGGCGAGCGAACTCGCGCGGCTCGATGGCGCGGGCGATCTGGATATTCGCGGCGTCGTGACGGAAGCGGCAAGCCTTGCGGTCAATGCCAAGCGCCAAGGCGTGAAGCTGGCGGACTTCGCCAAGCAAACCGATATGACGTTGTCGCCTGACACGATGGCCGTCGTACGCCTGTTCGCCGACAACATTCGCAGCGCGAAAAAGATTGGCGAGCGCCTGCGCGCCGCCGCGCGCTACGCCTACGAAGAATTTACGAAAGAGGATTCCGATATGTTCGGACCTGTCGAAAAGGCAAGCCGCGCGGAAGTGCTCGAACGCCTGAAAAATGAGCCGGTGCAAGCCGTCTCGATGTTTGACTCGGTAGACCCGATGCGCGCGCTCGAACTGGCCGGGAGCCTGTTGGAAAAGACAACCGCCCTATCCGAGTCCAGCGACGATCCTATGGCCGTGCTGACGCTCTCCGGCGATATCTTGGCGATCATTGCGGAACTCGAAAATGACACGGTTCCGCCTGACGTTCTCGCCGCGCGCGTGATCGCGGCCGGCGTGCTTGGCGCGAAGGCGTTCGCGGACGGCAAGCCCGCCACGCCCGCATTGAACGCCGATATCGATCCGCTCCTCGCTGACCTGAAGGTCGGCGAAGGTATTCCGATTCTGAAGGCTTATACCGACGCATGGATGGCGGCAAATATCGCCGCGCCGATCGCGCCCGCTGAACCCGTCACGGATGAAATCATGCTCTCTTACATTCGCATCGCCGCCGACTCGATCGAGGAACTACGCCGTATCGACGTCTACCGCATGCTCAGTTCGATCGCATCGGACAACATCGACGGCGTGACGCGCGCCATGCTCGCGACTTGGATCACGGCCAAGCGCGCGGACCTTGCCGCCGAGGTGGCGAGCGTCATGGCCGAGGAGTACCCCGCCGATTCGTGGACGTCGATTGAGCCGGCCGCCTCACTCGCCGCGCCCTTGCCTGAAGGCGGCGCGTTGCTTCCCGCCGATGCGCCGGCCGTCGCGACCGTTGCCCTTGATGTGTCGGCAGTCAGCCCGCAGCGCGCCGATGACTTGATGTTTCTAGCGGACGTGGCCGGCGAGAAAGTCGATATGTGGGATGACGCGCTCACCGATCGAATCGAGACGATCGCGGCCGCGCACGAGGGTGATTCGGAAGTCGAAACCGCCATCAAAAACGCGGTCACGACCTACGCCGATTTCATGACGAAAGCCATGTCGGCGCCTGCCTGAAGGCCGCCAGACGGTAGGAAAACGCCGGGCAGTTTGAGAGAGGGCCGCATCGATACTTTGATGCGGCCTTTCTCTTTCCCTCCCGGCGATCCATGACCCTCCTTATTCTCGATGACGCCGGCAACGGCTTGGCGTCAACGCTCCAACGCCTGAAGCTGGCGAAGGAAGCCGCAACGCTCATTCAGAAGCGCGCGACCCTTTCCGGCGACACGGCCGGCGTCATGGAATTGCTGACCATCGGTAAGCGGCTGCGCGCGATCGCCATCGCCCTTGGCGCGAACGTGCCGAAGCCTGCCGTTGTCGCGCCAGTCCGCACGGAACCGACTGCCGAGTTTTACCCGGAAGAAGGCAAGCGTACGCTCGGCCAGCGCCAAAAGGACAACAACGCCGCGATTGCGCTTATCGCCCGCATCAAAGCCGGCGACGTCGTGGTGACCGATGCCGAGCGCGCCATCCTCGCCAAGTATTCCGGCAACGGTGGCGGCCTGACGGGCGCCGACGGCCTCACGGGTTCGCCACATGAGTACTACACGCCCAAGCCGATCGCGGAAGCCATGTGGAGCTTGCTCGGCGAACTCGGATTCAAGGGCGGCGCCACGCTGGACCCGTCGGCGGGTAGCGGCATCTTTACCGCGACGCGCCCGAAATCGGCCGTCATGACTCAGATCGAACTCGACGAAACGAGCGGCGCGATCAACGGCGCAATCAACGATGGCCCGACCGTCTCCACGACCGTTTCACCATTCGAAGCGATTGCGGCCGCGACTCCGGATGAAATTTACGACGCCGTCATTACGAACGTGCCCTTTGGCGACCACGCCATGCGCGGCGACAACGCGAGCAAAGACAAGCGTTTCGGCAAAGCGAACTTGCAGGAATATTTCATCCAGCGGGCGCTCCAAAAGCTGAAGCCTAACGGCCTCGCCGCGTTCATCGTTCCGAAATCGATCGTCTCCGGCAAGGGTGCGAAGGAATCAAAACTTCGCCTCAATGCTTCACTCATGGCGGAATTTATCGGCGCCTATCGCCTGCCGAACAGCATTTTCACGACGGCGGCCGCCGACGTCACGACCGACCTGATCGTGTTCCGGAAGTACTCGCGCGAGACGGCGCAAAAGATCGAGGAATTGCAGGCGCAAAACCCGGAAGTGCTTTCCGCCTCGCGCGTGCTGTGGGATGAGTTTTTGAACGGCCAGTACTTCGCTGGCGCCGGGCGCAAATACATTCTTGGCGAGGAAGGCGAAAAGAGCGGCAAATTCGGCATGGTCGCGGCCGTGCTCAATGACGATTCGATCAGCAACATTGCGAAACTGATTCGCCGCTTCCCTGCTTCGCACATTGATTGGGGCGTGCTCAATGCGAAGGAAACGACGCCAATCGTGTATGACGACGGCGACGTGATCCATTCGAACGGCCAGACGCTCGAAATGAAAGACGGCGAATGGCACGCGCTTGATTCGGCGATCGCCGAGGACCGCGCAATGGTCGAACTCGGAACCAAGATTCAACGCCCGCTTGACGCCGTTAATAATGCGGTGACGTGGGCGCAAGCCTCAAGCTACGCGCAGGCGCAAGTCGCCAAGGGCGCCTATAGCCGCGTGCCGGCGTGGTTCATGGCGACCAAGATGGCGCTCGACACGCTTGGCGGCGGCGAGCTACAGCCGTGGTGGGAAGCTGTGACGGCCGGCATGTCCGCGATGGAACTCATGCAGGAAGCGGACGCAGTCGAGCCGCGCAACTACCTCGTGGACTTTCCGCTGCTGTCGGCGCAACTCGCGCGCGTGCAGTCGTACGGCAACAAAACAATCGGCCGGGCATCGTTGCTCGTGAAAGACGCGCTGCGCTCGATTCGGAACGTGCGCACCAAGGGCGAATTCACGCCGTTTTGGCTTGGCACGATCAAGGCGAACATTGAGCATGTTGCGCTCACGCCGACGCAGTTGTATGAAAAGGTCAAGTACGAGAGCGAGGACCAGACCGGTTACGTGCACGCGGACAAGCTGCGCGAAGCGTTCTCGGAATTCGACCCGCTGACCTCCGACGATTGGTGCGTGGCCGCTGACGGCGTCTCAGTTCGTCACGCCAACGATTACTACTCCGGCACGTACGGCGCTTTTCTCGCGAATGCGGAAGCTGACCTTGCGGCCGCCACGGATCCAGCGGTGCGCGCCAAGATTGCGCGCCAGATGGAAGCCGCGAAAGAGCGCATCAACGTAATCGATGTTTCGTCGATGACGTTCTCGCTGTTCACGCCGCACATTTCCATGCTCCAAAAGCTGGAATTCTTTAAAGAATACGTCTCGGCCGATATCTTTTTGACGACGGACGCCGACGGCCGCGACGTGTTTGATATCAAACAGTCGTCATCCTCGCGCCTGAATGATGAGGAAACGCAGCAACGCAAGGCGATGCAACGCTTTGTGAAGGGTTACTTGCGCAATCAAAACATCACGACGATGAGCAAGTCGAATGATGTGGAGACGGACCCCGACCGCGAAGCCGCCCTACTGCGCCGCATCAAGGAAATTAGCGATAAGGCGAAGGCGCAGTTCGATGCGTGGGCGCGCGCGAATGACGAAGTGCAAACCGCGCTTCACAACAAACTGAATTCGCCGGACGTGCTGCGCTTTATCGAGGAGCCGGACGGCACGCCCGTTGATATCCCGAACCTGAATACACAAGGGTTCCGCCCGCACACGTACCAATACGCGGCCGTGCGCCGGTTCTCGCGCAACTTCTCCGGCGTGCTCGGCTTTGACGTCGGACTCGGCAAGACCCTGACGGCGCTCGCGGCCGTTCAATACGCGCAGTCCATCGGCGTCAAGAAAAAGACGTTCTTTGTCGTGCCGAACGCGACGCTCACGAACTGGCGCAAGGAAGCGAACAAGGCGTATCTCGATACGAGCGATTGCCTGTTCGTGGGACTGATCACGAAAAACGGAAAGGATAAGGTCGATAACGCCCAAGTGAAAGCGGACTTGAACGTCATTCGTGAAAACCGCCACGCGAAGATTTTCATGACGCTGGAAGCGTTCAAGCTAATCCCGGTTCGCGAAGAAACGATGGACGCATACGTCAGATATCTGACGGAAAACGACGATGCGTATTTGCTTGCCGAGGAGGATGCGAGCAAGAAAAAAGCAAATATCGCGGCGGCCGCGCAAGGCGATTCGGTGAAGGCGACCGGTACGAAATCGGGTGCGATCCCCTACTTTGAGGATATGGCGGTCGATTCGCTCGTGCTCGATGAGGCGCACAACTACAAGAATTCCAAGATGACGTCGAGCGAATTCAAGGGCGCTAAATACCTGGCTGATCCAACGAAATCGCAGCGCGGCATCGACATGCAAGCCAAGGCGTGGTTTGTTCGTGGTCTGTCGCCGCGCAATGACGGCGTGCTCTCGCTCACCGCGACGCCGATCACGAACAGCCCGCTTGAGGTGTATTCGATGCTGACCCTCGCACTCGGCGAGCGGGAAGTGAATTCGCTCTACGGCGTGACCGGCGCAGATTCGTTCATGGCCGGCGCGTGCGATATCGACGAACGAGAGGAAGAAAATATTGTTGGTGTCCTGCGCCCGGTGCGCGTCTTTACCGGCCTGCAAAATGCCGGCCTGCTGCGTCGCCTACTGCAAACCTCGGCGGTGATCAAAACCGCTGACGACGTGAAAGCCGATGGCCTGAAAATCAACGTGCCGGAATTCGATGAAATCGCGACCGGCGTGGATATCGGCGCGGAATCGATCGATCGCATCATCGGCTACAAAGAGGACTATTTAGAAGCCGTTGAAGCCATGAAAGGCGGCGCGGCCTCCCCTGAGCAAAAGCTGACCGGAAGCCCGTTCAACCTGATTCGCAAGATGACGCGGGTGATCAACGATCCGGAACTCGATACCGGCGTGTTCATTTTCAAGGTCGGCGCGGACCAGATCGAGGGCGCGGCGAAGGCGATCGCCGCGTTCAACACGAAGAATATCGGCGAGGAACGCGATTACGCGGATCCACACGCAAGCCCGAAAGACGTCCGCATCAAGATTGTGAAGGATACGGAAACCGGCGAATCCATCTCGAAATTCATGGTGACCGTGCGCGCGCGTGCCGGCGAAGGCGGCCGGACGGTCGAACTCCTGTCTACCGATTATTCCGCGCAAGACACGCTTTTGAAGCTGCTTGACGCGCAGGGCATCGTGACGGGCATCAACGTTTCGCCGAAACTCGCCGCGCTGATCGCGAACGTGAAGAAAGAAGCATGCGCGCCGCGCTACGGTGCGCAGTCAAAGCAACTCGTTTTCTGCGACGAACTGAGCCTTCACCACAAAATCAAGCTGGCGATCGCGCAGGCTATCAGCTTGTCGCCCTCGAAAATCAAGATCGTCAATGCCGTGTCCGTCGATATCGCCGGCATGCAGGACGTACAGGACGGCTTTAACGCCGATGGCGAGGACAATAAATACACGATCGCCATCATGAACAAAAAGGGCGAAGTCGGTATCAACCTCCAAAAAGGCACACAAGCAATTCATCACCTGACGATCGGCTGGACGCCGGACTCGGTTCATCAACGCAACGGGCGCGGCGTGCGTCAGGGCAATCCGATCGCGAACGTCAACATCTACCATTACGACGCCGACGGCACGTTCGATGCCTATAAGCGCAAGCTGGTCGGCATCAAAGCGGACTGGATCGGCTCGCTCATGACAGGCGACGAAGCCAAGATCAAGATCGAGGGCGATATGACCTCGGCGGATTACGAATTGCTCGCAAGCGCGGTCGGCGATGCCGGCGCGATGGATCGCATCAACGATGAAATCGTGGCGCGCAATAAGCGGGAGAAAGCGGCCGCGAACAAGGCGAAGCAGATGCAGAGTATCCGCATCATCGGCACGAACATGGAATGGCTCAAAAAATTCGGCGCTGGCGCAGACAACACGAACGAGCGCATCGGCTTTGCGAATTGGGTCAATGCCAAGGTCGCCGCGATCAACGCGACGATGTCAAAAGCCTCGGACGTGAAAAAGCGTTTGTACGATACCGAGTCGGTAATCATGCAAGAGCGGCTTAAAAAGCAACTTGCGGAAATCACCACAAAGCTTGCTGCGCAAACGGCGGTGATCGCTGGCCTCACGTCTGGCTACGCCTCGGCCCTGCCGTCTAAGCGTGAGTCCTATTCGCAGATCACGACCGGCGAGCGCGAAACCGCCGCGTACGCGAACTGGCAGAAAGACGCCAACATCACGCAGCGAATGAGCGACGAGGCCGCTGTGGGCTACGGCAACCGCACTGACGACGGGTATTCCGCTGAAGCCCTCGCGCAGTTTATGGATGGCGGCGCGCAGGAAATCGCGGGCGTGCTGGTCGCGGTCGGCTCGCTCGTGGACTACCAAAACGAATTGCTGATTGTCCGCAAGTCGATTCGCGCATCCAGTAAAGGACTGGTCGGTTATAGCCCGGTCACGCGCAAGGATACGGAACTGCTGCGCATGACGGGCGCCAAGTTTGTTGCTAAGGGCGATCCGGCATGGTCCGCACTGGTCGCGCGCGCGATCGCCATCGATGAGGCGACGATTGCAGCCAACCCGAAGGGGTTCGAGGCGAATAGCGCCTATCTGTATGCCGGCGCGATCGAAGCGGTACGGGAAGGGCTTACCGTGTCGATTCCATCGGCCGAACTCGATCCTGCCTCGTTCGCGTTCATCGCACCGCGCTTCCCGTTTGCGCTCGAGGAGAACCCCAAGAGTAGCGCGTTCATTGATCGCATCGCGGCCGAACAGGATGGCGTGATTTCGCACAAGTCGAGTTACGGCATGGTTC
>Ga0163162_10006881_pt1 | contig 11037 bp, 9 predicted proteins | sample S55metaG_FD_115310 | JGI IMG/M metagenome (GOLD analysis project Ga0163162, IMG submission 115310) | Switchgrass rhizosphere microbial communities from Kellogg Biological Station, Michigan, USA - S5-5 metaG | ecosystem: Host-associated > Plants > Roots > Rhizosphere > Soil | place: USA: Michigan...
ACTCATACGAATTTTGAAAAGCTGCGGGTTTATCAATTGGCTGAAAAACTTGCGGATCGAATTTGGAAGATAGTTATTAAATGGGAGTACTTTCCCAGGCTTTCGATTGGCAAACAAATTGTGACTGCCGCTGACGGGGTGGGATCTAACATCGCAGAAGGTACCGGGCGCGGCAGTATTCAATACAATCGTCGATTCATTAAGATAGCTCGCGGCTCGTTCTATGAAACCAAGCACTGGCTTCGAAGGTCCTACAAGCGCCAGTTGCTGACGGAAGCTGACGTCAACGACCTAAGACCTATAATCGACGAACTCTAGCCAAAGTTGAATGCCTACTACCGGTCTGTAGATAAGGCTGCCGAAAGCATACAAACAAAGAACAAAGCTCAAAGCACAAAGCTCAGAAACTAGATACTGGCCCATGTTGGAACTCCGCAATATCACCAAACGTTTCGGCGCCGTCGTGGCTAACGACAACGTCAACATCGTCGTAAAGCCGGGGACGATTCATGCCATCGTTGGAGAAAATGGGGCTGGAAAGTCAACCGCCATGCGCATCGCTTACGGGTTTTATACTCCTGACAGCGGTGACATCCTCGTGGACGGTCAGCCTCGTGAGATCAAATCTCCTCACGATGCGATCGCATTGGGTATTGGAATGGTTCACCAGCACTTTATGCTGGTTGAACCCATGACCGTCGCCGAAAACATTGTCCTGGGATCGGAACCCGGGTCCCCCGTTGTCCTTGATCTAAAGAAGGCTGCAGCCGAAATCAGGAAACTCTCCGAAGAGTTCAAGCTCGCAGTAAATCCACATGCCCCCGTCGAACATCTTTCTGTTGGACAACAACAGCGAGTCGAGCTGCTAAAAGCGTTGTATCGCCACGCCCGCCTGTTAATTCTTGACGAGCCCACAGCGGTTTTGACGCCTCTCGAAGTTGAAGAGTTCTTCGCGATTCTGAGGCGAATGCGGGAACAGGGAAAGACCGTAATCATAATCACTCACAAACTTTCGGAAGTGCTCGCTGTCTCTGATGAGGTCACGGTGATGCGTGATGGCAAAGTGGTCGGCAGAGTCCAAACGAAAGACACCAATGCTGCGGAACTTGCGCGCATGATGGTGGGCCGTGAAGTTCTTTTGCGAGTCGAGAAGCCTGAGCCAACGATTGGCGAGACCAAGTTATTGTTGAAAGACTTAACAATAAAAGCTCGAGATGGAGCAACCCCGGTAAAAGGAGTCTCATTTGAAGTTCGTAGGGGCGAGATTGTAGGCATCGCGGGTGTTGAGGGAAACGGGCAGACGGAACTGATCGAGGCTTTGGCTGGCTTAATCGATCCAGTTCAGTTATCCGGAGAGATCAATTTCGAAGGTAAAGACATCACACGCGCCGGTGCACGTTCCAGACGCGAATTGGGCATCGCTCACATTCCAGAGGATCGGCATCGCAGAGGCCTGTTGTTGGATTTCACTCTCGCTGAAAATTCGATCCTTGGCGTGCATTATCGACCGCCGATTGCGTCTGGTGTGGGAGATATATTCCTCGACAACAAGGCAATTCAATCGAGGGTGAACGAAATCATTGAGCACTTCGACGTCAGACCCCGTAACCCACTTCTACCCGCTAAAGCGCTCTCCGGCGGGAATCAACAGAAGCTGATAATTGGCCGCGAGTTTCACGTCGATCCGAAACTCTTGCTCGTGTCACAGCCAACTCGCGGCGTTGATATCGGCGCCATTGAGTTCATTCATCGCAAACTGGTGAGCCTGCGTGATGCCGGGTGCGCAATACTGCTCGTCTCGGCTGAATTAGAGGAAGTGACCAGCCTGGCGGATCGATTGCTTGTTATTCACGAAGGCAAGATTGTCGGTGAAGTGGATCCGAAAGTGACGACGGTGGAGGAGATAGGGTTGTTGATGACGAGGGGACACTAGAACTTGAACTTTGTTCTTTGAACTTTGTTCTTTGTGTCCAAAGCCCAATCAGAATTCAATCAACAGGAGTTGAACAAAGCACAAAGCTCTAAGCACGAAGTTCAAAGCCCAGTAACTAACAACCTAAGATGCCTACTCTCCTTCGCCAAATCCTTTTCCCTCTTATCGCCGTTGTTGCGGCGTTTATTGTGGGGGGCATTCTCATACTGTTGGTTGGTGACAATCCCATTGTTGCCTATCGGCTGTTGCTTGGGAGCGCACTGTCATGGCCAGACGGTATTGGCTATACACTTTTCCACGCTACGCCACTCATCTTCACCGGCCTTGCAGTACTCGTCGGATTCCGCTGCGGTCTCTTTAACATCGGCGCCGAGGGACAACTTTACGTCGCAGCCTTTGCCACAGCTTGGGTGGGAATCACGTTTGCAAACCTGTCGGCCTGGTTGCTCGTGCCGTTTTGTTGTGTGGCCGCGATTCTTGTTGGCGCGGCGTGGGCAGCGATACCTGGAGTGTTGAAGGCTAAGTTTGGTTCACATGAAGTGATCAATACGATCATGTTGAACTTCATTGCAGTAGCGCTCGTCAGCTACTTCACCCAGTATCACTACAAAGTTCCCGGCGATCCGATTCTGGAGACATCCACGATCGGACAGGGAGCCCACATCGCGCGCTTAGGCAGGTTTATCCATGGGTTCCCGGAGCGTATTCCTCTGAATGTAGCTTTTCTACTCGCGTTGCTTTGTTGTTTGCTGGTCTACATCTTTCTGTGGAGAACAAAGTGGGGTTACGAGATTCGTTCTACTGGAAGCAATCCCTCCGCTGCGGAATATGGTGGTATCTCGATCGGTAAACAGATTGTGCTGGCGATGGCCGTATCTGGCGCACTGGCCGGCATGGTTGGCATCAACGACGTGATGGGTTACCACTATCGATATTACGATGGCTTCTCGGATCAATATGGGTTCACCGGTATTGCCGTCGCACTTCTGGGTCGCAATCATCCGGTCGGTGTGATACTGGCCGCATTGTTATTTGCGGTGTTGCAGCACGGCGGTATCTACGTGGATGGTTTTTCGGAGCACGTTACCAAGGACATCGTTCAAGTCTTACAGGGAATCATTATTCTCTTTGTGGCCGCGGAGTCTTTCTTCAAATACATGTCGAGCCGCCTTGGCCTAAACCGATCTGCGAAGGTCTAAACGATGAGAGACATCTTCACGCTTGCGCTTATTACGTCGACTATTCGCCTGGCGACTCCTTTGATCCTCGCTGCACTTGGAGGAATGTTTTCGGAGCGCTCCGGTGTTATCAACATCGCACTGGAAGGGAAGATGTTGGCGGGAGCATTTACAGCCGCGGCAGTTACATACGCAGCTGATACTAAACTTCATCTGGGTAATGCGAGTCCCTGGGTTGGATTGCTCGCCGCGATTCTTGCGGGGCTTTTTATCGCGGCTATCTATGCTGTGACTTGCATCCGTTTTAAAGCTGACCAGGTCGTCAGCGGCGCTGCAATTAACATTTTGATGTTGGGCATTCCCGGTTTCTTGAGTGGTGCATTCTTTTTGTCGTCGGGTTCAACACCACAACTTCCAAAAGAACACTTGATTCCAACAACTCCTATAGTGATTGCTTTCGCAATGGTTTTTGTTAGTTGGTACGTGATGTATCGCACACCTTTTGGCTTGCGACTTCGTGCAGTTGGAGAGAAGCCGGAAGCGGCTGATGCTGCGGGAGTCAGCGTAACTCAGATACGGTACTGTGGCGTGTTGTTGGCAGGTGCGCTTGCAGGTATCGGAGGAGCCTATCTTTCGATTGGGCAGTCATCTCTATTTACAAGAAACATGACGGCGGGCCGAGGGTTCATTGCGCTGGCGGCGTTGATCTTCGGAAAGTGGCGTCCGGTGCAGACGATGCTAGCGTGTCTTTTGTTTGGTTTCACCGAGGCAGTTTCAATTCAAATGCAAGGCGCGGTAAAGTTACCCTCGGGCGAGGATATACCGGTTCAATTTATTCAGATGGTGCCGTACGTCTTGACGATCATTGTGCTAGCCGGTTTCATCGGATCGTCCAAGCCCCCAGGAGCTTTGGGAATCCCCTACCAGAAAGAAAAGTAATCGGGAGTTGGTTAATGACTGAGCAAGTGGCGAGCACGGGTCTCTACGAGCGCGCTGAACATGCGGCACGCATCATTCGTTCGCGGACAACTGAAACTCCACGTGTAGCAATTGTATTGGGCAGCGGTCTTGGTGGATTTGCCGACGACTTCGATGAGCCCGTTGGAATTCCATACGAAGAGATTCCGGGTTTTGCCCGCTCAACAGCGGAAGGACATGCCGGTCGATTAGTCATCGGCAAGATCGATCAGGTTCCATTGGTCGCGATGCAAGGCCGAGTTCATTTTTACGAAGGCTACTCACTCGAACAAGTTACGTTTCCTATTCGCGCGTTTAAGTTACTTGGAATCAAAACACTGATTCTTACGAATGCCGCAGGTGGAGTTAACGTGCAACTGACACAGGGCGCGCTAATGGTCCTCAGCGATCACCTGAATCTGATGGGCGACAATCCTCTCCGCGGTCCGAACGATTCACGATTTGGCCCTCGGTTTCCCGATCTTACGTCGGCCTACTCGCCGGAGCTTCAAGAGATCGTGGTTGAAGAGGCCAAGGCTTTGGGCGTTGAAATCCGGCGAGGTATCTATGCGGCTTTGTCTGGACCAAGCTATGAAACACCGGCTGAGATTCATTTGCTCAGGGCTCTGGGTGCTGATGCTGTTGGCATGAGTACGGTTCCTGAAGTTATCGTGGCTCGACAGATGAATATCGAAGTACTAGGCATCTCCTGCATCACCAACATGGCTGCAGGTATTAGCGATCAGCCCATCAATCATGAGGAAGTGATGGCAACCGGCGATCGAGTGAGAGAGACATTTACTCAGTTGTTGCGACGAGTGGTGAGCCGAGTGAGTAGTAGGGTATAAGAACTAAGATTTTTGCTGCGTAATTTTTGCGTTGCAGCCGAGTAGATAGTCTGGACAGGAATTGTAAGAATGATAATTGGTATTTCTGGTGGTACGGGATCTGGAAAGACAACCGTTGCAAATCGCATTCTGGAATCTGTTAGCGCCAGTGAAGTAGTTTTTATTCAGCAAGACTCCTATTACCGCAATCTCAAGGATCTTCCTCTCGACTATCGTCAAGTCGCAAATTTTGATCATCCTGATGCCCTCGACAATGATTTGTTGGTGAACCATGTCCGTAAGTTAAAAGCAGGCGAACCGATCGATTTGCCGCTTTACGATTTCAAAACGCATTCCCGTTTGGTTGAAACGCGGGCCGTCGAACCCAAGCCGATCGTCATAGTTGAAGGGATCCTGATATTTGCGGAGCCGCGCTTGCTCGAGCAAATGGATATCAAAGTCTTCGTCGACACGCCCGACGATATTCGCTTCATTCGACGATTGCGTCGTGATATCGCAGAGCGTGGTCGTACTGTCGAATCCGTCATCGAACAATACGTTGCGACTGTGCGTCCGATGCATATGCAATTTGTCGAACCATCGAAACGACACGCGGACGTAATTATTCCTGAAGGTGGTCATAATCTTGTGAGCATTGATTTGTTGAGCGGAAAAATTCGCGAAAAGCTGGCCAGTGCTTTACATCCAGTTGGAGGTCAATTTTGAGCGAACACAATTTCCAATCGTTAATTGAAGCGGCGCAGAACGCACGATTGCAGGCAGTAGCACCATTCTCAGGTTTTCCTGTCGGAGCTGCGGTGAGATCCGAAAGCGGAAAGATCTATACCGGCTGCAATATTGAAAGCGCAAGTTATGGATTGACGGTGTGCGCTGAAAGGGTTGCTATCTGGAAAGCACTATCAGAAGGCGAGAGACATTTCACTGAATTGGCCGTCGTTGCCGACACTGAAACACTAACGCCGCCGTGCGGAACATGCCGGCAGATCATCTGGGAATTCGCGCGGGGCGCTACAATTGTCTTCGCAAATCTCAAGGGTGAGAGCGAAACGTTTCAAATGGCTGAACTGTTGCCGAGGGCATTTGACGCACGTTTTCTTCGAAGTGCTAAGAAGTAGTGTTGTCCGATATGCTTCAGCTGTCGGAAAAGCTGCATAATCGAAAGATCTCCGAGCTGAAGCATATCGGACAAAAACTTTCCCTGACATCCTTATGCGAAATCGTCTAGTTGTTCTGTTCACTCTGATCGCCATGGTTATCAGTACGACTTCACAAGCCAACGCTCAGAATCGGCTGGAACGAGTTGATCTGCTTGTGCTTGGTGGGACCATCGTGACTATGGACGTGTCGCGCAGTGTAATTGATGATGGTGCGATAGCAGTGAAAGACGGACGGATCATTGGCATTGGTTCCCGGGCGGAGATCGAACGCCGCTACACCGCACCCAAGAAAATCAGCGGAGTAGGAAAGCTAATCACACCCGGACTCATTAACGGACACACCCACATCCCGATGGTTCTTTTTCGTGGCCTGGCAGACGACATGGACCTGCAGGAATGGTTAACGAAATATATCTTTCCAGCCGAAGCAAAGAACGTAAATGAAGAATTCGTTCGTGTCGGAACTCGCCTTGGTCTCGCGGAAATGATTCGAGGCGGCACCACCACCTACTGCGACATGTACTACTTTGAAAACGCAATTGCGGAGGAAACATTCGCTGCAGGTATTCGAGGTGTGCTGGGTGAAACGATAATCGACTTTCCAGTCGCTGATAACAAGACGAACGCCGAAGGGATGGCCTACGTTGAAAAGTTTGTCAGTCGCTGGAAGGGGAACGACTTGATTGTGCCGGCCATCGCGCCGCATGCACCGTATACCGTTTCAGAAGATCATCTGAAAGCAGTTCGCGCGTTCTCGGATCGCACCGGGGCGCCGATCGTTACACACGTTTCAGAAACTAAGCGCGAAGTTGATGACAGCGTGAAAGCCAAAGGGGCAAGTCCGGTTGCTTATCTTGAGCGGATCGGATTTCTTAACGAACGTGTTATCGCTGCGCACGTGGTGTGGCCCCAGGGGACCGACATCAATATTCTCAAGCAACGTCGCGTCGGGGTTATTCATAATCCTCAATCGAATATGAAGCTCGCGTCAGGAGTTGCTCCTGTGCCGCGGATGATGAACGAAGGTGTCTTGCTGGGATTGGGAACCGACGGAGCCGCCTCAAACAATGACTTGAACATGTGGGAAGAGATGGACACGGTGGCGAAGTTGCACAAGGTGTTCAGCGGAGATCCCAAAGTGATCTCGGCCCAACAGGCATTTGAACTCGCCACAATCCGCGGGGCGGCGGCGCTTCATCTTGAAAAAGAAATAGGTTCACTGGAAACAGGCAAACGAGCCGACATCCTTATCATAGAGCGCGATTCATTGAATCAGATTCCGCTCTACAACATTTATTCAGATTTGGTCTATGCCACTAAAGGGTCAGACGTTGAGAGCGTGATAATCAATGGCCGTATCGTCATGCAAGACCGTCGACTATTGACCTTGAATGAGGCTGCAATTAAGCGGGATGCCCGGGTTTTCAGGGAAAAGATCGCTAAGAGTCTGAGCATTGCACCTGAGAAGTGATTCTGTCGATGTACCGTCCGGACGCTCCTCCCAACTCACAGCTTGTTTAACGTGCGACGATAAGTCCTGTGGTAGCAACGCGAAAAGTGTCGCTTGCCTCATTTATCTTATCCGGCCATAATAAGGTGTCGAAGGTGGTTAATCTTTAAAGCGAGCCTGCTGCTCGCTTTTGTGTTTCTGGGAGTTAAGTAATTTGAGTTCTTTTTCGCCTGCCCTACATTCGCGTGTAATTTTCCCGACAGTCTTTATCCTAATTGCCGCAATCGCCGCGGTTGCACAGTCGTCTCAGCCCAATTCCCCGGCACCACCCACAAACACTTCAAATCAAACAAAAACAACCCCTTCTGCAGTGATGCCGGCTAACGGAGTCAATACGCCTGTCCAAGCCGCAGTGACAACACCAACTTCTGTACAAGTCGCGCCGCCGGAGAACACTCCGGAGGTCAACCCCGCGCTTCGGAGAATCGAGAGGGCCCGTGCATTAGCAGCTGCACACCAGCTCCAACAAGCGGCGACTGATCTGGAGAACATTCGGGTGTCGGTAAGTGACATAGCATTACGCAATGTTACGACCTTGATGCTCATTGGCATTCATATGGAAGAAGGGAATTACGTTCGAGCACAGGCACTGCTCGAGGAGAGTTTCCAGGCTCGTGCAGCTCAGAAAGACGAATCGCTTCGTACCTATTTCGCAATGGCTGGACAAACAATAAATGGCGTTCGATCGCACCTGGCCCGCTACCGCACGTTTGGAATTAACCCAAGCGATACAGATTTGCCGGTTGAGGCGAATACAGATCTTGAGAGAGTGCGTGGTTTGCTCGAGCGCGTTGCCAGCCAGGCGAAGGAAATTGGCAATGAGGCGGGCCGTTCGTACGACGCAGTTGCTCTTCAGGAAGACGTTGTTGGCATCCGTCTAACATTGCCGCGTGATGATGCGGATCGCGAAAAGTGGCAGAGTGAGTACGTGGCAGTTCGCGAAAGATTGGCTGGATCACAGGCCCAGATAACCTCTATTGGTCGTTCGACACTCCTTGACGCCGTCACATCCAAGGTACCGAATCCATTCGCGACAAAGCCAGCTGCTACGACAGATGGTGCGTCAACTCCAGGTAATGCCGCTAACAAACCTGCGGCCGAATCACAAAATCCCGCTATATTAACGAGCACCGCAACAACTACAACCGAGACGCGTGAACCTCAATTGATTAGCACAGGCTCTTTAAACGGTCGTGAGAGCAAACGCGTAACACCGGTCTATCCTGCGGTGGCTAAAAATGCCGGAGTTGCCGGCACCGTTCGCGTCTTTGCCATCATCGACGAGAACGGTAAGATTTGGGTCACTAACTCGGAAGGACCCACGCTGCTTCGCAAAGCCGCCGAGGATGCCGCAAAAGGTTGGACATTCCCACCCACTCTTGTAAGCGGCAAGCCCGTGAGGGTCGCCGGTTACCTCGATTTTGATTTCAAACTCTAAGACAGGTGTTTCGTCTAAATCATTGCCCTTCATCGAGTGCCCAATCTTGACTTTAAAGTAAGGTTTCCCTTAAGATGCGGTCAGTTAACGATTTAGTCGATTTCTTATGAAACTTTCTGCTCAAGAAGAATACGGACTGAGATGTCTTCTGCAGCTCGCGCGGGCAGATAGAGAGGGCGAGTCTTTGACCCTCTCCCAGATTGCGAGCCAGGAAGGAATATCGTCCGCAAACGCTGGGAAGCTGATGTGGATTCTGGCGAAAGCCGGTCTCGTTCAATCAACGCGAGGAACAAAGGGTGGCTATGCTTTGGCTCGACCGGCAGACGACATTCGGCTCAACCAGGTAATTCGCGTGCTTGAAGGTGAGCCGGCTGAGTCGCACTGCAAGAGCTATGCGGGCGTGCTCGAAGCATGTATTCACACGGGCGATTGTGGAATTCGGCCAGTGATCGTGGAGTTGCATCAGATAGTTGATAACGCTCTGGCAGAAATCACTCTTTCGCAGTTGTTGGGAAGTGAAGCGAACGTGGATGCTGTGCTGCACAAGATTCAGGGCGTGAAGCGAACGGAAGAATCTCCGGCGGGGGCCTGAACACAAATACTTAGAAGGGTTATTTTACGGACCAGATCATGAGTACGGCTGAGCTACTAGGCAACCAAGAATACAAGTACGGTTTTGTCACTGACATCGAATCGGACATGATCCCTCGCGGTCTGACGGAAGATACCGTTCGTCTGATTTCAGAGAAGAAGAACGAGCCCGACTGGATGCTTGAGTTTCGTCTCAAGGCCTATCGTCACTGGTTGACGATGACGGAACCAAAACACTGGCCAAATCTTCACTACCCGAAGATTGATTACCAGGACATCATCTATTACAGCGCTCCGAAACAAAAACCGACAAAAGCCAGTCTTGACGAAGTAGATCCGGAGCTGCTCAAGACATTTGAGAAGCTGGGCATTCCGCTCCAGGAACAGAAGCAGTTGGCTGGCGTTGCAGTCGACGCTGTTTTTGATTCAGTCTCCGTCGCAACAACATACAAGGAAAAGCTGAAGAAGCACGGTGTGATCTTCTGTTCATTTACGGAAGCGATCAAAGACTATCCTGAACTGGTTAAGAAGTACCTTGGCTCAGTTGTGCCAACTAATGACAATTTTTTCGCGGCGCTGAATAGCGCTGTTTTCTCGGATGGAAGTTTTTGTTTCATACCCAAGGGTGTTCGCTGCCCTATGGAGTTGTCGACGTACTTCCGGATCAACAATTCGGAATCCGGGCAGTTCGAACGGACATTGATCGTTGCCGAGGAAGGTTCGCACGTCTCTTATCTTGAAGGTTGCACAGCGCCGAAGTTCGACAAGAACCAACTCCATGCTGCCGTTGTTGAGCTTATAGCTCTCGACGACGCACAGATTAAGTATTCGACAGTTCAAAACTGGTACGCAGGCGACGAAGAGGGCCGCGGTGGTATCTACAACTTCGTTACTAAACGCGGGAAGTGTGCCGGTCGTAATTCCAAGATTTCCTGGACGCAGGTGGAGACCGGTTCTGCGATCACCTGGAAGTACCCCTCGTGCATCCTTCAAGGCGACAATTCAATCGGTGAGTTCTATTCGGTTGCACTCACTAATCACGCGCAGCAGGCTGACACCGGCACCAAGATGATTCACCTTGGTAAGAACACTCGATCGACGATCATTTCCAAGGGTATTGCGGCCGGTAAATCAAATAATAGTTATCGCGGCTTAGTGAAGGTTATGCCGAAGGCTGAGAATTCGCGGAACTACACTCAGTGTGACTCGATGTTGATTGGTGCTAGTTGCGGAGCGAATACCTTCCCGTACATCGAGGTAATGAACAACAGTTCCAGTGTCGAGCATGAAGCGTCGACTTCGAAAATTAGTGAGGAGCAGTTGTTCTACTTGCAGCAACGTGGCATCTCGCCAGAAGACGCCGTGTCGTTAATTATTAATGGTTTCTGTAAGGATGTGTTTTTGCAGTTACCGATGGAATTTGCA
>Ga0163162_10006884_pt1 | contig 11032 bp, 10 predicted proteins | sample S55metaG_FD_115310 | JGI IMG/M metagenome (GOLD analysis project Ga0163162, IMG submission 115310) | Switchgrass rhizosphere microbial communities from Kellogg Biological Station, Michigan, USA - S5-5 metaG | ecosystem: Host-associated > Plants > Roots > Rhizosphere > Soil | place: USA...
TATTAGGAAGATTTTTAGTCGGAGCTGTTAGATATTTTTGTCCCCACGCTGCTTTAGGAAAGCACTGTGCAAATAAATTATCGCCTGTGCCATTTCCTAATGGGCATCCAAGATTGATCTTACCGCTTCCTGAAAAAACTGCTATTTTTTTGCACGAACCATCACTTCCTGGACGTGATTTAACATAGGATCCGCTAAGATCTACTCCTGTATTACCACTTACGGTTCCCATTACGTTATATATCTGGCCTTGTGTAAGAGATACTGTTGTGGTTGTCCCTCCCGGAATTGTTGTAGTAGCACCAGATGGTGTGATATCTACTGATGTAGTACCCGGTTCTGTTGCAATTATGAATAAATAAGAATTGGATGACCCTTCATTGGAATATTGCTTGTAGCTTAAAGAATAATACTCTTTTCCTAAAGTATTAGTCGGAAACAGTATTGTAGCGCCTGAAACGTTTCCACTATAGTTATGAGCATACGCAACAATGGGATTATCACTGGTTATATGAATTCCCGTATTATATAATCCCCCTGCAGTAAGCCGGCAATCCTGGCTTCCACTCTTTGGAAGGGGTGCACTTTCCACGTTTTGTCCGGCAGGAACTACATAGGTAGCAACATAACCTACAGCAGGCACTTCGACTTTCACATTCGTATTTACGTCAGCGGCAAAATAAAGGACAAGATCCTGGCAATTAGTGCCTCCGCAACTTCCGGAAGTAACATATCTGACATGATAGCCATATCCTACCCAAAAATCGGTTCCCTTATTCGAAAAATCCTGGGCGGTGGAAGTAAAAGTCAATAAAGTTAATACCGCTAGTATAGAAGTTAGTCTCATTAGATGATAATATACGATAAAAGAGGTGTAAATTACTTAAAAACACTCAAAATTAAACAGTTATAACACTAGAAACTTTATATAACAAAATTTTAAATTTTTCCATATAAAGTTTTAAATTTGTTTAAGGCGTTATATTATAATAATAATCAACCAAAATATTAATTCATGAAGAAAATCTTTACCCTGCTCTTACTTATTGGTTTATTCTTTTTTAGCTCAGCTCAAACTTCCCCAACCGTTAGCAATACCTTAGTAATCAGCCAGATATATGGAGGGGCAGGCTGTGGAACAGCTGGTTGCTCTACTTGGCAAAATGACTATATTGAGCTTCATAACGTTTCAAACTCTACGGTAGATTTGACTGGATACAGCGTTCAATACGCCTCAACAAGTGGTGGTTCATGGAGCAAAACTTTGTTACCCGCTGTAACTCTTCAGCCTGGCCAGTATTTCCTTATTGCAGAGGCAGCTGGCTCAAATGGCACTAGCTCGATCCCTACCCCAGATGCAACGGGTAGCACTTCAATGAGTGCAACAGCAGGAAAAGTAGCCTTAGTAAATAATACTACGACCTTAACAGGATCTTGTCCAACGGGAGCTAGTATTGTAGATTTTGTGGGTTACGGTACCGGCACAAACTGCTATGAAGGAACAGGCCCTACTGCGTCTACAAGCACAACAACAGCCGCCTTTAGAAATTCAAATGGCTGTACAGATACGGATAATAATTCAGCAGATTTTACAGTCGCAGCAGCTTCTCCGAGAAATACTGCTACCACTGCTTCTCCTTGCGGGGCTGTGCCTATCTTCCTGCAATCATTCGATGCGGGTAAGTTAAACAATGCCAATCGGATTAACTGGAAGGTGAACTGCCTTTCAACATCAGTAATATTTATTTTAGAAAGATCAGCAAATGCAAGGATTTTTGTGCCTATTTATACAATGACCGCCACACAGGCACAGTGTGCAAGCCCTTTCTTTTATGATGATAACCATCCTCTGCCGGGAGCTAACTACTACCGTTTAAAGATCGTTGATGTTGATCAGCAGTTCAGCTATTCAGGCACAAGACTCGTGGTAAACAAGACCAATGGAATACAAATAATTGGTATTATGCCAACTGTAGTTGACAATGATGCAGTTATTGAGATTGCTTCTTCTATTCCCGCCAAGATCGACTGGGTCGTAAGCGATGCACTTGGCAAAATAGTTCAGAAATTTTCTTCCAATGTAGTAAGTGGAGAAAATCGTGTTCCTCTTGTAATTCCTTTTCTTTCAAAAGGACTTTATAAAGTCGCAGGCTACATCAATGGTGAAAGAAATGCTGTACTATCCTTTGTAAAAAGATAAACAAGAACTTATTCATTACTGAAAAGGGCTCTCAAAAGGAGCCTTTTTATTTACCATCTATTTCTACCCTTCGCGAATCAATAAGCGCTATTAATGAGTTAAGTCCTGCCAGAACTGCATCATAATTCTTCCCGATCTTCAGCATAGGAAACATCTTCTTTTTTACAATATCTTTCGCATCCTCATCACTCATATACTGCTGGATACCAGTATCGAGAAAGAAATTTATTTTCCTATAACTGACCGATACAGCCATCACTATACCATTCATCTTCTTTTCCTTGCCGATATCCCACTTTTTAGCTACTTCCACCGGTAGGTCTGCAAAGAACTCTCCGTTTATACAGGCTGAATCAACAGTTATGATAGCAATTTCAATAGTGGTCTTTTTCTCATAATCAGCTATTATACTATCTAGATGTTCTACCTGTTCGTCAGTAAATATCTTTTCGAAGTCACTTGTAAGGCCCACAGGATCTGGAATGCTGTCCCATGGCTGCTGTTGTGCACGTCCCACTTTACTGGCTATACTAGTCTTCTTTTTGATCTTGCCTTTCTTGCTTTTTTCCTTTATTGTGCTAATTGGAGCTGTAGAATCTACTGCAAGACCGGTACTATCCGTCACCTCTGTCTTTTGCTTGTCTTTATTTTTCTTCTTTTGAGAAAATGAAGTAAAGGAAATTGAGAGCATTAATAAGAATAATATCAGGTACCTCATAAGCAGAATAATTTCCTACTAAAATAAGCATTTTATTTATCAGTTGCAAACTGATAGCCTTAATCCGGAATGATTATTTTTTGTCCGAGGAACTTGGGCTTTTTACCAAACATATAATCCAGGAACACTTTTACTCTGGCAAACTTCTCTCTGACTCTTGTCTTAAATCCTGCCGGTTGATTTACGTCCTGTGCATTATAGCCTATTGCATTGATCCCTTCTTTTAAAGCTATATAAATGGCTCTCTCATTATGAAAAGGTTGAGATATAATAGTAACGGAATCTTGCCCAAATATTTCTTTGAGTCTAACTACAGAATCAAATGTTCTAAAACCTGCATAATCTAAGTAAATGTGAGACGAGTCTACCCCTCCTTTCATAAGATCATTTCTCATCATTTCAGGTTCATTATAACTCTTGGTACCATTATCGCCACTGACAATTATATATTTTACCTTACCTGCCTTATAAAGGTCAACAGCTGCCTCTATCCTGTATTTATAAAAGAAATTATAATACCCTCTTCCTACGTATTTGGATGTGCCGAGCAATAACCCTACCTTATTATAAGGCACTTTGTTTATGTCAAAGTATAGTTTCCCTCTGGTTCCGTTTTCAATTGCTGAATCGCATACATAAAGAACCAGGCACAATAACAAAACGATTACAGAAGAGATAATAAGCAGCTTTCGCATTAAAGCATTTGAGCTACTAAAGATAGTTAATAGTCCAATAAAAAAAGGGTCATCATTCCTGACAACCCTTCTTACTGAAATTGTTTTCTTATTTAACTAAAGGCAAAGGGACTTTAATAGTTGGATCTGCAACAGGATTAGCAAACTCATCAAGATACTCTACCCTGTATTGACCTTTCTCATATATACGAACCCTGTACACAGCTTGGCCACTCACGTCTCTTAGTGCAGCAATATCATAAAGGGTATTACCATACCTATTCTTAAAAGTTTCCACTACCAACGAAGGTATTTGTGTTTCCAAAACAGGAAGACCTATGTATGGCATTGTGACAATTACATCAGTTTCAGGCGCAGCTATCAATCCAAATGTACCAACCTTGGCTGCACTTAATGAATCTGTAACTACAGCTTCATTATTATCAATGGGAGTTTCAGCATTGTATGCATTATTCTGCTTTTGTTTATGCTTTGTTTTCCCGTTATGAGTTTTCATTTTATCCTTACCTACCTTTTCCTTAGTTGTAGTTGTTGAATCCGTTGTATCCTGTGCCATTACGGTATAACTGCCCGCAAAAAGCAGCAGTAACAAAATTGCTTTTTTCATACATTTTCATTTACAGTGTTAACAATATAAATCGGGGAATAAGGATGCAAGGATAGTGCCTGTTTTCAGGACATTTCTAAGCCATTGAGAAATAAGGGGTACTAATGAACTACATAGGCCAGTTACAAGATTTTGTAGCCGAAGAAATAGCAGCAATTGCCGCTAGAACAACAATCGTAATGACGACAATATAAACACCAAATCCTATCCATGTAGATGTGATTTTATTCTTTTCCTGTTTAGTTACATATGCTGCAATTACAGCAAAAGGCCCAAGAAAGAGCCCAAGGGCAAACCAAAGCCCATTTAGCCTGAATTTATCAGATTTAAGAGGAGTGAGGTAATCAGTAACAAACAGATCAGGATTCTTTTTCAGATCATGCCTCATTTTCATCTTTAGCATCGCGAATTCAATCCTACCCTTAAACTTCATCTTTTTGCCAACAAGATTCCCGTATTCTTTCGCACTAAGCTTTACAAACTCGCTTGCCCTTAAGGGTATAGAAACAACTGTATGGATGGGTTTTATTATTGATTTATCGTTTGCAAAGCTTAAGGTGCATACAAAAAGAAGAACAAGAGTTACGAATATTCTCATCAGCAGTAGTTTGACCCACAAGGTAATAAAAAAGGTTACCATTTCTGATAACCTTAAATATTAACTATTGACAATTAATTACTTCACTTCCTCAAACTCTGCGTCAGTTACATTCTCTCCCTGAGGGCCTTGTTGAGCACCACCTTGTGGGCCTTGCTCTCCTTGCCCGTCAGCACCTGGTTGTGCTCCTGCGCCTTGAGAAGCTTTATAAAGCTCTTCACTGGCTGCAGTCCATGCCGTATTCATTTCTGCAACTGCAGTATCTATTGCAGCTACATCCTGTGACTTATGAGCTTCTTTTAGCTTAGTGAGAGCAGATTCGATAGGAGCTTTTTTCTCAGCTGGTATCTTATCTCCATATTCCTTCAATTGTTTTTCTGTCTGGAATATTAAGCTATCGGCCTGGTTTATCTTATCAACTTTTTCTCTCTCAGCTTTATCAGCTGCTTCATTAGCTTTAGCCTCATTCTTCATCTTCTCAATCTCTTCTTTGCTCAGACCGCTACCAGCTTCGATACGAATGTTATGAGATTTACCTGTGCCCTTATCTTTTGCGGTAACATGTAGTATACCGTTTGCATCAATATCAAATATTACCTCCACCTGTGGTACTCCTCTTGGAGCCGGTGGTATTCCATCCAGGTTGAACATACCTAAGCTCTTGTTCTGTCCTGCCATTGGTCGCTCTCCCTGTAATACATGTATCTGTACGCCTGGCTGGTTATCGCTCGCGGTAGAGAATACTTCTGTTTTCTTCGTTGGTATAGTTGTATTGCTTTCTATCAGTCTTGTCATTACCCCCCCCATGGTTTCTATACCAAGAGAAAGAGGAGTTACGTCCAGTAACAATACATCTTTTACTTCGCCTGTTAATACTCCACCTTGTATAGCCGCGCCTATAGCAACTACTTCATCAGGATTCACGCCTTTATGTGGTTTTTTACCAAAGAACTCTTCAACCATTTGTTGAACCTTAGGGATACGTGTACTACCACCTACAAGTATAACTTCATTAATAGCTGATTTATCTATTCCTGAATCCTTCAAAGCCAGTTCGCAAGGTTTTAAGCAACGCTGGAATAAGTTGTCAGACAATTGCTCAAACTTAGCCCGGCTCAGTTTCTTCACTAAGTGCTTAGGCACTCCGTCTACTGCAGTGATATAAGGAAGATTGATCTCTGTTTCTGTTGAAGAAGACAATTCAACCTTGGCCTTTTCAGCTGCATCTTTCAATCTCTGCCAGCTCATCGGGTCTTTATGTAGATCTATTCCTTCATCTTTTTTAAACTCGTCCGCAAGCCAGTCCATGATCACTTTATCAAAGTCATCACCACCAAGGTGTGTATCACCATTAGTTGATTTTACTTCAAATACACCCTCTCCCAGTTCAAGGATAGATATATCGAACGTACCACCACCAAGGTCAAATACTGCTATTTTCTGATCTGCATGTTTCTTATCAAGTCCGTAAGCAAGTGCTGCTGCTGTAGGCTCATTAATGATACGCCTTACAGTAAGGCCTGCTATCTCACCGGCCTCTTTAGTTGCCTGGCGCTGAGCATCATTAAAGTAAGCAGGTACAGTAATTACTGCCTCGGTTACTTCCTGTCCAAGGTAATCCTCAGCAGTTTTCTTCATCTTCTGAAGAGTCATTGCCGATATTTCCTGGGGGCTATATTGTCTGCCATCTATGTCAATACGGACTGTATTATTGTCACCTTTTACAACTTTATAGCTCCAATGCCCTGCCTCAGTTGTCACTTCATCCCACTTATGACCCATGAAGCGCTTTACGCTCATAATGGTATTTTGAGGATTTGTTATAGCCTGGCGCTTTGCAGGATCACCCACTTTACGCTCCCCATTCTTCAAAAAAGCTACTATAGAAGGCGTCGTACGGCGCCCTTCATCGTTAGCTATCACTACTGGTTCATTACCTTCCATTACGGCCACGCAGCTATTGGTGGTTCCTAAGTCTATTCCTATGATCTTTCCCATGATAAATCGTTTATTTTAGTATATGATAGTCAATGACTATGCCAACGCGTCATGACCTGCAATAATGTCAGTTTTGTTCCTTATGTCCTAAATTAATGAGAACTGACTCCATATTGATTCCATACTGACTCCATATTGACTCCACCCCTCCCTTACCTCACCCTAGCATTATCCTTGTCATATACTTGTTAGATGTCCTATCCTCCTGCCTGAATTTCATGATTAACTATATATCTTACGATTCTATTTGGCAGCTATAAATATAAAACGTAATTTTGCACCCTAAATCGCGAAGTAGAGCAGTGGTAGCTCGTCGGGCTCATAACCCGAAGGTCGGAGGTTCGAACCCTCCCTTCGCAACTAAAGTTCTTTAGAATATAGATTAATCAAGGCGCTCGCAGCACGTCAGTAAAGAAAGTTAACAAAATCGTTAATAATTAAATTACTGATCATGCCTAAGTTAATTACTAAGAACTACACCTTACCCCAGGTAAAAGCAAAGGGGAAAAAATGGTACGTCTGGTTTCGCTATTACAATGAGCAAACAGACAGCTGGCAGTTAGTGATCCGTAAAGGAGGAGCTAATTATTCTGATTTGCCAGACAAAGAGCGACTCGCTCAGCTTAATGCTCTCAAGAAAGCTATACAGTTTAAATTAGAACACCAAGGGTGGAACCCACTCACTAACACCTATCCTCTTATGTCTCAGGAGCAGGTCGAGATATCCTCGCTTCATAACATGACTTTTTGCGATGCGCTGGACTTTGCCAATCGTAAAAAAAGTAAGGACTGGGCTAAGAAAACTTGTCAGGATTTCAAATCAGTAATAAAGTATCTGAAGGAGGCCGCAGCTGCTATTGGCATTCTCAATATGCTGATCACTGACATAAAGCGATCCCACTATAAGTTTGTACTCGATAAGGTGCAGGAGATAAGAGAGTTGAGTGCTAAGGGGTATAACAAGTACCGGGATTATCTTTCTTCACTGATCGGAGAGCTGGAGCAATATGAGATCATTGAATACAACCCCATTGAGAAAATAAAGCCCAAGGATGCTATAAAAACCTTCGCCCATAGAGAACCTACCCAAGACCAAAGATTATTAATCGTTAACCGAATAAAGAATGTTAATTGGAATTACTACCGCTTTCTCTCTGTATTATATGGCTGTACAATCCGTCCGAAAGAGATCACTGGTTTAAAGATAAAACACCTCCATAAGATAGATCAGGCCTTCAGGATGATGCCGGACAATGAAAGCTCCACCAAGACAAAATATGAACGCGAGGTTTCCATTCCTGATTGGGTAATGAATCTGCTTACTGAAATGAATCTCCACAATTATGATCCTGAATGGTACATCTTTTCCACAGGCTTCGTTCCCGGACCTACAAGAATGCATTCCAATACTCCTACTACCTGGTGGCGTAAGATAGTGAAGGCAAAGAAAAAAGACGGAGGCCTCGAGCAGGATGTTAACCAGTATAGTCTCAAGAAGCTCTCAGGAAATGATATGGTACGCCTTCAAAGAAGGGAGGGAATAGATAAGCTGCTGGAGTTACCAAGGCAGCAGATGGGACATACCAATAGCCAGACAACAGAGATCTATGTTACTGAGCATCTCGAAATAATGAAAGAATTAGTAAAGAGAAAAATGCCAGAGCTCTAAGTCTTTTCATACTTTTGCAACGCCAACAATCATTCTCAACACTCATGCTGAAAAGCCAGGCTTATTCTTCCAATGATAAAGCCCGGACAACTGAAGCGATTTATCGCTCCAGCATGAGTTATGATTGTTGGCAAACATCATTACCCGTCCGGGCCCTTTTTGTTTTCTAAATAGCAAAGTTTGTTGTTACCACTTCAACCTTTCTCTTTTTCTTCTCTGCACCGCAGGATGTAACAAGTTGATCAAAGGTCTTAAAGTGCCAACCGAATTGAGCCGTATATCTATCCAGTACCTCGCTTGGGTAGCTGCTCAATATAAACTTTCCTTTTATGCTTGAAAGGGTTCTCAGAAGCGCTTCAAAGTCTTCGTAACTATAGCCATCATAATGACCCATATCAGCATTATAGTACGGAGGATCGCAATAGAAAAGTGAATCCTTCGTGTCCCTGCTTTGGATGATATAGAGGGCATCAGCACACTCTATTTGGGCGCTCTGCAGTCTGAAGGCAAGCTCCTCTGTAAACTGCTCTCTTTTGTTGGAGATCTTCTTTGTAGTGGTATTCTCACTTTTGTCATATCCCCAACTTCTGTCAAGTCCACTGGAAAAACTTTGAGTGCTTAACACCCATACAGCCCATGCCCTTCTAACCTCATCAAATAATTGAGGCTTGTTATAAATGATCCATGCATTATCATGGTCCTCCCTGCTGTGTAATGTTACACGTACCAGGGCGGATAGATCATGGAAACGGTTCCGGCAGATCCTGTAAAAGTTAATCAGTTCTTTGTTGGTGTCATTGATTACCTCTACACTGCTGGGTGGCTTGGCAAAGAAGATAGCAGCTCCTCCAAGGAAAGGCTCTGCATAGAGTTTGTGTTCGGGAAAGAGTTCTAAGATCTTAGTCGCTAATTTCTGTTTTCCTCCATAGTAGGAGATTGGGGTTCTGAGTTGATTTTTCATTTTAGATTATTTTATTGGTTTAGGCGCTTACTCTTCCAATAAATAATCTGAATATCTTAATCCTTAAAGTCCTCCTGTAGTAACAATGTATAGGAGAATCTTTTAAAATTATATTTCTTTGAAAAACTATTGAATTGATTCATTAGGCTATTGTGAGCGCCATGGAACCTCCATACCTGACATCCGGCGCTATAATAGCCAATCTCATCAGCATCATCCTCTCCGGCATGATGGCCATCAATACCAAACCAACCCTCATCAATTGAGCCTGGCACAATATCTATGATATCATTCTTATTATTATCCCTATAGACCTTTACAGATCCTCCTCTTTGGCATAATGCAAATTGCTTCCCGCGATGCATCCCCAGCTCCCAGATATTAAGATATTGTCCGGGTACTAAGATGCCAGCCCCTTTATCATTAATAGGGTTCTCGAGATAGTGTTTGCCTGGACGAGTGGTTATAGTGTAGACATGGGATTGCTCCTTTCCGTTTTCGGTCCACCAAACATGGCATTTATCAATAAATTGGTTAGTCTCTTTAATGACGTTCCTTATGCCGACAATATTAGGAACTCCATTAGCGGTGAATATCTTGTAACCTTTGGCCTTCATCCAGGCCTTGACGTCATCTAGGGTAATATCTGTAATGTTCTTCATAATTAAATCAAGTTTGTTACCACCCAAAAAGCCATGCTACAAAAGGCTTCCATATCTTCTCTATTACCTTTTGTCGGTTCTTTTTATTTTTAGCCCATATCAGGATCAGAAGCAGGATGGGAATAATCAACCAAAGCCATTTGAGCAAGCCCGGGATGCTTATACCTTCCTTTACTTTCTGTTTTTGAACAATCACCTCACTCTTCTTTAAATGCTCTGAATCGATCTTATTCTTGGCCATTTCTGATATAAGCCTTAGCGAATCATTAGAGGAAATATGCCCGGAACTGGTGTCGGTCTTTTTACTATTGTTTTGTGTCTTCTTTTCCTTTATACCCTTCTCATTTATGTGTTTCGATATAGGAAAGGTTTTGCCAGTTGAATCATGGCCATATAGAATAGTAGTATTCCTTTCATAGGTATTCTTCTCCTTGGTCTTGGTAGTGCCTGAACTGTCCATCCTCTTTGAAAAGCTGCTATCCTTAGTAAGGGTATGAGAGCTGTCCACCTTTTCTGTCTTATTACTCTTAACAACATGGAAGCTATCAGTCTTTACATTCGACTTGCTTATTGCTTTTTTAGAGGATCCGCAACTGGTAAGAATGAATATACCCAGCACTGCAACCAGGAAAAGAAATAAAGCTTTGCGGAATGTTAGTGTATTATGTGTCATATAACTTGTTTTAATATCCATAAAATAAAAAGTTCAGTAGCAGCTAATGCGGCCACTATGCCCAAGAAGATTAATATGGTCTTCTTCCAGCTCAAGTTTTATCTACTGGCTTATCAGCTGTCTCTTTTTTGTCCGTCTTAGAGGCACCGAAATAATACCCCACTACTCCACTCAAGGCCCCTCCAAATACAAATCCTATAGCAGTAGTAAGAACACTATTATTTTCAACAGGAATCTTTTTCACCTGAAGA
>Ga0163162_10006885_pt1 | contig 11031 bp, 10 predicted proteins | sample S55metaG_FD_115310 | JGI IMG/M metagenome (GOLD analysis project Ga0163162, IMG submission 115310) | Switchgrass rhizosphere microbial communities from Kellogg Biological Station, Michigan, USA - S5-5 metaG | ecosystem: Host-associated > Plants > Roots > Rhizosphere > Soil | place: USA...
CTGCGTCGGCAGGATTTGGAGGAAACTAAGCATTTCCGTTGTTGCTGTCAGAAAAAAGTTGCGAAGATTGTCCAGTGTGGGGAAGCATTGGCAGAGAAGAATAGGACAAGTTTGGTGAGTACAGAATATTCAGGACCACGCTCTCGAAAGAACGCCTGGTGTGGTCTGCCTTTTTGCTTTGCTATCGCTAACGGCGTGTAATAGAGTGTGCCGTGTTCTTCCCGACTCCCACTGCATAAGGAAGCTCACATGATAGCCTTACCACGGACACGCCGCTTCTCTGCGGGTAACTGGCAAATACAACAACCTAATGCGGCCCCGGATAAGACACCGAGGCAGTGGTTCAAGACGCCACAATGCCATAATAAACAGATTAGTGGAAGGGAGCCGCTCATTTCATGCGGAAGGGAAACGAAGGGCTAACATCGCTTCCCGATTTTATCAAGATCAAGATACACATAGTTAGGCGCTTGTTGAATGGAGCGGAGGATTATTTATGACAAGGATTGCAGTGTTAGCTTTGATCATAATGTATGGGGCAGTCAGCGTGAGCGGGCAAGTGCCGGTAGCTACAAGCACCAGCGCCCCGGGAAATACGCCGCCCGCACCTGACCTATCAAAGATAGATATTCCAACCGTTGGTTTCTGCGATTTAGTGGATAATCCTCAGAAGTATGACAGCCAGATAGTTCGGACGCAGGCAATTATTTACTACGGTTTTGAAGCCTCAGTTCTCTACCTGCCCGCCTGTAATAAGCTCGACACTTGGGCGTCTTATGACCCTTCTTACGACGGCAAAGCTAAAGAAGGCAAGAAGCTGTATAGAATCCTGACCAAAGGAAAGGATAACGATTATAGGATCGCCGAGATTATCATTGTCGGACGATTTACTGGGAAGAAGCAGGTGGCGTTCAAGCTCAAAGATAAAACTACCTACATGGGTTATGGACACATGAATATGTTTCCGTATCAGTTCACAATCATCCGCGTCGAGAGTGCGAAAGCTGCCCCGGATAATGTCAAGCCATAAAGGAAGAAATTGAGTATTGTGTCGTTGGCCTCAACAAGAAGTTGTGTCGCTACTCTCGCGTCTTTCACTCAAAGAACGCTATCTTCCACAAGGGCTTCACATGACTAAACAAGACTGCCGCAGATTGCGTATTCTTTGCAGTCGTCGTTGAACAAACGTTTCTGCCACTGCTTTTCGGTCCAGATAATTGCGAACATCGATCCTACAAGCAATAGTCGGTGCGGCCATCGGTATGGGCGTCGCACTGGTCCTCGCCTTCGTAAAATATGCGCTCACTGAGACGTTTTTTCCAAGCAGCAACTCATTTCCGCCTTCCGGTATATCAGGCGCCATATTACTCGCCATTCTGATGGGTATCGTGGGCGCCATCATCGGTCTGATTGTCGGCGCGTTCGGCTTACGCACCTACCAAGGCGCGGTCGTTGGACTCTTGTTCGCCGCACTCAGGTGGAGTGCGGTTTATGACACTATTCATAGTCTTGCAAGAACGATCCAAGCTGGTCACTTCAGTCTAAGGTTCTTCGCCGACGATATACAGCGTCTATCGATTTTCCTCGACTTTGTGATCGTTGGAGCATTGGTCTCGATAGCCGTACAACGTTTGTTTGCGCGATAAGTTTCTTTTGCGCGGATCTGTTAATGGTTAGGACCAGCGTAGTTTCTTTGCTTCATTACTGACCGTATGTAGCCACAACTTTTGTATCGCAGAAACGACTCGCAATTCCCACTCCCAAAAGTGCAACCGAGTTAACTCGTGTAAGAAGGGTGTAACCATCGACGCCTTCGACCATAGATGCGCATCCAACAAACGATTGGAGCAAATTCGAGTTCACCGCAGGATGCGCTCGAGCTTGCCGGTCTTTATAGTCCAGAGGAAAACAGACTCATTGCCGGCGCCGCTCGCGAGCAACTGTCCGTTAGGTGAAAAAGCGATTGAGGTGACTGCTGTATCGCCTTTCTCGAAGGTCAGCGTTGCCTTGCCGGACCCAAGTTCCCAGAGAATCACATTTCGATCGTCGCCTCCGCTCGCAAGCGTGCGACCATCGGGACTGAAAGCGAGCGCACGCACGACGTCCCGCTGTTTCTTCAATTCAACTTCCAGCGTTCCCGTCCGCACGCTCCATAAACCAATCCACCGATCGGCTGTCGCAGCTGCCAGGATCTGACGCGATGTATCAACGGCGAGCGCCGTGATCGCTTGTTCGGTTTCGAAACTCTTTGTGAGGCGACCAGTGCTAACTTCCCAAAACTTAATACCACCGAGCTCACCCGCAGTGACTAAACTGCGACCATCAGCCGAGAGGGCGATTGCCGAAATACGATCAGTTTTTAAATCGAGAATCTTTTTTGCCCCAGTACGTACTTCGGTCAGGCTCACTTGACTCGTTGTCGCCTCGGCAATTAACTCTCCGTTCGACGACGTTGCAACCACGTCAACCGGCTCCCGCGAATGTCGGTTTTTCACACCACCCGTGCGCGTGTCCCAGATTCGAATCTCACGCGGCAACACTGAAGATACGGTGATCCCGTCACTCCCAAACCCGACCGCTAAAGCACGATTTGCTGATAAGACGAAAGGGCTGAGACGCATCGATTCGCTCTCATCGTCGGCAGTCGGATCAAAGGAGTGGATGACACGCCACTTCTCGAGGTCTCTCAGCTCAACATCTGAGTCGGACTGCAAAACGATCGCCTGTTTGTTCGGGATTACCGTCATCGACGAAACTGTCTTACCCTCGATAACGTTGAATCTAAAAAGCCGATTGTCGACCAGGTCCCAAATCTTCACAGTACCTATAGCCCGCTCAGGTTCATATTGCAGAGTACCAATCAACAAAGTCCGCTGGGCGGCGGCGAATTGCAGACACGCTACGTAATCGTTCAGACCGTTCAATTTATTCACTAATTTGCCGGTCGCAACTTCCACCACCCTTATTTCACTCTTCCCTCCCGGCATCTTCCCTTTGACTGCCGCAACTGCTAACAGTTCACCATCGGGAGAAAAGGCAATCGCGGTCTGCTCGCCGTTGAACTCTCTGATCGTGCGCAACTTTTTACCGGTGTCGACCTTCCAGAGCTTTACGTCACTACCGCTGACAGCCGCAAGCATTTCTCCATTTGAAGAAAAAACCGGATGCGCCATTCGCACTAAGAAAGCGGTTTCTCCCATCGCGAGCTGTTGACCACCTTCGATCTTGCTCCTTCTCTGAAGGGAGTGTGCGTCAAACAAACCCAGCTTCTGCTCCGCAATACCGACCCAGTCTGTTGAAACGGTCTGTCTCACCACAGGCTGCCATTGACCGCGTGCGTACCGCTCAATGAGTGCAATAACATCACCTGCCGGCGACCAGCTCGCCTCTACGCTCCTGATACCTTCGCTTCCAAGCAACTCCCTGCGCAGGAACTCACCAGAGTGAACGTCCCACCATTTAATTTCTGCTGTCTGAGGATCCGGCTCTTCTTTATCCGAGGGTTGAGTCTTTGGTTTGTGAAATTCAGTGCTGACAGTAATCAGTGATTTGCCGTCTTTCGAAAACGACATCGACCAGATTGGCCCATCAAAACCAGTGATGACCCGCTGCAACGCGCCACTTGTTGAATCCCACAGCTCAACGCGGCCACTACGGTTTTTGACACCACCACTGCTGCGCGCGATTGCGATAGTTTGTCCATTGGGCGAAACCGCAGTTGTTACCTGAGGAGCGATCCGTTCTGTCCGTTGTTGTCCGGTTACGGATGCCGTGACTGAAAACAACAGTACAATCACGACACCTGAACATAACGACCGCAGAATATTCATCGCTCCCATAGCTCCATATAACTTCTATCATAACTCTGCGTATCCTCAGCGTCGTCTGCAAGAGTAGCCACATAGCGTTAGGAAAATCGTTGTGCTTTTTGTGCTTTTTTGCGGCTAAGTTTGACTTGTGCCTACGTTTCGACATAGAAAAGGTCCATCAAATTCAAACAACGGAATCGAGGAGCTATCGAAAAATGAAGAAGCGAATCCATGCGCTGGTTTCGTGCGCAGCAATCCTTAGTTTCGCACTCGCGTGTACAAACGCTCCGACCAACCTGAACACGAACTCCGGGGCAACTAACAGCTCAGCTCTGACCGAGTTGAAACCCGCCTTTGACTCAATCACCGCAAACGACATCCTGCAACACACCAAAGTTCTGTCAGCGGATGAGTATGAAGGTCGTGGTCCAGGAACGAAGGGCGAAGAACTTACCGTCAAATACCTAACCGAGCAGTACCAACGCCTCGGTCTAAAGCCCGGCAATCCGGATGGAACGTATGTTCAGAAGGTTCCGCTCGTTGGATTTACGGGCGAGCCAACGGCTTCATTCACCGTCGGTGGCAAACCGATGACCCTGACGTTTCCGAAAGACTATGTTGCGGTTTCACGCCGGTTCGTTCCTGAATCTAAGGTTGAAAATTCCGACATGGTCTTTGTTGGTTACGGCGTAGTCGCACCAGAGTACGGCTGGGACGACTACAAAGGACTAGACGTGCGCGGCAAGACGATCGTGATGCTGATCAACGATCCACAAGTTCCGGACTCGGCCGATCCGACGAAGCTGGACGACAAGATGTTCAAGGGCAAGGCCATGACGTACTACGGCCGTTGGACCTACAAGTATGAGATCGCCGCACAGAAAGGCGCCGCTGCCGCAGTGATCGTTCATGAGACTGGCCCGGCTGGTTATCCCTATGAAGTTGTTTCCGGAAGTTGGTCTCGTGAGAACTTCGATATTCAGACGCCCGACAAGAACATGGGCCGTGCCGCTGTGGAATCATGGATCACGACCGACCGCGCTAAGGAGTTGTTTACTGCGAGCGGCCAGGACTTCGACGCGCTGAAAAAGGCCGCTCTCTCGAAAGACTTCAAGCCTGTTGCTCTGAATGCCAAAGCAAACATGACGGTCAAAAACACGTTACGTGAAATCAATTCGAATAACGTCATCGGAAAGCTTGAAGGATCGGATCCCGCGCTGAAGAACGAGTACGTAATCTACACGGCGCACTGGGATCACCTCGGACGCGATCCAAAACTCGCAGGCGATCAGATCTACAATGGAGCACTCGACAATGCCTCCGGCACTGCCGCATTGCTCGAGATAGCTGAAGCATTCACAAAACTCGCCACGCCTCCTAAACGATCCGTTTTGTTTCTTTCAGTTACGGCTGAAGAGAAAGGGTTACTCGGCGCCAAGTATTACGCTGAGAATCCTCTCTATCCGCTCAACAAGACGCTCGCGAACATCAACATGGATGGCGTCAATCAGTGGGGCAGGACCAAGGACATCACGATGGTCGGTGATGACAACAGCACCTTGATCGACTTGCTGCGTGAAGCTGCTACCTCACAGCATCGAGAAGTGAATCCCGATCCGGAATCAGAGAAAGGTTTTTACTACCGCTCGGATCATTTCGAATTTGCGAAACAGGGAGTTCCGGCGCTCTACACAGATTCGGGAATTAACTACGAGGGTAAAGACCCGGCGTTCAGCAAACAAAAGCGCGACGAATACACAAACAACGACTACCACAAAGTTTCCGACGAGGTAAAACCTGACTGGGATCTCACGGGAGCTGTCGACGACGCGCAATTGCTGATGACGATCGGATATCGAGTAGCGCAAGGCGACAAGTATCCGGAATGGAAAGCCGGATCAGAATTCAAAGCCAAGCGTGACCAGATGATCAGGGGCAGCTGACAAGCTCGCGAAGCGACCGTGCCGAGCTATGCAAAGCTCGCGAAGCGAACGCCGAGCCGAGCAAAAGCTCGCGAAGCGAGCGACAGCATAAAGCCTGGGGCGCCAGCCCCAGGATCGCGAAACAAAAAATATTTGAAGCCCGCGGAGCGGGCGACAGCGTGGTCCATCCAGCGCTGCCGCCCGCTTCGCGGGCTCAACCGCTATTGGGGGAATCGCGATCCTGGGGCTGGCGCCCCAGGCTTTATGCTGTCGCCCGCTTCGCGGGCTGAATTGCACGTTCGCGGGCTCAATGCCTTCCTTCGCGGGCTGATTCACAACTGTCCGGGATTGTTGAAAATGCTGAAATCAAGCGATGGATAGAAGCTTGCTGCACTTCCCTCCGCATCCCTCTGCGTGAGCGAGCTGACGGACGGCGCGTTGAGTGGCTTGGCGTTCGTTAAAAAGATGTCCCAAACAGTCCTGATAATCGACGTATGATCGAAGGCGCCTGATGTTGGAATAATCCGTGAGCCGGCGGATATGTAAGGCGAGACGATGATCGCCGGGACTCGACACCCGTAGACGTTGAAATTGAAACCTGCGGCTCTGTTATTGACCTGCTCTTCAATTTACTCTAGAGGTAGGGTGCTCTTTCTAATCTCGATCCTGAAGGTGGCTCATGAATCCTGCACTCCGCCGCTTGATTGGAATCCTGCTCCTGGTTGCGGCAGCCGCAGCCGCGATACTTAATCTGCATCGAGTGGCTGATCTCCGCATGCCCTGGCTGGCCCCTCACCTGTTAGTGTGTGGAGCAGTTTTGGTGGTCTCCGCGAAGAGGAGCCAAGCGTAAGCTAGGCTTTAAACTCAATAAGGCTACGGCACGGGCGCGGTCTTGCCTTCGCCGGTCGCTCCGTGCGGCTTCTCACCTATCGCCTGCTGCTCCGCCGGCGTGAAGCCGACCGCCTCTTCGAGATACGGAAGGTGCTCGTCGACCCAGATACCCATTGGGTTGGCGACTACCGGGCGTGGCCACGGCGTGCCCTGCGGTTGGGCTTTCGCTTTGTTCTTCATGCGCTCTTCCCACTCGCTCGGTCTCCAGCCATGGTAGATCGTCGCCAGGACGCCGGGATCGTTGCGAATCTCGAGGCCGTAGAGTGTTGAGGTGTCGGCGAAGGAGCCCATGATCGCGGCGATGTACTCCGTGGATCCCGAGACCGTCTTCATCACTTCCTTCTGACGGTCATCGTCCGCTTCTGGCATGTACCCCCGCTCTTCCACTTCGTCCACCGCAGACGTGCCCCGGAACTCCCAGACGTGCGCCTTGCCCGGGCCGACGGCGCGCCAACTCGACCTCTTGACCTGGACAATGGCCTCCCACGCGATCGCACCTGCGACGGCGCGGCGGTCGACCTTAAACTTCGACGCCGCGGAAGCGATGTCCGCCTGATACTTCTGAAGCCACGCAAGCACGTGCGCCTCGCTTCGAGACAGCTTGGTGAACTTCGTCGGAACGTCAGGCAACGCTTCGGCCCCTTCGAGCTCATACGAGACCGCGTTCTCGAGCTTCTCGATGTAGGGCACGGCGAACTCGACCTCTGCGAGTTGAACGTCGATGAGCGATGGCCGCGGATTCGTCTCACCGCGCAACTGCGCGTCATACTGCGCTCGGTCAAGGACGCCGTACATCGCACCGATTGCGTTACGCGCATCCCAGCAGATACGGAAGGCTCCATTCCACATCGTGCCGAACACCTTCTCCAACCTGTTAGTCGTCAGAAGATCTCCGAGCCAGTTGTCGACGGATTTGTAGACGCTCTGGACGATCACCTTCGCCGTGTCATACGACGGCGGCTTGTACGACAGCATTTGAACGACGCGCCGGAGGTCAGTCATTACTTCGCCGATGCGTGAGTACGGCTTCTGCTGGACCGGCACGAGCGTCACTTCCGCGGGCGGCTCGAAGCGCTGGACCAGCCCGCTTGTCCCAGAGCTCTGCTGCACCACGTGGGCCAGCTCGTGGGCAATCATCCGCCGTCCTACCTGCGTCTCGGGCGAGAATTGACCAGTACCAAACACAATGTCGGAGCCTACTGTATACGCATGGGCGTTTACGTCCCTCGCTGATTGTTCTGCGGGTTTATCGGAATGAACGCGTACTCGCGAAAAGTCGTAGCCGAATCGCTGCTCCATGTCTTGCTGTAACGCCGGTTGCAGCGACCTGCCCGGGCTGGCAAGGACTCGGTCAACACTGGCAGGCGCTGCATCTATTCGCTCCTTCCCTTGCCCGTGACCGACGCGGGCCATGTTGGTAGGAGCTGAGCCTCCTCGGCTATTCACCATGTGTGCTGCTAACAGCCGCCGTACGGCTTGATTCCCAATCGTGCGCTGCAGATTTACGATTTGATGAACTGCATGACTTGCGGCAGCAGGCTTCGCACTAGATCTTTTGCTTCCGTGGGATAGTTGCTGCCGAGGCTTACTTTGTTTCTGCGCGTATGCTTTCATGAGGGCCTTCCTTTGCAGCGGAGGTTAAAACTGGGGGTCTGGGTTCAAGCGCCTTATATCACCACCCGAATTCTCATTCAAGAATTGTGAGGGTGCGTTTCGGGAAGGATAGTCCGGGCCTTGCGCTCACCACAAAGCCCGGAGTTAAAGATGAAAAGATTAGCTGCTGCTAAGGCGCTTATGGAGTGCCGAATCTTGATCGATATTCCGTCGAGCTTAGGAAGGCGTTGACGATGTCGTTGTTGCACTGCGAACTCTGACTAAACGTCGTAGCGTTGCTGATGCAATTATCCAACGAACCCTTCCAAAAATAGAATCCGAGCCTCTGATAGTCGTCGGGCGGATCACTCGAAGCACGCTGCAAGTAAATAAGGTAAGACAATTCTACAAAGTCGTAGGTATCGTAGAGCTCCAGGCCGCTGGTGTTAGAGAGCCCAAACGTCCGAGACTGGGCTCGGAAGCGCGAATCGTCCCACAAAGATCGCGACACCAGGACGCGCTGTGTGTTGCGGCAGGCCGCATTCGTGCCACACGCATCAATCTGGCTCATCTTGTTAAAGACTTCGGAGTTTGACGGATTGCTGATTCCGAAATCTGAATATTGTTGCCGAACAAAGAACTCCGTGTCATCGATCTGATTTTGGGCTCGTGCCTCCGTAAACGCGAGCAGACACAGGACAAGAGTAGAAAGGGTGAGAAATGTTGTCTTCATTGATGATACTCCTTGAACTTAATTAAGTGAGACTAGAGAGTTGCAGGTTAGTACAACCCGATTGAATTGGACGCCGTCTTCAGTTTGTGAGCATTAAATACAGATATCCCCTGAGTTTACTTAAAGATTGTAGGGGGGAAGATGGCCGGGGATTTTTGTAAATTAATTAACAGTCCGCATTCTAAGCTTGATGCTAAAAAGAGTCAATTACATTTTACGGGTGCGTTAGCACATGATGTGTCCGGTGAAAGTAGCAAATGAAAATGGTGTTATGCTGCTTTTCCATGGAACGACAGGTAAGTCTTCGTGTAATCGTCGAGAGACCGCCGGGTGAGGTTGATTTCGGCATCCAGGAAGGCCACGGTAACGATTACAAAACCGTTCAGAAGCAGAGATACACGAAACAGGATCTGCGATTCGAATTCTCAATTCGCGTCAGAGAAAGCAAAAACGGACAACCAAATTTTCTCGGCTCGTTCGCACAAGGTCCTGCGAATAATCGTTTCATCTATCTCGACATCGGTACCTACGCCGGACAGACAAATACACCGTGGAGTCGTCGATTAAAGATTCCGCTCGCAGGCATAACTTGGCCGATGATTGAACAGGCGTCCGATGCGTCGCTCGTAATTGAGGCACGTGTGCCAGGCACAGGCAGAGACGGTGGGCCAACTTGCGGCACAGTAAAACAGTTTTCTGGTTGGACGCTAAGTAATGAGTGAATTTTAGAATCTACGCAGCCAAAAGTACTCGCCAATCATGTAAAGCACATCGCCTTCACTCGCTGTGGTGAGTTGAACTGCTTTGGCATGGTTGACGCGCAGATTGCTGCAATCGAAAGCGAGCTGCTGGTTAACTAGACAGAACCGAGCGCGGTAGCGCCGGGTCAATCTCATTCCCGCGTTCGCTGGGGAGATTGACCCGGCGCTACCGCGCTCGGTTCTGTGTCGCAAAGCTTTGCCTCAAAAGTAAGGAATCTCACTTGGACCGGGTCAGTACAGGGAGCGGTAGCGACCTGGTCAAACTATGGGATTCAAGAATCGTCAGGAAATATCGCATGCTGATCACTGACCAGGTCGCTATCGCTCCCTGTACTGACCCGGTCCAACAATGATTCTGACTCTTGAGGCAAAGCCAGTCTGAACCTATGCTGATAAGGACGCCTTCTCAATCTGCTTCAACTTTTCCGTCAGCAGTTCCTGTTCCCGCAGATTTTTCGTCATTGCGATCGCGCGCTGGATTTCCTCACGCGCCTCGGCGAACCTGCCGATCTTCATCAGCAGGTCTCCGCGAACACTGTGAAGCAGATGATAGCCAGCCAACGCAGAGTCCCCCGCGGGCGTGGTTATAGCATCGAGTGCATCAAGCCCAGCGGCCGGGCCGTGGGCCATACTCACAGCCACTGCCCGATTCAACTCCACGATGGGAGATGGTGTGGTTTGCATCAGTGTGTCGTAGAGAAGAACGATCCGTTCCCAGTCAGTTTCTTCGGCTGTGCGAGCTCGCATGTGACACGCAACAATCGCCGCCTGTAACGCATAGTTTCCAGCGCCGCCACCGAGTCGTTGCGCGTGTTCGAGCGCAGACATTCCTCGCTGAATCTGCTCGTCGTCCCACAAAGAGCGATCCTGATCCGGCAGCAAGACCGCCTCACCGTTGCTGCCACGGCGAGCCACCGTGCGCGCCGCATTGAGTTCCATCAGAGCCAGTAGTGCGTGAACTTCAGACTCGCCGGGAAGAAATTGGACCAGCATGCGCCCGAGCCGCAACGCCTCGTCGCAGAGTGATGCCCGCATCCACTCCTCTCCTGACGTCGCAGTATGTCCTTCATTGAAGGTCAGGTAGACGACGGAAAGTACCGAGTTGACCCGGCGGCGCAACTCTTCCCCGCGCGGCGTCTCAAAGGGCACATGAGCTTCCGAGAGAGTCTTCTTGGCACGAAAGATCCGCTGTCCGATCGTTTTCTCAGGTAGAAGAAAGGCCCGCGCGATCTCCGCCGTAGTGAGGCCACCGATCAAACGCAATGTAAGTGCGATGCGTCCTTCCATCGCAAGCACCGGATGGCACGCTGTAAAGATCAGCC
>Ga0163162_10006888_pt1 | contig 11029 bp, 6 predicted proteins | sample S55metaG_FD_115310 | JGI IMG/M metagenome (GOLD analysis project Ga0163162, IMG submission 115310) | Switchgrass rhizosphere microbial communities from Kellogg Biological Station, Michigan, USA - S5-5 metaG | ecosystem: Host-associated > Plants > Roots > Rhizosphere > Soil | place: USA: Michigan...
CTTGGGCGAGCGGCATCGATGCGAAGGGCCGGCCCATTCTGATTCCGGGACAGGAGCCTTCGGTGCAGGGAACCAAGACGTGTCCTGCTACTTCGGGCGCGACCAATTGGATGTCCTCGGCCTACAGTTCGGCCACAGGGTTGTTCTACGTGATGGCGCGGGAGTCTTGCGCCATTTACACGAAGTCGGACGCATGGTGGGAACCTGGCAAATCGTTTTATGGCGGTGGCGCGCGGTTGGCTCCGGACGAACCCCCGCAAAAGTTCCTGCGGGCGATCGATATCCAGACCGGGAAGATTGCGTGGGAGATTCCGCAGATCGGCGGGGGCTCAACTTGGGGCGGACTGATTAGTACAGCCGGCGGGTTGGTTTTCTATTGCGACGATAGCGGAGCCTTCGCCGCGATTGACGCCCGGAACGGGAAGCCGTTGTGGAACTTCCATACCAACCAGCCTTGGCACGCGTCGCCGATGACTTATATGGTGGATGGCAAGCAGTACGTGGCCGTGGCTGCAGGCTCGAATATTGTCGCGTTTGCGTTGCCGTAAAGGCACCAGGACGGAAGCCAGCACGAATACCCTCTTGGCCGCGCCCGTCCTATATATACAAAGGTCCTGCTTCGCCGTCTGTTGTAACCGTATTCAGCACAGGATATACTTTCGCTGATCCGGCTAAATCCGGAATCCGGAGAGGATTCGCTCCTATATGCGATCTATCGTATGCGCGGCCCTGTTGAGCGCGGCATCTTTGTCCGCGCTTGCCGCTTCGTGCGAGAGCCTGAGCTCCCTTCAGCTTCCCGACACGAAAATCACTCTCGCTCAGACGGTAGCCTCCGGCGGCTTTGCCCCCGTGAACGGACGCGCGGGAAAAGGCGGGGCCAATCCGTATGAATCCGTGCCGGCGTTCTGCCGCGTCGCCGCGACTCTGACGCCATCGAAAGACTCCGATATCAAGATCGAAGTCTGGCTGCCGGTCAGCGGCTGGAACCAGAAATTCCAGGCCGTTGGTAACGGAGGCTGGGCAGGTACGATCGGTTACAACAATCTGGCACAAGGTGTGAAGGATGGATACGCCACCGCTGGCACTGACACCGGCCACGCCGAAAACACAGGGTCCTTCGTCCTCGGTCATCCGGAGAAGCTGACCGATTTCGCCTGGCGCTCCGAACACGAGATGGCAGTGAAAGGCAAAGCCATCGTCGCGGCGTTTTACGGAACTGCGGCGAAACGATCTTACTGGAATGGCTGCTCTACAGGCGGACGGCAGGCGCTGAAAGAAGCTCAGATGTTCCCCGACGATTTTGACGGGATCATCGCGGGCGCTCCGGCCAACCGCAACTTGACCCAATTCTGGGACGGCGTGCTCATGTTCAAGGAACCCGACAGTCAGATTCCGGCGAGCAAGTTCCCGATGCTTCACCAGGCCGTGCTTAACGCCTGCGACGCCAAGGACGGTCTGAAGGACGGACTCATCTCCGATCCGAGAAAGTGCGACTTTGACCCCGCAGTTCTGCGCTGCAAAGCCGAGGATGGCCCCACCTGCTTGACTGATAAACAGGTCGAGACCGCTCGCAAGATGTACCAGCCTGTCAAGGATCCACGTACGGGACGCGAGCTTGGCCCGGCCCTGGCGCGGGGCAGCGAGCTGAACTGGGGCTTCATGGGGAACGGCCCGGATCCCTACGCGGTTGCCTTGGATCAATTGAAATACGTAGTGTTCAAAGACGCGAATTGGGACTGGCGCACCTTCGATCTGGCCCGAGATGGCGAACGCTACTGGGCTCCGGAAAATCTGCCCATGAACGCGACGGATCCGAATATGAAGCCATTCTTCGCGCATAACGGAAAACTGCTGATGTACCAAGGACTCGCCGATCCGAACGTTTCGCCCTTCCAGACCATGGCTTACTTCCAGAACGTTGTTGACAATTTAGGAGGCCCGGCGAAAGCCAGCGACAACGTTCGGCTCTTCTTCGCGCCCGGCATGGGTCATTGCGGAGGCGGAGACGGTCCCAACGAGTTCGACAAAATCGGCGCGCTCAATCGCTGGGTCGAGATGAACGAAGCCCCGCAAACCCTGACTGCCTCGCAGCGCGTCGACGGGAAGGTGACGCGGACCCGCCCCCTCTGTCCGTTCCCGCAGATGGCCGTGTATAAAGGGTCGGGTAGTGTGGACGACGCGTCGAACTTTAGTTGCCGGGCGCAGTAGGCCGGATGAAACTAAACCGAAGAGAATTCGCGGATCGAGCGGTTCTGGGTGCTGCGAGCGGTCTTATTTCGCTTTCGGCGGCGAAGGCCGAATCCCCGCTCGCGAAAATCCCATCCATGCGATCCACGTTCAAGGGAGTAGCTCTGGGAGCCAATACCTATAGTCTTCCGCAGCTCACTCTTGCGGATGCGCTGCGCGCGATAGCGGAGATCGGTTTTGGAATGGCCGAGCTGCACCCCAGACACGTCGAGCCGGCATTCGGTTTTCCCGCGGAACCGAGCCCTACCGTGGCGCGTCAGAAACTCCGCGATTGGCGCCTCACCGTTCCGCTTGAGCAGTTCGAGGCCATCGGGAAAATGTTCCAGGCGCAGAATCTCTTTCTCTATGCGTACAACATGAACTATCGGGATGACTTCACCGATGATGAGCTAGAACGGTCGTTCCAGATGACCCATGCGCTTGGATGCAACGTGATAACGGCTGTGGGCAGCAAGCAACTCTTCAGGCGTTTGGATCCGCTAGCAGCCAAGTACAAGACTTGGGTAGCGATCCATAACGAAGGCGACAGCATCCCCACCATGGCGGATTTCGAGGATGTGTTGCATGGCGCCGGCATCTACACGCGGATGACCCTCGATATCGGACATTTTGTCGCTTCGAATTCCGATCCAGTGGGGTGTCTAAAGAAGCACCACAAAGAGATCGTCAATCTCCACATAAAAGATCGCAAGAAGAACGGAGGCCCGAACCTCCCCTTCGGTCAGGGCGACACTCCGATCAAGGAAATCCTCGGCATGGATCGCGATAGAAAATACCACATCCCAGTGCATGTCGAGTGGGAGGTACCAAGTGACGATCGAGTGCAAAAAGTGAAAGACTGCTTCGAGTACTGCAAAGACACTCTTCTTCGCGCTTAAGAGCGCCCGCGTCCGTTTACTACGCAGGAAAAAGGCGGTGTGGGGGGGCTACCACACCGCCTCTTTAGCGAACCTGCCGCCCTAGAAAGTCATCTTCAGGCTGAACTTGAAAGTTCGCTGATCGATGCCATCCCGCCCGGTGTTCGCAAGGGGTTGGATCTGCATGAATGCACTATTGTTGACGTTGTTGTTGCTGGTGGTACCGGTGGAAGGGCCGTAGCCGGGACTGGCGTGATGCGGCGTATTCCCGACGTTATATATTTCCATGCGGAAAGCAAAGTTATATCTTTCCCTGAATGCGAACTTCTTTTCGAGGCCCGCATCCCCGTTGACCAGCCCGGGGCCCCTCAAGGTGCCCAAACCGCAATTTCCGAAGCCGGTAGACGCCGGCGTAGAGAAGGTAGCCGGGTTGTACCATTGCAAGAGAGTCCCGGTCTGTTGGGGCGGGCCAAGACAGTTGGCAACCTGGCTGGAACCAACCGCGTTGAGGTTGTTGTTGGCGGTAACGTTAAACGGCCGCCCAGTGAAATCGCTGAACAGACCGCTGAGCTGCCAGCCGCCCAGGATGTTGGCTGATTTCCCGGTCGAAAGCCAGCGTTTACCCTTGCCAAAAGGAAACTCGTAGATCGCCGTCGCCTCAAAGTTATATTTGATGTCGATGTTGAGCAGCGGACCGTAGTCATAGGTTCGGAATAACCAAGGCATGGCTGCTACCGAGGTGCCCTGGTATCCCAGGTTCTTGGCCCAAGTGAAGCCCAAATTAAAGGTTAAATCATGAATCCGGCCATTGGTACGCGCCTGCAAGGAGTTGTAATTGGTGTTCCCCTGCGTGCGCATGAGACCGGTATAGGCAATCCGTCCACCTGTGGCTCCGCCATAGTTCGGATTCGCGGGCGAAACGCCGGTAAGCGGTTGGCCATTTAAGCCCGGAGTATTCAGTAGCTGTCCGGTGGTACCCGTGCCGATCAGAGAGATGTTTTGATCAAGATACTGCAGCGGATCTATCACTCTTGAGCCGGCGTACGCCACCGAGCCAGTCCAGCCCGGCCTGATGCGCTCTTCCACCGTAAAGTTCCAAGTCTCGACGTAACCCCGCGTAAAATTGGTTCTGTTGTTATCGAAAACGGCTGAAGTGCCGGGTAGCGGGATTGCACCACTACTCGGAAGCGGGAACGGGTTCGGTGGTGGAACGAACCCCTGACTCAGGGTTGTGATATAGGCGTTCGTTTGAGGAGGTTGCAGGAGATACATTTCCATGTAAGGGAAGTTATTCCGGCGTTCGCCAAGCGCGAATATGTTGGTCGGGTCGGTTGAAATTCCATAACCTGCTCGGATGACCATTTTATCGCCGATGCGGTAGGCCGCGCCAATGCGCGGAGATAAATGGTTTTGGGCCTGGTTGAAGATGTTACAGGAATCCGGGACCCCGCCGAGCCCGCAAACCTGCATGGTGTTGTTAGCTATGTTGTAATACTCCGGACCCGAACCGTTGCGCAATGGGATCGGGACGAAATCATAGCGCAGTCCGATATTCATGGTAAACCTTGAATTGACTTGCCACTGATCGCGCCCGTAAAACGAGTACATTTTGGTATCGCTAAAGTAATTCGGCGCCGGCTGATAGATCTTGCCGCCGCTGTTCACAACACCCAGAAGGAATGAGGCAAACGAGTTGAGTTCGTTCCCCGAGGAAGTAGACGTACAGATTCCGCTGGAGTTGGCGGCTTTACAGAGTTCCGTGGTTTGCTGGTTAAACTGGAACCCTCCCGCGCTGCTGACGTTACCGCTACCGATCTGTTCCAACTGAGTCTCCCGTGAATTCATAAAGTCGGAGTCGAAACCGAATCGCAGGTTATGAGCTCCCTTGATCCATGTGAGATTGGCGTCAACGTTTTTCTCCGGATCCCAATAGTCTTGGGGTTGGAATTGGCTCTGCGAACCGAGCAGGCTGAAGCCCGTGTCGAACGCGATGCGCGGTAAACCGCCCGATACGCGAGCTACGTTCGCCGGCTGCCCCGCCGTACTCAAGCCCGGAATTTTCATTACTGTCCAACCCAGATTCTGATCCGCGCCAGGCTGCACGCTAAAGGCGCTATTCATGTCATAGCCGTAATGTGCGTCGAAGATTAAGCTGGGGCTGATGATGTACGTCCCGGAAACGGTGCCGCTGTAGACGCTGGCGCCTCCGTACCCTTGGGCGGTGTTGGTCGCGGACTCGCCAGGCCCGCCCAGAATGCCGAACATAGTAGGCGTGGTCCAGTAGTTGTTGCCCCAACCGAAACGGACAAACGTGCTGAGTTTCGAGGTGGGGTTCCAGTTGGTCTTGAAGTCCGTTTGGTTGCGCTCCAGGTAGGTCTTCCCGTTCAGGTTCAGGTTGTTGGCAAGCCCCAACGATCCGGTTCCTGGCTGGTTCGGCAGCTTCCACAGGTTGCCGTTTGCGGCGCTATAGTCGAGCAAGGCCTGCGCGCTGGGGGTGATCATGTTCTGTGGAATTATGTTTCCTGCGAAAGGCACCCGGTTTAAACCATTGGCGGGATTGCCCGAAAAAGGATTGTAGATCGGCTGAGGATTGGCGCTTAAATCGCCCGTTCTCATCGTCGCGGTGGGGACCTCCGCCGAAAATGGAGCGGTCGCTATTAAGCCAGTGCCTTCGTAACTCAAGAAGTAAAACCATTTGTCTTTCTTGATCGGTCCACCGATGGTGCCACCGTACTGATTGTTGATGTATACGGGCTTTGGTACATAAGCGCCAGTGGACGTGTTTCGAACGGCATTCCAAGGGTAGGCCTCGATGTGTTGGTCGGTGTGGTCTTCAAAGAGCACCCCGTGGACGTTGTTGGTGCCGCTCTTAACAGTAATGTTGATGGCTCCACCGCCGGCGCTCTGCTCGGCATCGAAGGAGTTGCCTGAAACGCTGACATTCTCGATGGCTTCGAGGGCGGGCGTGTACTGGGCTTCGTTATTAGCAGTCATATCGAACGTGCCGGTACCGTCCACACGGATGCTGTTGTAGCCGGCGAGTCCGCCATTGACGACGAACGTGAGTCCGCGCTGGGCGTTGGCGGTAAAGGAATTCGCGTTTGTCGGCGGCGAGACACCCGGAAGTGTAATAAACAGACTCTGGTAGTTACGACCTATGGGAACCGGGACGTTCTCTAGCGCGCGGCTGCCTACGTCGTCCCGTATCTCGGCCCGGTCGGTTTGCAGTGTGTTCACCTCGGCCGTGACTTCCACGGTTTGCGTGAGCTGGCCGATGGTCAAGATGACATTGGTCCGCGTGACTTCCTCGGGCGAGACGCGGACTCCGGTGACCGCGCTGGTCTGAAATGAAGGAGCCGTCACGGTAACGGTATAGCTTCCCGGCGGCATGGTGGGCAGGTTGTAGACCCCCGCGTTATTGGTTGTGGTATCGCGGGTGAAGTTAGTTGTCTGTTCGGTGGCAACCACCTTCGCGTTCGCGACGGGCGCCTGGCTGGCGTCCGTAACATTCCCGGTTATGCTGCCCTGCAGCAGTTGTGCTTGAACGGGCCGGACCGATACAAGAAAACTCAGTACGGCTAACAACGAAACCAAAAACAATCTTCGTCCACAAGAATGCATCATCTCTCAACCCCCTTTAGATGTGAGATTTACAACTCGCGACTTCCTATTCAGTTTTCAGTGCGTGTTCAATTCGTTAAAGTAATTGACCTCCGGTCAATCGGTACATACGCTTGCCGAATCCGAGCGCAGCGCAAGATGGAGAAGAGAGGAACAGCTGTGGCAGATGAACCCGTGGCAGCGTTCGCGGTGTCCAATGTCTCTGCGAACCAAACGGTGTTCGGCGCTCTCCATTTCGAAAAGATAGGATTGCTAACCACAAAAACTCTCCAGCCTAAAAGAAAGTTTTCAAATGTAAATTAAACTTAGTGACGAGGAGTGTACGCGCAGTCTCGCCAGCGAGTCCATCGCGTCGAAACTGTATGCCATTTGTCCGAATGGCGCTGTGGAAGACCCACAAGAGCGAAGTGGGGGGAAGCGAAGAGCTTTCAGCTGGCAATCCGAGCCGGGAAGCGATTTCATTTTGGTGCGACTTGAGAGCCCCGTGTCCGTTTGTTGCAAGGTCAGCACGGGAACGGATTTCTCGCTGCGATAAAAACTTCCTAGTCGCGCCCAGGAACTTCCGGATGCGGAGTCATCCAAGCGCTATCCCCTCTGTAGCCTAGACGCTTGCGGAGCGGCGTTAATTTTGCGAGCATTTGGCTGAGGAGTTACTCGGATGGCCATATCGAAACCCCGACACCTGTCTGCGGTAGGCATCGTGCTTACAATATTGATCGCGATCGTCGCACAGATTTCGGCTCTGGCGGCGGACGCTAAGCCGGCCAATGCTGGGGTGCGTGAGCAGGTCACGTTCTCGAAGGACGTCGCGCCAATCCTTCAGACGAAGTGCCAGGAGTGCCACCAGCCGAACTCCATCGCGCCGATGTCGCTGATTACTTTCCAGCAAGCGCGGCCCTGGGCGCGTTCCATTAAGGAGCGTGTGGTGACGCGGCAGATGCCGCCTTGGCATATTGACCAGAGCGTTGGCGTGCAAAAGTTCAAAAATGACATGTCGCTTACCAATGAACAGGTAAACACGATTGCGCGCTGGGTTGACGGCGGCGCTCTCGAGGGCGATCCCAAGGATCTGCCGCCGGCCAAGCCGCTCGTAACCGACAACGAGTGGAAAGGCGTGAGAGATGGCTACGGACCGCCCGACCTGGTCGTTAAATCTTCCGAATACACCATGGCGGCCCGGCACCAGGACGTGTGGTATCGGCCCATGTCGGATATTCCGATTACTGAGCCGCGTTGGGCAAAGATGGTAGAGATTCGTCCGACGAACTTGAAGGGCCGCAAGGTCCTTCATCACTCCATTGCGTATCTGGTGCTGAATAATGATCCGGAAGCCGTGAATACCGGTACTGCAAATGGTCTCAGCGCCGATAATGACCCCGCTGACCTCGTCAACCGCCGTCCGCAATTGATGGAATGGGCAATTGGCAAAGGCTACGACCTGTTCCGTCCGGGGACCGGGAAGTTGATCGTTCCGGGTGAAAAGATTTCCTGGGATCAACATATTCACGCTGCCGGCGAGGAGATTACGGCAGGATCCGAAATTGGAATCTGGTTCTATAAGAAGGGTGAGGAGCCAAAGAAGAGAAGCTATCTCATTGGGTTTACCGGGATCAGGGGTGGACGGCAGTCTCTTGACATCCCGCCGAACTCGTTCGCACAGACAGAGGGCTTCACGGCGCTTAAGGAGAACACCCTGATCGAGAATTTCCAGCCTCACTTCCATCTGCGGGGCAAGTCGATGCAGGTAGAAGCGATTCTGCCGGACGGCAGTTCACGAATCATAAGCTACGTCGGCAATTTCAACTTCAATTGGATGACCAACTACATTTACGACGATGATGCCGCGCCATTGTTACCAAAGGGGACGATCATTCACGTGAGCGCCTGGTATGACAATACCAAAGCGAACAAGAACAACCCGGATCCGGAGCAGTGGGTCGGCTATGGCGATCGGACCGTCGATGAGATGGCTCACGCGTGGATGAACGTCGTGTATTTAAGTGACGAAGAGTACCAGCAGATGCTCACCGACCGTAAGGCTAAGATGGCCAAGGTAAAGACCGATCAAAATCTTCAATGATGGGACTTCGCAGGCTGTCGATCGCCGGTGCGCTCAGCAGTGTGCTTCTGTTAGGCCAGACGCTTCCCGAACCGCGCAAGCAGTTTGGCGCGAGTGTAACCGGCGCCTTCGAGGGTTGGTACGAGACCGGAGATAATGCGCGCGGCTTTCTCGTCGGGTACTACAACCGCAACACTCAAGAGGAGCTGGATATTCCCATTGGCCCCAACAACCGAATCGAGCCCGGGGGGCCTGACATGGGACAACCAACGCATTTTCTCCCTAGCCGGCAGTTCGGAATGTTCGCCATTCCGGTGCCGAAGGGCTTCACTCCGGAAGACAAGTTAACTTGGACGATCTACGCGAATGGCAGCTACACCAGCATTCCGTTGCGGTTGCACCCCGATTACGTGATCAGTCCATTCAGTGAGATTGCTGTTAACAACACGCCTCCGGTTATCAAATTTGAGGAGAACGGAACGGCGATGCAAGGTCCGATCGCAAGCTTGGCGAACGCTGCAGTCCGCACCGCTTCATTGTCCGAACCTCTTACTTTGACCATCTGGGTCACGGACGACATGAAGTATACCAGCGGTACGAACGCACCGATGACAACCAAACGTCCTCCGGTCAACCTGGTGTGGTCGAAATACCGGGGGCCTGGTACCGTGACGTTTGATAAAGCGAGGCCTGCTGTTGAACCATTAGCGGCTAAGGATAACCCGAAGGCAGCCTTTAGCGGAAAATCAACAACTAACGTCAAGTTCAGCGAAGCGGGTGAATACGTATTGCATGTTACGGCGAACGATTATTCGGGAGACGGCGGTGGCGGCTTCCAATGCTGCTGGACAACTGGTCTGGTGAAGGTTTCCGTCAAACCCTGAATGATTCAACATGTAGTACTCTTAGGCCGCCCGATGCTCCGATATAGCGAACGCTTTCTGATCCAGTAAACTGAACTGGTTTACTCGTATCCCGCCTCCTGTTGGGAGCGATCGCGAAAGGAGGATTGAGATGTCCGTATCGGGCACAGCAAAATTGGGATTCCTAGCGTTGATGATTGTCGTCGCCTTGCCGGAAACCCGCGTTCAGGCGCAGCAGCGGGGCGGTACTGTCGAGACGGACAAAGTGGTACCTGTGAACAGCGGAGCCAATCCCTATAGCGTCATACGGGATTGGGCCCGTCTGAGTGAGGCGAGGCCATGGGGCGGTTCCAACGGTGTGGCCATCGATCGAGATGGCAAGTCCGTGTGGGCGACGGACCGATGCTCGCCCGGGACAACCCCAGGCTGCCTCGGCACAAAAGCGAACCCTGTCCACCATTTTGACGATTCAGGGAAGGAGATCAGGAGCTTTGGCGGTGGGATGTTCGTTTGGCCGCATGGCATCCATGTCGACCGAGAGGGTAACGTCTGGGTGACCGACGCGCGAGCCCCGAGCGCCAACGACCTCAAGACCTTTCCCGGGGAAGACAAGAAGGGAAGCGTTGTCGTCAAATTCAGTCCCGAAGGCAAGGTCCTGATGACGCTGGGAAAACCGGGCGTCAGGGGAAACCCTCCCGAAGCTCTGACCGACCCGACGGACGTGGTGACCGATCCGGCCAATGGCGACGTCTACATTGCCGAGAGCCACACGGACGTGGCAGATCCCAATCTGGTCGGGCGAATCTCAGTGTTCGACAAGACCGGGAAGTTTCTCGGAGTCATCGGCAACACAGGGACGGGGCCCGGCGAGTTCCGGACGCCGCACGCCCTCAAGTTCGATTCCAAAGGCCGGCTGGTCGTTGCGGATCGCCACAACCATCGCATTCAAGTCCTGACGAAGGCGGGGAAGTTTGTCCTTGAATACGACGACTTCGGCCGCACCAGCGGGCTGGCCATCGACAGCCGGGACGTGATCTACACCGCAGACTCTGAGTCGACCGAAAAGGTTCACCCCGGCTGGCAGAGGGGAATTCGCATCGGGAGCCTGAAAGACGGGAAAGTGACTACGTTCATTCCGCCCCACATGACGCCAAATTCTGCGGACGGCGCCATGGGGGAGGGGATCGCCGTCGACGCCGCAGGCAACATCTATACAGCGGAAGCACAACTGAGGGGCGTGACGAAATACGTCAGGAAGTAGAGCCGTCCGCCCTTTACCTACGTACCATCGATTGGCGCCAGCTCGGGTCAGCATCTGTACTTTTGATCGAAAGATAAGCTTCCATTTTTGGCGTTGGTGGATACGCTATAGCATGGCAGGC
>Ga0163162_10006890_pt1 | contig 11027 bp, 12 predicted proteins | sample S55metaG_FD_115310 | JGI IMG/M metagenome (GOLD analysis project Ga0163162, IMG submission 115310) | Switchgrass rhizosphere microbial communities from Kellogg Biological Station, Michigan, USA - S5-5 metaG | ecosystem: Host-associated > Plants > Roots > Rhizosphere > Soil | place: USA...
CTGGGCCGATTGAATCGAATTGGCGAATACCACCATATTGTCGTTTCCCTCCTTGGCAATGAGGCCGATATCTGACAGGGAAAGAAAACGGCTATCCCGCACCCAGTAATCCTGGGTGGAACGAATCATAATATGATAAATACCTTTGAATTCCGGTAGTTTATCCTCCATATCCATATGCAGTAGACGGCTGCCGCCATATTTTGGAAGTAGTCTGGTGTCCACCTCCTGTTCATAAATCACATCACCGGCAGTAGAGGTGGAGTTATCACCATATTCAAAATCATTGTAGGTTGTATTTTTTTCCTGCGGATAATATCCGTTACGCTGGGCCGAAAGCAGGTTGTTCTCATAAATTTTGGAGATGATCAGTTTTACTTTCGCAACATTGGTAATACGTACTTCAATGTTTTTTTCTCCCTTGCCGGACAGGTAAATGCCCTTACTGTTCTGAAAGCTGATGGCCGGTTCCAGGGTTCCGAAGGCCAGATTATTTATATAGTCTTCATGAAGCGTTCCGCCGATTTCGCCCCGCAGTCCTTTTTTTATTGTGAGCTGATAGGTCTTGTCCACATTGAACTGGTCACTACGGATCGTGAATCCGTTATCTGTTATTTCCGTGCTGAATTTGACGAGCGGGTCGAACTGAATATGGGATGCGAGTTCCGCCGGATTGATTTGCTGACTCGTTGATACCTGTATGGTTCCGCCTGCGCCTTCAGGATTGGCCTCAACTTCATTGATCCGGAGAACAAATGGTGAGGGAACCATTGCACTCGCAGAAACTGGTTCTACCGTGCCATTGATACCACCAACGGGAATTAATCCTTTTTCCAGTTGCAGTTTGATATCATAATCTTTATCCGCCGGAGGAATATTAGCCAGCCGGATAGTGATTTTATCGGAAGCAGAAAGTGTTTGAAGGGAATATGGTACTGCTTTGTCGTCGAGGGTAAGTTTCATTTTCTCTTTCAGTGCGGAAGGATCGACCGGATAATTAAAAAAGAGATCGATTTGAGGAACATAGGATTTGCTGTTCTCGTTCAGCACCACCCAACTGCTGTTGGTGTTCTCCAGTTTCAGTTCCGGCGTATGAAAACGGATATCTTTTGCATTGCCGAAATGATCGTATTTGCTGTATTGAAGAATATCACTGTTCAGCGTGGCAGTATAATTTGTAGCGGGAAGGAGAGGGGCGGAGGGAGAAAAAACCAGTTCATCCCCATGTTCCCAGCGGAATTTTCCCGGGATCGCCGGCTCGAAGGATATGTACCTGGCAGAATCCCATTGATTGATGAGTGAATCTGCAATGAGCGTTTTATCGAAGCGGAAAACCAGGTTAGTCAGTGGTGTCACTTCATCTTTGGCGTTAGTAAAATCCAGATTCACCAGGTTCCGGTTGCAGGAAAATAAAAACAGCAAAAATAAAATCGATGGAAGGGTTGGAGCTTTTAATCGCATCTGAAGGGTCTGTTTGATTTTAAGGCGTTAATATACAAAAATCCCCTACGGACTCTTCTCGTGCCCGATGAAAATATCTCCTTATTTTTACGGGCACAAAATCATTGGATTGTATGTCTTACCAATTGCTCAAGGGAAAAAAGGGAATCATATTTGGCGCGTTAGACGAAAAGTCGCTTGCCTGGAGAACTGCGCTGCGCTGTCATGAGGAGGGCGCCCAGCTTGTTTTGACCAATGCCCCGGTTGCCCTGCGCATGGGTGAGATCAATAAACTGGCGGAACAGGTGAAGGCCCCGGTAATCGGCGCGGACGTTACAAAATCTGAAGACCTGAAAAAATTGTTTGAGGATTCGATGACTCATTTCGGGGGCAGGATAGATTTCGTTTTGCATTCTGTGGGTATGAGTGTGAATATGAGAAAGGGACGGGCGTATACGGAACTGGACTATGGATTCAATCAGAAAACCCTGGATATCTCGGCGATGTCATTTCACCGGGTATTACAAACGGCTTATGAATTGGATGCCATCAACTATTGGGGAAGCGTGGTGGCGCTCACCTATATTGCCGCGCAACGGGTTTTTCCGGATTATAATGAAATGGCGGATGCCAAAGCCTTATTGGAAAGTATCGCAAGAAGTTTTGGATATTACTATGGCATAAAAAAGAAAGTCAGGATTAATACCGTTTCACAGTCTCCCACCAGAACAACGGCGGGCAGCGGTGTTAAGGGCTTTGACGGATTCCAGGAATATGCGGAGAAAATGAGTCCGCTGGGTAATGCCAGCGCAGACGATTGTGCAGGATACCTTGCCGTGTTGTTCAGTGACCTTACCAAAATGGTTACTATGCAGAATTTATTTCACGATGGTGGCTTTTCATTTACGGGAGTGACTGAAGCAGTAGTGGATCAGATTGAGAAAAGTCATTTAGAAGCCTAAAGCCTAAAGCCTAAAGCTTAAGGCCTGGAGAATATTAATACGCAAGGTCAATAATTGAAATTTTGGAATTTCAGTTATCAGAAAACAAAAACAACTTTTCAGAAAATAAAAAACCCTCCCGAAAATATCGTGAGGGTTTTTATTTTATGGAAGCTTTAGGCTTTAGGCTTTAAGCTTTAGGCTTAATTAATACTCGTCTTCATTAAAGAAAAAATCTTCCTGCGAAGGATAATCAGGCCAGATATCATCGATCCCTTCATAAATCTCTCCTTCATCTTCTAGTTCCTGCAGATTTTCCACTACTTCAATGGGTGCTCCGGAACGGATGGCGTAATCAATAAGTTCATCTTTGGTTGCCGGCCAGGGAGCGTCTTCCAAGTAACTGGCTAATTCTAGTGTCCAAAACATCGTATCCTTTATTTAGTTTCTGTTGTTTTTAATAAGGTCAGATTGATGCGAAAGTTCCCGGATCTACGGGTAAACCCTGCCTTTAATTTTTCGCAAAAGTAATTTTTATAATGAAACAACCAAATACCATTTATAAGAGGATACAGGATATCCCTTAGGCCAACCTTGTTATATTTGTGAATGATCCCAAGCGAGGCGAACCAATCCATTCTTTCAGCGAGAAATATTCACAAATATTATGGTGCGCTGCACGTCTTACAGGGGGTTGATCTGGATATCCACGCCGGTGAAATTGTTAGCATGGTAGGCCCTTCCGGGTCCGGTAAAAGCACTTTATTACATATTCTGGGCACTTTGGATGAACCGGCAGAAGGGGTAATCAGCCTTAAAAACCGGGAATTGCGTGGTTTAAAGGGGAAGTCCCTGGCTGCTTTCCGCAACCGTCATATTGGTTTTGTCTTTCAATTCCACCATTTATTGCCGGAATTTACGGCTTTGGAGAATGTTTGCATTCCCGGCTGGATCGCCGGGGGCAGTAAATCTGCCGTTGAAGGGCGGGCCCGGGACCTGCTGGAAACACTTGGCGTGGGCCACCGGATGGAAAACAAGCCCGCCGCCATGTCGGGTGGCGAACAACAAAGGGTAGCAGTTTGCCGTGCCCTGATCAACTCCCCGGATATCATATTTGCAGATGAACCCACTGGAAACCTTGATTCGGCCAATGCAAAAGAATTACACAGGCTATTCTTTGAACTTCGGTCGAAATTCAATCAGACTTTCCTGATCGTTACTCATAATGAAGCCCTCGCGGAGATGAGCGACCGGGTAGTGAGAATGCAGGATGGGAAAGTAAGAGTATGAGAGTATGGAAGTATGGGAGTATGGGAGTATGGGAGTGAATAAATCCGGGATAACTAAATTATTTTAAATCTATATTTTCTATCAAATTCTTTTAAACGCCCATACTTCCATACTTCCATACTCCCATACTCCCATACTTACTTCCTCGCTTCCCACTTTACTTCCGCAACCCCCAGCAATTTCCCCGTGTATCTCGCCAAAACAAAAAGATAATCACTTAGCCGGTTCAGATATTTGATGATCAATGGCTGACCAAGGGGTTCGGAAGCATTGAGTTCAACAATAACGCGTTCGGCGCGACGGCAAACTGTCCGGCAGATATGTGCTGTGGAAACGATACTGTTGCCCCCGGGCAGGATAAACGATTTCATTTCCGGCAGCAATTTATTCATTGCATCAATTTCATTTTCGAGCAGGAGGATGTCCGATTCATGCAGGTCCGGGATACGCATGGAAATTTCTTTTTCCGGATCGCAGGCCAGTGATGAACCGATGGTAAACAGGCGATCCTGTATTTCCCGCAACAGCTCACGGCTATGCTTATCCGACAACAAATCACCCAGCAACCCGATAAAGGAATTCAATTCATCAATGTTACCATAAGCATTGATACGGATATGACTCTTGGGCACTTTGGTTCCTCCAATCAGACTCGTCTTTCCCTCGTCGCCGGTTTTAGTATAAATCTTAGAGGACATTGTTGTGGTGATTAACTGCTTACACGGGCGACATGGCAGCGGGTGCATAATGATCTTCCCTTCGTCTGTCTGTTTCTATAACACCATCCCGCAACCTGACAACACGATGGGCATATTTGGAAATATCTTCTTCATGCGTAACCAATACAACGGTATTGCCGGCTGCCTGAATTTTATTGAAAATTTCCATGATCTCAATGGATGTCTTTGTGTCGAGATTACCCGTGGGTTCATCAGCAAGGATGAGAGAAGGATTATTTACCAGTGCGCGGGCGATCGCTACGCGCTGGGCCTGACCCCCGGAGAGTTCGTTGGGTTTATGGTGACTTCTTTCCGTAAGGCTCACTTTCTCCAATACGGCCATTGCCATTTCTGTTCTTGTCTTTTTATTGATGCCCGCATATACCAGTGGGAGGGCTACATTTTCTACCGCTGTAAGCCTGGGCAGCAAATTGAACTGTTGAAATACAAAACCGATCTCCTTATTTCGCACTTCAGCCAGATCGTCATCAGCCATTTCACTCACATCCTGTCCATTCAGAATATAGTTTCCTTCTGTGGGAGAATCCAGGCAACCGATGATATTCATCAGTGTACTCTTTCCGGAACCCGAAGGTCCCATCAGGGCCACATATTCATTTTTGAATATTTCCAGGCTGATACCCTTTAACACGGGAACAGCTTGTTTACCCATGAAATAGCTTTTCAGGATCCGGTCAAGATGAATAATTGCAGTCGAAGCCATATTAATTCTTTTAACTTCCCTGGGAAGCTGCAGGATTTTTAACTACCTGTGGTACTTTAAAATACAAGTCATCAGCCGCAGGTGCATTTTTCAATGCTTCCGACCGGTTCAGTGGCTCTTCCGGGATGTCCTCCCTTAATACATTGGTTTCCTCTCCCATATATAAAAGCGGCTCCACATCCCGGAGATCGAGTTCATTCAGCTTTTCCACAAAGCCGATCATTTTTTGCAGATCTTTTTTGATTTCCTGTCTCCCGGCAGCATCGAATTCCAGGCAGGCCAGTTTACATAAATTCTCTACCAATGCATCATTCACTTCCATGAAAAGGGATTAAGACAAAAATAATGGTTTCAGGGAGAATTTGAGTGCCTCTTCATTATCTTCGCCTTCCTCTATGGAGAAAAGTAAAGAAATTGTTTTAAGCGGTATCCGGCCTACCGGTTTTCTTCACCTGGGAAACTATTATGGAGCGCTGAAGAATTGGGCAAGGATGCAATATGAATACGAGTGCTATTTTTTTATAGCAGACTGGCATAGCCTGACCACCCATGCCGATACCAGTGAATTAAGTCAGATTACCAGACGTCTCGTGGCGGAATTGATTGCCGGTGGACTGGATCCGGAAGAATGTACTATATATGCCCAAAGTGATATCGCCGAGATCCCGGAACTCTATCTCTATCTGACCATGCTGGCCTATAAAGGAGAACTGGAAAAAACCGTAACCTTTAAAGAAAAGGCACGAAAACAGCCCGAAAATATTAATGCAGGCCTGCTCACATATCCTGTTTTGCAGGCAGCCGATATACTCATTCACCGTGCCCATTATGTGCCTGTTGGAAAAGACCAGGAACAGCATATTGAAATGACAAGAAATTTTGCTGAACGGTTTAATCACCGGTACGGGGATGTTTTCCCGGTTCCGAAAGCGTTTAGTTACAGCGAAGATCTTGTTAAAATTATGAGCCTGGACGGCAGTGGTAAGATGAGTAAGAGTGAACAGCAGATGAACACAGTATACCTGAATGATGATGATGACCTGATCATTAAAAAAATCATGAAGGCAAAAACCGATCAGGGACCGGTTGAACCAAATAGCATAAAGCCGGATTATATCCAGGGGCTTTTTACTTTACTATCACAGGTGAGTTCACCCGAAACAATTGAGAAATTTGAAAATGATTTTAATCAATGCCGGATCCGATATGGAGATATGAAAAAACAACTGGCAGAAGACCTGGTCCGTTTTATCAAACCGATCCGTGAAAAAGCCGCTGCTTTACAGAATGATCCGGTACAGATTGATAAGATCATGGCCATGGGTGCCGCGAAGGCAAGAAAAAGTGCAGCAGCCACGTTGATGGAAGTGCGTAAAGCACTCGGGTTTAAGTATCTCTGACAGTCATCTTATTCTTTTTATATTTCGGTCATAAGATTTTACATTTAGGAATGGCAAAAACGAAGAAACCCAAGCATATCGCCGTAGCGGGTAATATTGGTGCCGGTAAAACAACCCTCACCGAATTGCTGAGCAAGCACTATAAATGGATCCCCCAGTTTGAAGATGTCGATCATAATCCTTACCTCAATGATTTTTATGATGATATGCCGCGATGGAGTTTCAACCTTCAGATTTTTTTCCTCAACAACAGACTGAATCAGCTCCTGGAAATTTACAGTGGTACCGAAACCGTGATCCAGGACCGTACGATATATGAGGATGCGCATATTTTCGCGCCGAATCTTCATGATATGGGTTTGATGAGTAAAAGGGATTACAATAATTATTTTCAATTTTTTCAGACACTGAAGAGAATGGTTCAGCCACCAGACCTGCTTATTTATTTGCAGGCTTCCGTGCCAACACTGGTCGGGCAGATTCAGAAAAGAGGACGCGAGTATGAAGAAAATATCCGGCTCGATTACTTAAAAAGATTAAATGACCTTTATAATAAATGGATCGATGGCTATAAGGAAGGAAGCCTGATGGTTGTTGATGTAGACAAAAATAAATTTCCGGAAAATGAAGAGCACCTGGGTGAAATCATAACCCGGATCGATGCGCAGTTGTATGGATTATTTTAACTAAAAAAGTAAAGAGATAAAAAATAAAAAAGCTCCTTTTTCGGGGAGCTTTTAATAGCAAACAATGTTAGAGGTCGTTAGGTGGTAAACAATTGGCTGCCAAGATGGCGAAAATATTTTTAAAATAACAAGTTTTTATTAATTTTTTTTGAAAATGGGGCCTCAGGACCCCTTTTTAGGCCTAAAACTGCTGGTTTAGCCTATCCAGCCCCTTTTAAGGATGAAATTTCTACCATTAAACTCCCAGATATTTAAGCAGAACCGCCAGCGGTTCATCCGGGAAATGCAACCAGACTCCATCGCCATTTTTGTTAGTAACGATGAAATCCCTTCCAATGGTGATGCACTGTATCCTTTCAAACAAAACAGCGATCTGTATTGGCTGACCGGGATTGTGCAGGAAGATACCATGTTGGTTTTATACCCGGATCATCCGGACCCGAAATACCGGGAAGTGCTGATACTGGTTCGCCCGAATGAGCTAAAAGAAAAATGGGATGGTAAAAGACTGCGTGCCGAAGAAGGAAAAAATATTTCGGGTATCGGAACCATTGTGTGGCTGGACGTAAGCGACCCGCTTTTACAGGTGTGGATTCATCTTGCAAAAAATATATATCTCGATACAAACGAGAACGATCGCAAAGCCAGTCTTCTTCAAACGCGTGAATACCGGTTTATTGAAGAAACCAAAAAACGCTATCCCCTGCATAAATATCTGCGGGCCTCGTCTATATTAAAAAATCTTCGTGCTGTAAAAACTGCCGAAGAAGTGGTTGTGATCCAACAGGCAATTGATATTACGGCGAAAAGTTTTTTGCGCGTGATGAAATTCATGCGTCCCGGCGTTTTTGAATTTGAAGTGGAAGCGGAGATCCAGCATTCGTTTTTGTCACAGCGGGCGACCGGCCCGGCTTATGGAAGTATACTGGCTTCCGGTGAAAATGCCTGTACCCTGCATTATGTTTCGAATAACCAGGAATGTAAGAATGGCGACCTGATACTTATGGATTTTGGCGCTGAATACGGAGGTTACAATGCAGACCTCACCCGCACTATCCCGGTTAATGGAAAATTCACAAAAAGACAGAAGCAGGTTTATAATGCCTGCCTGCATTTGCACCAGTATGCAAAAAACTTATTAAAGCCGGGCATTACAATTAACGAATATCATATGCTCGTAGGTAAAGAAGCAGATATCATATTGCAGAAAATCGGATTACTGACCAAATCGGATGTCAAAAATTCCTCGCCGGAACAACCTGCTTACTGGAAATATCTGTATCATGGCATCTCTCATCACCTGGGGATTGATGTACATGACCTGGGACCGCGCGCTGAACCGCTCAAAGCTGGAATGGTACTGACCATTGAGCCGGGGATCTATATCCAGGAAGAAAAAATGGGTGTGCGTATTGAAAATAATGTATGGCTTACAAAATCAGGGAATAAGGATCTGATGAAGGATATTCCGATTACTGTTGAGGAAATAGAAGCGCATATGAAAAGCTTAAAGCCTAAAGCCTAAAGCCTAAAGCCTAAAGCCTAAAGCCTAAAGCAATTTTTAATTTGCAAATTTCAATTATACATTTCATTTAAAATTCCTGCACTTCCACAATTCCACACGTTCACACTAATATTAATGAAACATATCCCGAATCTATTCACTCTCCTAAACCTTTTCTTCGGCTGCATCGCCCTGATCTGCATCCTGCAGAATGGGATTACCATAGTTTATTCAGCAGACGGAACCCAGTTTGCTGATATTCCGGAACGGATCTGGCTGGCCCCATTATTTATAGGTCTCGCCGCGCTGGTCGATTTCCTGGACGGATTTCTGGCCAGGCTGCTGAAACAAAGCAGTCCCTTAGGCCGCGAGTTGGATTCCCTGGCAGATGTGGTAAGTTTTGGCGTTGCACCGGGAATGATTTTATACCAGTTTCTTAGAATGAGTTTTATTCGTCAGGAAGATGGAGCAGATGTGTCCATGGTCTGGCTTCTGCCCGCACTTATTTTGCCCTGTGCAGCTGCTTACCGGCTGGCTGTATTTAATCTTGACACCACCCAGTCAACCAGTTTTAAAGGAGTGCCCGTTCCTGCCGTCGGATTAACAGTGGCTTCTTTACCACTGATTTACTGGACAAATAACAGCCCGTGGGTGATAAATCTGCTGCTGAACAAATGGGTACTGTACCTGATTATATTATTGTTGTCATTAGCCATGGTGAGCCGTCTGCCCATGCTTTCCGGAAAGATCGGTGGAAGACAGGATCCACAAATGGTCCCCCGAATAATTTTATTCCTGCTATCGCTGATTGCGGTCATCTTTTTACATTGGCTGGCCGTTCCGCTTATCTTCCTTTTTTACATTGTCATATCTTTGGCCTTCAAAAACAGGATTGCATGAATTTTTCAGTACAGGTAAAAGTGATGCCTCTTAAAGAATTGCTCGATCCACAGGGTAAGGCGGTTATGGGTGGCCTGCAGAATCTCGGGATCAGGTCGGTGCAGGATGTGCGGATCGGTAAAACGATCCAGCTGCAGGTTGACGCCGCAACGCCCGATGAGGCAAAAAAAATAGCAGAAGACGCAAGTATTAAACTGCTCGCCAATCCGGTAATGGAATATTTTGAAATTTCCGTATCATAGGTATTGGAATATTTTGAAATTTCCATATTAAAAAGGTGTGGAACCAGGGAAATAATTTAACATTCAACTTCCACACTTTCACATTTCCACACTTCCACACTAGATGTTATACCTCGTTCCTTCTCCAATCGGTAACCTGCAGGATATCAGTTTTCGTGCACTCGATGTGCTGAAAAAAGCTGACCTGATTCTTGCAGAAGACACGAGGAACTCACTCAAATTGCTGAATCATTATGAGATCATAAAGCCGATGACACCCTATCATCAGCATAATGAACATAAAGTTTTAAGGCACCTGGTTGATCAGATGTTGCAGGGTAAGGTGATGGCTCTTTTAACAGATGCCGGTACACCGGGTGTGTCGGATCCGGCTTTTTTACTGGTTCGTGAATGTATACAAGTGAATATCCGGGTGGAATGTCTGCCTGGACCCACGGCTTTCGTTCCGGCATTGGTGAACAGTGGACTACCCATGAACCGGTTTTGCTTCGAAGGATTTTTACCCGTTAAAAAAGGCCGACAGACGCTTCTGAAAAAATTGGCGGGGGAAGAGCGGACGATGGTTTTTTATGAATCTCCTTTAAGACTGGTAAGGACACTGGAAGAATTTGCCCAGTATTTCGGACCATCCAGAAACTGTTCAGTAAGCAGGGAACTCAGTAAGATCTATGAGGAAAACATACGGGGAAGCCTGGAAAATGTAATTATGCATTTTAAGGAAAAAGGTGTGAAGGGGGAAATTGTTATCGTACTGGAAGGCAAAAGTTAGTGCCGGTCATCATTTCCTGCCAGTTATTTTGAATTCACGGGTATATTTTTGAGCAGGGTTTTGATTCGTTGCGCAGGCCGAACCTGGAATATTATAATGTTGAATAGTATGTATTTAAATACTGATAAAAAAACAGTAAGCCGGTTTATTTTTTTGTTGATGTTACAGGCGCTTACCCAAAGCGGATCTGCCCAGCCAGGGTACTGGCAGCAACGGGTGAAATACGTTATGGATATTGATATGAACGTAAGTACTAACCGGTACACCGGAAAGCAACAGCTTGACTATACAAATCATTCTCCCGATACGCTGAGAAAAGTTTTTTACCATCTTTTCTGGAATGCCTTTCAGCCTAATAGCATGATGGATAAACGGAGCAGTTCCTGGGGCGCGAATACGCTTAACGGAAGGC
>Ga0163162_10006893_pt1 | contig 11026 bp, 15 predicted proteins | sample S55metaG_FD_115310 | JGI IMG/M metagenome (GOLD analysis project Ga0163162, IMG submission 115310) | Switchgrass rhizosphere microbial communities from Kellogg Biological Station, Michigan, USA - S5-5 metaG | ecosystem: Host-associated > Plants > Roots > Rhizosphere > Soil | place: USA...
AGGCAGCAATCGAGGCGAGACGGTCGGGCGAGGGTGCGACGACGAGCTGTGGGATTTTGGAGGGTTTTCGATCGGCAGGACGCCGCAGGAGGTCGAAAACGGGCCGAGTTATGGAACGCTTCCAGAAAAGCTATGGAATACATACAGATCGGCGGATATTTCGCCAAACCCCAGAAACGACAAAGCCCTGAATAATCAGGGCTTTGTCGGTACAAATATGGCGGAGGCGATGGGATTCGAACTCATGGACCTGTTACAGTCGACGGTTTTCAAGACCGCTATTCAAAGCCGCTGAAACCGGGCCCTGTAGCTGTTTTTCGTTACAGTACTTTGGATTTTCAGCGCCTCTGTAGACCGCATTCTACAAGGGGCGCAGTTTGAGTTTTGTAACGGGTTTTCGGGCTATTTTGACGGCTTAGCGATGGCGCCGATGCGGCGGTAAACGCGCTCGGTAATGTCGCCCTTGGTGTGACCCAGAAGCAGGCTCGCGTCGGCGACGTCGATGATTTCCGATGCGGCTTTTGGCCGGATGTCGCGGAATTGGAAGCTGCCGATCTTTTCGGCCAGTTGGGTATCGCCTTTTTCATCGGCTTCTTTTTTGGCCTTTTCCCGAGCCTTGTCCCAGCGGTCGCGAAGCATCTTAGCCGTCATGCGCTTGCCGCGCGCACTAACGATTAGATAGCTGCAAACGTGCTGAGCATTGCGCTCGGCCATTTTTGCGATCAGCAACCCCAGGCTGTTCGGCTCATCGCCGTCAGTCATCTGGATACGCAGCTTTTTGTGCGTCTTATTCTGCTGCACACCCAAGTACTTCCCTTCGACATCGTCCTTTCTCATGACCAGGACATCTGCCGGCCGTTGTCCGGTCAGGTACGCCAGGTCCATCGCGTCTTTCAGCTCTTGAGCTGCCTTCTTGTAAACAGCATCCCAAACCACATCATTTGCGTAGTAGTCCCGCGGCGTTTCCTTGTTTTTGCGCACGCCCTGGCACGGATTTTCCTTCGTCGTGAGCCCCCATTCCCGGGCGATATTGAAAACGTGGGAGAGGGTGGCGATCTCCCTGTTGGCCCGAACCTTTGCCGTCCGTGCATCCCGGTACCCGGCAATCGTGGCCGGGGTGATCGAGTCGATGGGGGCGCTGTCGAACATCGGCCGGAGCTGTTTGATCTCCGACAGGTTGTCCTTTTGGGTGCGCTCTGCTTTCTTGGAGACGATGTCGCGGATGTACCTGTCAAATATCCCCTTCATGGTGCGCAGGTCGATTGGCTTTTCCTTAGCTTCGAGTTCTGCCCATTTGATCCTGGCGAGGTCCAGGTCTTTGCCCAATGGGATCGCCTTGCCGGTCATGTCCAGGTAGTAATAGGCAATCCAGTCCTTTCCACTTTTCCGTGGCCGCGTCCACTGGTACATCCGGGGCGGCAAATTACGTGTTTCGGCCTTGCGGGGTCGCATATCAGTTCACTCGCGAGAAGTCTGGCGTCCATGCCGGAGATGCCGGCGGTGGGTTGGGGTCAGCGATGGCGGGGGAGATCATGCCCAGCTTCATGCGGGCATACATTCGCCCAACCAGTGGCCGCTTGCCGCGGCTTTCGACAAACACCCATTGGCGATCAACCAGCCAGCGCCGCTGGTAGGCCCTGGCCTTGTAGCCGGTGAGATCGGCAAGTTCATCGTCCGAGAGGATTTCGGTTTCCATGTTGTTGCTCCATGCCGCGCGTGGCGGCAGAAGGTGGTTATTGGGTGGCTTTGGCGATTACCGCTTCAGCATGAGCAAGGGCTGCGTGGTACTTGCCTAACTGCGCGGCGCCGAGCTTTGCCAGGCCAACGAGATTGGTGAGGCTTTCGAGCAGTTCTTCGCGCAACCTCGCTTCGTCTCTGGCGATTTCCCAGAAGCGCTGCTGCCACTGACCAGGCGGTGGCGGGTTGCTGTTCTGCGCACCGAACACCATTGCCCCGACTATCGAGTCGCAAAGGTCGCGCTTGTAGGCGTTGTCGCCGTCGATGCTCAGGCCTTGGCGGCGCAGCGCATCCAGAGCGTTATTCAGGTTCGCCTCGGGCGACGGCAGCACCAGATCGAAGTCTTTCTTGCCGGGACGGCAGGCCACGACCAGCAGCTCGCAATCAAGCGGAAGGTGTTGCGTCATATCCGAGATCGCTTCGATCGCGGCCTCCCGGAATTCTTCTCTTTGTTCTGGCATGCGAAGTCCTCGCCCGCCGTTCACCGGCAGGCTGGTAGGTGGAAGAGGGGTTAGGGGAGCGTGCTGCCAATTTGATCCGCGACGAGCACGATTGCCCGTCGGAGTGCTCCAGGTCGTGCGGCGTCATCGAGCCATCCGATGTTTTCACCAAATCCTCGACGCGATACGGACACGAACTGAAGGTTGGCAAACCACTCAACGTCGAGCTGAAGGTGGGCGGCCAAGCGCAATGCATCCTTATCGTCGTCAAGGGGGCGCCAGAGCCGGTAGTTCTTACGATTGCCGATGCGCAGGCAGTTGCGTGAGCGCTCGTAGCAAAGAACCGGACCGATGCCAGCGGCCAACGCAGCTCTTTCCAGCAAGTGCTGATCGGTCATCACCGCGGCCCCTTGTAGCAGTACACGTAGGCGAACCAGGCGAGGGCGATCATGGCGTCACCTTCTGGCCGAGCAGCACGTCGGCGACGACTTCCCAGAGCCTGGCTGGCGACCACTGAAAGCGGTCGAAGTCCGTGTCAGGTTCGATGCCGAACCGGCAGGTTGAGTGCGCGCCGGCAGGGTACTCGCCGCGCTTGGCCATGATCGTGGCCACCCGGCCGTCACCACCTGGCTCAGTACGGTGGTATTCGTAAGCCTGGGTGTTGTAGTCGTTGCCTGCGGTGATGCCGTAGGTTCCGCTTGGCACCAGGTCGGCACGTCCGTCCGGGGTCCACGGCCGCCCGCCACCAGCTGTCCGCGCGCCTTCGTGCAGGTACAGCACGAACTCGCCAGCGTCATGGCAGACAATTTCGAACGAGTGGTTGAATTGCGTGCCGACAATCACCCGAGAGGCGAAGTTGAATCGGTGGTCGTGGATTGCTGAGTGTTCAAAGCAGGCGCGGCGCGGCAACTCTGGGTGCCAGACGTGCAGCCTCTGATTGCCCTGGAGCTGGACCTGCACAAAGCCGAGGCCGTGCAGTGTTATTTTGTCGGTCATTACGTCATCAATGGTCATCAGTAATCCCCCCAGCCCAGGCTCTGAATGTATTCGTTAGGAATAGTCACGGCCTCGGTCGGTATCGTGCTTTCAACCTCAAGGCTTCCGAAGTAACCGATGGCCGCCTGGGCCCGCTCCATCGACAGTTGTGCGTGACGCAGTTGCCAGGACTTGCGCGCCTTGTACGAACGCAGTGCCAGCGCCTTGTCGGTGTACGCGAAGCGCCTGCCCCAGCTGCCACCTTCCTTAAGCACGCGCTTGCGGCGTTTCTTCACAGCCTCAGCGGTCCAGCTGTATTGCGGGCCGCTGACCAGCTCGCAGGTATGCTGGTCACCGATGTAAAAGCACTGGGCGGTTTCGCCGATCACCTGATAGGTGAGGCAGTGCACCTCAAGACCATCTGGCCCAATGGTGTCGATGTAGCGATAGTGCTCCGGCCAAGCCTTCTTCATTTCTTCAGGCATAGCGATTCCTTTGCCGCTATAGCGGCTGACTTTGAAGGTGGATTGAATGTGTTTTCCGCTAGCAATCGATGGCGTGCTAGCCTTGTGCTATTTAACTGAAGAGGTTGAGGCGGTGACTGCTTATAAGTTGTTTTCTGTTCAGGAAAATCTAAAAGTTTTTCAAAATTTATATGACAAAATTGAAATTGAAATCAAGGGGGTTGCTCGAGATACGGACGAGTATTTGATGTTAAATCTGATTTCCCAAACATCTCGGTATATTACCAAGTATCCGGATACTTTTGATGATAGGTGCCTATTCAATATAGAAAATATGGGTGGGGTTCTATTGACGGAGGCTAGCGGGTTTAATTTTTCTGAGCGTGAAAACTTTGAATTATTATTTGCTGTGTGTTATCGGTTTTTACTTGAGTATCAGATATGTACTCCCAGTGAAGTTCCGGATGGTATAAGGGCTGCGCTTCACGAGGTTGTTATTGGAGAGATGTCTCTTTCTCCCAGAGCTATGAGTCAACTTAAATATGCTGAGCATCAGATGGTGATCCATGTAGTAAAGGAGTATTTACACCACCCTAAGATGATAGATCTTAAAAAACTTCCAGAGTTTTTGAGCCGGGCAGATGCTGACACCAAGAAATTTGAAGAGGACTTTTCAACACGCAATGAAAAAGTTCAATCGCTAAAAGACGCTTTGGAAAAACATGAGGATTCATTTAATTTTGTTGGTCTCAGCGACGGCTTTAAACGTTTAAGAAAACAAAAGTCGGGGGAGAAATTTCGTGGGCTGATATTTTTGGTGTTATTGGCATTGGTTATGTTGTTTCCTTTTGCTTTCAAGTTTTACGCGGTATTGAAACCTGAAAGTAAAATTGTTATCGATTTAGATTTTTATTTTTTGTTGCTCGGATTTGAATTGTTGCTTATGTATTATTTTAGAATTTGCTTGCAGAATTTCAAGGCCGTTAAAGCGCAGTTGTTGCAAATTGATTTGCGAATGACGCTTTGTCAATTTATTCAAAGCTATGCGAAATACGCAAAGGAGATCAAAGGAAAAGATGCGGATTTGCTTGTTAGGTTCGAGCAGGTAGTATTTAGCGGAATTGTGAGCAGTGATGAGGCAATCCCATCAACATTTGATGGGGTGGAACAAATAGCAAAACTAATAACGAGTATTAAAAAAACAAATTAATTTGTTGTATTCGTCCTTTGTTAACTTACGGTAGATGCGTGTGGGCGAAATTTATTCTGCCTCACGCATTACTGATATATGGGTTTCCGGCTTTGATCAGCGAGACATCGATGATGGCGGTCTTTGAGGTAGATGCGCTTCATGCGGCCACCCGCTGCAGTACTTGGCGCAGCGCGTGCTGAACAGCCTCGACAACGCGGCGCAAGTACGTGAATTCGTGGTTTTCTTCGACGGCCTTACCATCGAGCGGGTAATGCCATTCCTCGCCGAACAGTTCGGTCAGCAGCTTGCTGTGATGCCAGCATTCGTTTGAGCTCTCGATGCTGCGCAGAACATCGATGTCGTGCCAAAGCTCCCGGGCTTCACCTTTGCTCAGCTCTCCGAGCTCCCAGTCATGGCGACCGGTCTGTTGTCGACGTCGCTGGACGATGCATTTCTTGGCCAGGGCATGCAGCGCATCGCCGCTGAAGACGGTGGAACTGATGCCACGGTCCAAGCAATTCAGAACGTAATCCCAACCACAGTCGGCGACGAACTCCGCGACCGTGCGTGGGCCCATTCCGCCCCCAGTAGGCGTTCCAGCTATTGTCCCAGCAGTTGATGGTGATCTTGCCCTGGGCGGTCTGGTAGTTCGGGTTCGATTCGATCGGGCAGTCGCGCCGGCCGAAGTCCTCGAGGAACACGGTGATCGCGTCAAGCCGCGGTGCGCCGGTGATGACCAACTTCGTCACTGTCGAGCGCTCAACCTTCAGCGGCTCAGAGATTTTGTTTTCTGTGGGCATGGGCGTCCTATGCCGGGTCATGCCCGGGCGGTGGAATGAGGGGAGGGTTTGAAGCCGGAGATAATGGTAGAGAGCACAACGTCTCTCTCAGAATCCGGAGACTTTCCCTTGAAAAGACTTTTTGAAGAGGTGTTGATCCAGGTGCTGGCAGACTTCGCCATCGATCAATTGCAGAGCTTGATCGAATGGCTCAACACGGCACCTTGGCAGGTGTGGTTTGCGTGAGTCAGGCAGCGAGGCGCTGGTAAAGCTCGATGATGTCGGCGGCGTTTGCGGCTACCAGTGCTTCGGCTTCGTCCGGACAGACGCTGTTGCCTATCAGCCGGACCTGATCCGTCTTGTTAATGTCGCGCCATTCTTCGGCACCGGTTACCGGGTCGACGAACAGCCCGCGGTCGATGATGTAACTCTTGTCGAAGCCCTGCGCGGCCTTTAGCTCAGGTGGCTGCAGCATTCGCAGGGTGATATCCACCAAGACATAGCCGCCAACCATCACCATTTCGGCCGGGTGTTTGAAATGCTCCGGCAGGTATTCGTGCATGAATGCGGCGCAGCGCCGGGCGCCTTCCATCTGTTCAGGCGTCAGCGTGTCAGGCACCTGCACGACTTCAACCAGCGCAACCCGATCCTTCGTCGGCAGGGTATGCATCGGCTCGGCCAGCGATATTCCATCCTTCTCATTGCCGTAGTACTTCACCAGGTAAGCGTTCACCAGCCGCTGATTGGCGCCGGATTGGCAGATAGTCGAAATCGGGTCGTAAGCCGATCGGCCGTCGCCTTTATAGAAGCCACCATTTGCCTGCTCGAAGAATGCAGCAACGATGCCGTGTCGCGCGGCACCGGCCAGTACTGTCTGCGTCGGCTCGGCGGGCGAGCTGCCTACCGCGTTTTGGCCGAAAGCTGTCATGTGTGCGGCGGCCATTGCGAAATGGCCACCCTTGACCTGGGCGACCTGCGTGCGCAGCGGCTCCTGCACATCGAAGTTGCGTTGCGCCGAGCCGTTGGCGCACTCGGTGAGGAATGGCGCCGCCACCGGCTGGACCAGAGCGTGATGTGTGCCGCCGGCGCTGATGGTCGACAGCGCTTCGTCCACGCCGTGGGTGCTGGTGTGCGATTCCGAGGTGCCGCGCATCGGGACAATGAACGGCTTCGCGCTGGTCAGCACATGACGCCAGCAGCCCTTGGCCACGCGGCGCATCGTGTTCACTGCCATCGGCCTTTCACGGAAGATCGTGCGGCCGAGGTTGCTCCAGTCGATGCACTCAGCGGCAGTGCGCCAAGGTTGCTGTTTCGCCGTCGGCTTCTTGTGGCGCTTGGGTTCTGGCCAAACGATCGCCTTGCCGTCACTTCGCGCTACCAGGTAAAGACGTTTGCGAATAGTCGGGGTGCCGGCGTTGGCCGCGATGCGCTCGCGCCATTCGACGTTGTAACCAAGGCCGCGCACCAGTGCTTCCATCGGCACGAACTCCCCGATGGCCTCCATGATTTCGGCCATGTCTGGGTGATCAGCGGCAAGACCGCTGCTGATCGCAGCAATGAACGCCTTGAAGGTACGCCCGCGCTCGGCCTTGATTGGCTGGCCCTCTTCGTCGATTGGACCCCAGTCGCAGAACTCTTCGACGTTCTCCAAGAAGAGCAGTCGCGTCTTGGTGATGAAACACCAGCGGATCACCACCCATGCCAGCCCGCGAACGCCTCGGTCACGCGGCGCGCCACCTTTGGCTTTGCTGTGGTGGCGGCAGTCAGGTGACGCCCAGATAATCGCTACTGGCTGGCCGCCAGTTGCCTTCCGGGGGCACACCTCATACACGTCGGCGACATAGTGCTCTGTCTGCGGGTGGTTGGCTCGGTGCACAGCCAAGGCGATTGGGTTGTGGTTTACCGCAACATCCGGCTCCCGGTATGCCCGGGCAATGCCGGTGCTGGCGCCACCGCCTCCGGCGAACAGGTCCACCACCAATTCTTTTTCGAACGGCAGGCCCATGCTTGGCTGGCCATGGATGAACTGGGGTTTCTGTTGTGCGGACATAGATGATCCTCGCCGGTATAGTTCCGGGATCTACAGGGGAGCTGGTTATGAGCTGGGAATGTGTTTCGTACTGGATCGAGCATCACCCAGGCTTAGCATCTTGGGTGCAGGCGGTTGGGTCAATTGCGGCCATCCTTGCGGCAATCAAAATTGCCTCCAGTCAGCGGAGGGAGCAAATTCTTAACGACGCTCAACGAAAAGAAACACAGCGCCAGACAATCAATGTTTTAGCGAATAGGGCCGCGCGTGGTGTCAAACTTTTACCTAACTCAGAACTTTCACTTGTGAGTTCGGCAAACATAATTTCCGGTCTGCGCTTAAGTTTCGAATCAGTTCAACTTGTGGATCTTCCCGACCCTAAATTGGTTGAGCCAATTAGTACTATTCGAGATTCTCTTAGGGCTCTAGAGGCTGGTTTCCGCGAAGCCTCAAAAAGCGGCAGCCTCATGCGCTACGCGGTAACGGATGAATGCTGCTTGTGGGTGGCATTAGTAATCAGCGCGGCAAAAATGATATGCCCGATAACGGAAAATCGGGTCGACCCACCGCCGCTGGCGTGATTCGTTGAAGTGGGGTATTTGTTCAGCTCAAAAATCAGATTGGAGCTGGAAATGGCTGGTAAATCGCTCGAACACTTCATTGCGCTGGCTGAAGCATCCCAGGATGGCGGATTGGCTTACGCAGAGGTGCATCTGCGCACTCGGGGTGAAGCGGCTCCGGTAGTTGTGCGACGCGTGTTAACTGACCGAACGTTTCGATCGCTCGACGAGGCACAAGCGGCTGCGAACAAATTCATCAGCGAAAGACTGGTCGAAGCTACTGTCGATGGCGAGCTGGTTCTGAAGTAAAAACACACAGCGCAATAGGTGAGGGCGGGTCAGGCGGTGATCCGCTCGCCGATCACCGTGGTGGTGAAGCTCACCGAGTACTCGGTCACCAGTTCGAAACTGCCGCCGCAGGTATCGCACTCTATTTTTTTATCGCCGTAGTCCTCCGATTCAATGTGGATGACTGTGGCGCAGTGCGGGCACTTACACTCGTCTTGGCAGCGATAATCCCACTCGTCGTATTCGCTCTCGGCGACCTTTGCCAGTGCCGCGGCTTTGGCCTGGGCATCTTCCGCATCTTGGCAGGACTTGCAGGTCCAGCCATCAGGGTGCCCCCATGGCGTTTCTGTCAGCTTTGACCGGTGAATGCTGCACAGCCGGCAAACGTCGTGCTTATCGCAAACGCTGTAGCTCCATTGTTCGCCTGTGCCGTTGCACTTCGCGCAGCCAGAAACCCAGTACCAGGCGCCGTCGATACGCTCGGCGTACAGACCTACCTCGGGCGGGGCCAGGCGCACTTCGGGAAGCCCGTTGCGATGTGGCTTGCCGTGCAACGCGTGATTCCAGATGTTGGTGCTGCCGGAGCGCAGGCGCTCCGTCCATTCGCCGGAGATTTCCGGAATCAGGATCTTCGTGTTCTTGTCCACGGTGTATCTCCAGTCAGGCGCCGCCCTCCGTGACCGGATGCGAAAACGCGCTTTGGTAGGTGATTGTGAATTTGCGCTTTCCAGTTTTTTGTACTATTTGTTCTTATCTGAAATAAATATTTGGAACTGCTGTAGGTGAATTTGGACTTTTCATATTTCATATCATGGAGTGTATAACTATGGCGGTTCCGTCTTTAGGGTCGACAAGAAGAAGGATTGATATAAGCAAGGTAGTGGCGGGGAGAGCTAAAATAGTAAGAGAGCTTGATAATATCGCTTCTATTTCTAACAATAAGATGGCTGTAAGGGTGTCTGCAATTGCGGTCGAGTATATGCAGTGTGATGCAAAGGTATACGAGGGTAGTGATGACGCTGTGTCAGCGGGGAGCTATACTGCGCAGACCGCCACTCATGCCGAAATGAATGCGTTGATTGAGTATATAGCGCAGGAGACAGATTATAGGACTGTTAGCGCAATCCATATATCATCGCCACCTTGTAAATCTTGTGCTTTTGTCTTGGAGTTGCTTGGTTTGACAGATAAGGTTATTACCACGGGTTTGGTGCATAAGCATTTCACTAGCTCATGGAAGTGGCCTGATGAGTTGAAGGATGTATATGCCTTTGATTCAACTCGTTGGACGCTGTTGAAAAGTTACTTTGCGGACTCTGGCTATAGTGAGCAGGAAATATTGAGTGCGATGGTCGAAATAGTCCAGGGCAAGCTGGATCGGTGATTATTGGAGGCGTCTCATAGCGAGCGTCTTTGTTATAGGTGACAACCGGTCGCTTAATGGGTGACAGCTTAGCCGGGCGGGCTAAAAAACTCGTCCCCCGGGTCACGCCTCAGTTCCGCCAAACTCTCATCCCGAAACATCCGCGCCACGTTTTCGCTTATCTGGACTTTGTGGCGCGAACTTTCCATTGCCTGGAATGAAAGGGTGGGACCGAGCGCATGAGCGTTCAGTATCAAGTTCTGCACCGCCTCGCTCATTTCCTTGATGTCGTTCCAGGCCATCAACTCTTCAAGCTTCTGCCGGGTGCCGAGCCTGACCCGGTGCCGCAACTCCTTCTCGTCGTACTGGCTTCGCTTCTCGGCTGCCTTCGCCGATCGCTCTTGCCCACTCTTGGCCATGGCTAACCTCTTCTATGCCGCTGGCCGGCATCGCCAGCCAGGTTTGTCGTTTGCGTTGTTGGGTGCGGAATCGTCTCACGCTGCAACCTTGACCTGATTCCAGGCTCCGACCGCTTCGAATATCCGAGCAGCGTGAGCCTCGTCGAGCGATATGGATTCAGGAATAGCGATCCAACCAGAAGCCACCATCTGGCTTTGATTGGCGGAGTCACGCAGCTTCTTGTAGCAATGCTCGATCACGTCTTCCAAGTGGTCGGAGAGGTACACGCCGTCCGGCGCCACCTCAATTGACTTGCTGTAGCGGTCGCCGCGAGCATCAATACAGAGAGCGCTGAGGTAGATCGTCCAGCGATGGGGAATACCGCACACAGCCTGGCCAATCTTCCCGGGCGCGATGTTCTTCAGCGACTTGTAATTGACCATGCCCTGGTGGCCGCTGGGATCGATGTTCACCACTGCGACGTGGTTAGTGCTGAGCAGTGCCCGGCACGATCGCTCGACTCGGGCGCGCATGTTGTTGGGTTTGCGCTTGCTCATAGTGAGTCCGCCATTTTGCGAAGCGCCAACCGCTCAGCCCGAGTCATCGCCTTGGGGCGACGCTTGAGTACTGTTTCGGGATCGATCTTTGTGGAACGCTCAGCAGGTAGCGGATTGATTTGAGCGGGCTCCGATCTGGAGAACCGCTCGCCCGCGGCCAGGTGCTGTTCGACCCGACTGGAAAGCTCCAGCGCTTTCTCGCGCCGGAACTCGATGTCGTATTTCAGGTTGCTGATCATGCGG
>Ga0163162_10006895_pt1 | contig 11021 bp, 9 predicted proteins | sample S55metaG_FD_115310 | JGI IMG/M metagenome (GOLD analysis project Ga0163162, IMG submission 115310) | Switchgrass rhizosphere microbial communities from Kellogg Biological Station, Michigan, USA - S5-5 metaG | ecosystem: Host-associated > Plants > Roots > Rhizosphere > Soil | place: USA: Michigan...
AGGAGTACTTCGAGTCGGCATCGGACTTCCTTGCACCGGCGGACTGCTGGGGTGACGTGTCGGCGGCGGGGTCACCGTTGCACCTGGTGCTGGCGTGCGCCTCGGCCAGCAAGGGGTATGGCAAGGGGCCGTTGGCCTTCGTGTGGGCAAGCGCCGAGGGCGGCGAACGCGCGGCGGTCACGCTGGCGTGTACTTCGAGCGAAGGCTAGCAATGCCGGTTACCGTCAAGGTCAATGGCGCCGCGAACTCGCTCGTGCACAAGGGCAGCAACGGGATCTCGATGGCGACGATTCCGGATGTCTGCAAGACCCCATCGCCCGCCGGACCAGTGCCAATCCCCTATCCGAACATCTCTCAGTCGATCACGCTGGACAAGGGCACCACGACAGTCAAGGCCGATGGCGGGATGATGATCGCCAACAAGGGCAGCGAGTTCTCGCTCTCGAACGGCGACAACCCGGGGGTGGCCGGCGGGGTGAAGTCATCCACCTTCATGAAGGAGAGTACCTGGATCCTGTACTCGTTCGACGTGAAGATGGATGGGAAGAATGCTTGTCGGTTGACGGACAAGAAGTTTCAGAACCACGAGAACACGGCGGACCTGGCGGGCGTGCTCCAGGTCCCGGTCATTCCCGCCGGGCTAACCAACGAGCAGATGGTCGCGTGCGCGATCTATTGCTGCGATGTGGCGCCATACGACAAGAAGAATCCCAAAGATAAGAGCTACGACAACGCGACGAACTGTCGGCGGCTGAGCATCACCAAGCACTCGTGCGTCATGCACGCGTTGCGCAGGTCGCCCGACGCGGTGAAGGGAGGGATCGAGGCCTCCCCTAGGGCAAAGGTCGGCGGCAAGCTCTGCATTCCCGACACGGTGCTCGGTAAGAAGATCATTGATGCGAAGTTCCCCTGCAACTCTCCGATCAAGATGCCGGTGAAAGGACCGTATCCGTCGGCATCAAAGTCGGGCAAGAGCATGCTGACAAAAAAGGAAAGAGGTTCATACAAGAAGTTCAGGGTAAAGCCCGGACAGAAGCCGAACAACGTTTCCGCCATGACGCCGAGCGATGCGAAGAAGAAGAAGGGTGCCGCGTGCGATTGCAAGAAGAGTACGCCCAAGTAGAGTTGAACCCGCGTGACATGTAAGAGGAGCAAAACGATGATTCCGGCGAACGTGAAGAAGAGCATCGAGAAGACGTCCGACGACGGCGACAAGCTCGTCGCAGTCGGACTCGGTATGTCGATCTTCGTCAATGTCCCCTGGACCGCCGCTGCCGAGACTGCATTGCGATCGCTTGAAACCTGGCGCGCGCTTGGCAACGAGAAGGAATTGAAATACTACGCGACGGAAAACATGTCAAAGCATCGCAAGATTTCCTCAACGACCTGGGCGATGCCCGCGACTTGGCTCAAAAAGGGGGCGCCGCCGCGCGAAACTGTCTGCCTGGAACTGAAGGGCGGCGTCACATTGGAGAGCGCCTCGGCACCCTTTTATGAGATCTATGGTCTCGAAGCGTCCAACGAGGAGCGGACTGAGTTCGATGTGTCCGCGGTTACGCTGTCGTTCGACGACACCGTCGATCTCGCGCAGTTCGAGAAGGCTTTCATCGACCTGTGCTCAACGCCGTCCCTCGTCAGCGCGCTCGCAGGCTACCAGATGCATTGCTCCCGGTATAACGAAGAGGAAGCGCAGACCCACGCCTGGAAGATGGGCATGCGCTATCGCGGCATCGACATCGCACGGGCGCAGGACGACTCTATGTCGGTCGGCCGGGACGGGCTGAAGGGAATTGGATGGTTGACGGCGATCGGCGAGACGATCTTGGCAGACCTCGGCGGTAAGACGAAACTCAAGAAAGTGCTGCCGAAAGGCGTGGAAATGGTCGATTTGGCCGCCGGCGTCATGTTCCGCGTCGGGTCCGCTCCGTCGCTCTTGGATCGGAACAAGCAAGGGGAGGGAGGCGTGGAGCGCGCGTTGTATGGCGTGCTAGAGCCCGCTATCTTGCGCGTTGCCGACCGGTGTTCACCGATCGACCTCGAAGGCGAAGACTTCGAAGAAAAAACGGATCAATGGATGAAGCGATTCTCGAATGGTTGAACTCACGCCCTCGCTGAGGGTCGACACTGGCGTCGATGCACATTCGAAAGTTGTCGTCACTGCGCGATTCAGCCGCGACGTCGATCTGGACGACCCGCGCTTCGGGCTAGCGACGACGACTCTCGAGCAGGTCGCTCAACGCGGAGGCTTTGCGGTTGACGACGGCACCTGTGCGCTGTCTTTCCTGCGCTTCGATGCTGTCGCCGCGCGAACTGTGCAATGGGCCATGCAGCTGCACAACTGCGATCCCCGCGTCTTCGAGATCTTCCGTGAGGTGTTCGCTCGCGAGCGCACCGGCGCCCTTCTGTGCCGTGCAATCGATGTCATTCGCATGAACAACGAGTACCCCGACCGCCGTTTGACCGAATGGCCAACCGAGATCACCGACCACATCGCCTATCCCGGTCTGACATCGGCTGCTGCTGGACTCTACGCCGGCGGCAGTGACAACCTGTCGAAGAGTCGGCGCGTTCTCGTTGAGCAGCGTCAATCGGCGAGCGCTGCCCGGGTCACCGAGGTGGCGACGTGGATCGAGCCATGGGCACGCTTGCTGGAGGGAGGCGGTTACGCCATGCCAGTGGGGCATCCAAGCGCGACTGAATCGGTGTTCGGTTGCGTTTCCCAGTATTCCGAGCGCGAACTCGAAATAGCTGTCGATCGCTTTATGGCGTCGGAAAGTGCGTGGAACGTGCTTGCCAACATGCTGTACGCGGTGTCAACCGTCGAACAGACGATTGTTCGCATTGAACTTGACTGACGATTCGACGAGCAAAAAAGTGAAAGGGCTATTGCGCCCGCCTTCGATGAGGCCTCGGCACAGCTTCGGAGCGAAGCTTTGGGGTCAGGTCTTGCCCTTCGCGACAACGCACCGACCTGTTGCGGCTGATGCGGTATGTGATGGCGTCATACACGCAGGCCTTCAACCGCCGGCACAGGCTCACGGGGCATCTGTCCCAGAACCGTCTTGGCGCGATCCACTGTACGAGGTGGTGTTCGGCCAGCCGGTGGAGATCAGCCAGCTGGACTGATGGCGCAGCGGGGGCGCTCTTGAGGCGTCATTCATGGTTGTCGACCGCGCCCCGCGTCAGAAGATGACTCAGCACAGCGCGAACTGCCATTGGGCGGTGTCGTAGACGCGATGATCGAAACCTCCTGAGCACTCCGGGGACGCCGTGCCCGGCCAGGCTCCCGCGGCGTTCAAGTTGCCCCGACCAAGCCTCGGATCAACTCGAAAGAAGGCGATTCGCGCGCGAGGGAGGCGCGGCAATCCATCCGCAAACTCCCTAGGATTCGTCGTCAATCCGAGGGATTGCCGCGATCCGCTTGCTCGCTACCCTTCCTTGTGTGGACCGCCCCAGGCCGCCAGGACCAGACGCCGGACTGGCAACGCACGCTGTCGTTCGCCGTGCCGTCCTATTGGGCGCCGCTCTCAGTTGCCTTCCCACGCTGGTCGCCGCCAAGTCACAGTCGGCGCGCGCCGCGCTGCCGCCTCAGGTGGAAACCCTTCTGACTGCATCCGCCCTGGGGCTGACCAATTTCGGACTGATCGCGCAGCCCACTGGTGGCAACCCAAGGCCGCTCGTTTCTCTCAACCCAGACCAACCCTTCCAGTTCGCCTCAACCACCAAGCTAGTCACCACACTCGCCGCCCTCGACCTCCTAGGCCCCGACTACCGCTGGCGCACCCAGGCCTACCTCGACGGCATGCTTCATGGCGGCCGCCTGCTCGGCGACCTGGTGATCGTCGGCGGCGGCGACGTCAGTCTCAGCAGCGACGCCCTGCGCACCTGGTTCGTCGAGCTTCGCGAACGCGGCCTGCAAGAGATCTGGGGCGACGTCGTGCTCGATCGCTTCGCATTCAGCCTCAACGAGGACGACCACGCCAACACGCCGCCTCCAGCGCTGGACCGGCCCGGCTATGCGCGGCCGGATGCGTTGATGCTCGACGAAGGCGTGCTCCGCGTGGCGCTGCACACCGGGCCCAAGCGCACAACCTCCGTCCGCCTGGCGCCGAATCAATCCGACCTGGCGGTGGTCAACCGAGTGACTGCTGGCAGCGGCTGCAGCGCCACGGCGCAACTTGAGGAATCGAATCTCTCTCCGCGCTTGGTGGTGCGCGGCGCCTGGAGCCCCGCCTGCGGCGATCGCGAGATCGCGCAACTCGCCCTGTCCCACGCCGAGCTGACCCAGGGCGCGGTGTCCGAGCTCTGGCGCGACGCCGGCGGCGGCCGCATCCGCGGCCGCGTGCGCAGCCGCACCGGCGCAGGTACCGAGCCAGACACCTCGGTGCCGCGCGGGCTCGACGGCGATCCGCTGCAGCCGTGGGCCACGCATGCATCACCGCCGCTGTCGTCGCTGATCCGCGACATCAACAAGTCGAGCGACAACCTGGCGGCGCGCAGCGTGTTCCTTTCGCTGGCGAGCGACTTCCCGCACCGGCCGGCCACGCTGCCGGCCGCGCGCGAGCGCGTCACTGCCTGGCTGCGCGGGCAAGGCCTCAAGGACGACGCCATCGCCGTCGACAACGGCTCGGGCCTCTCGCCCACCGAGAAGGGCGCGCCGCGCGCGTTGGTGCAGCTGTTGCTCAACGCGTGGCAAGCGCCCTATGCGCAGACGTTCGTCGACTCGCTGCCGATCGCCGGTGTCGACGGCACACTCGGCCGGCGCATGGCCAACGGTCCAGCCGCGGGACGCGCGTATCTGAAGACCGGCACGACGAGCGAGGCGCGCGCGCTGGCCGGCTACGTGAAGGCGCACAGCGGCCGCACCTACGCCCTCGCCGCCATCGTCAATCATCCGCAGGCCGCCGCGGCGACGCCCGTGCTCGACGGCGTGGTCGAGTGGATCGCCGCCAACGGGTGACGTTCGCCGCGCAATTGGCGCATCGGTCCCAGCCCATGCGGCCGCATACTGTGCAGGCCCCAGCGCGCGCGATCGCCATGGACATGCTGATCAAGCTCTACGACGCCGGCTCGTCCGGCTCAGCGGCCGTTCCGCAAGGGCTGACCGTGCGCAGGCCGATCGCGCCCGAGTACGCACTGGTCGTCAGCTGGATCGCAAGGCACTTCTCCCCCGGCTGGTCCAGCGAGGCGCAGGCTGCGTTCGCGAATCGCCCCGTCAGCCTGTTCATCGCCACGCGCGCTGATCCCGTGGCCTTGATCGGCTTTTGTTGCTACGACACCACCGCGCGTGGCTTCGTCGGCCCGATCGGCGTCTTGCCCGAAGCCCGCAAGACCGGCATCGGCGCCGCCATCCTGCACGCCTGCCTCGCCGACATGCGCACGCTCGGCTACGCCTACGCCGTGGCCGGCCACGTGGGCGAGCCCGAGTTCTTTCAGCGCGCCGCCGCTGCCACCGCAATCGAGGGGTCGACCCCTGGCATCTACCGCGGCATGTTGCGCCCATGACCTTTGGTCATTGCCGCGGCGGGCCACCCACTCCAGCATCGACTGGCTCTAGCCAACGTCAGGCGTCGGACGACGTCAGCGACGAGAAAGCGACAACCCGGGCATGAGTGCTAACGACGACGGCCGTGACCGTTCAGGGACTCCTGACGCACACCCGCCAACCCAGCCTGGGGAGCCAGGCGACGAACGCACTCGTTTGATGACGCCCAGCGCCCGGCAGAAGCATTCCGATGGCGAGGCCACGCAGTTCATGCCGCGCACCTCGCCGGAATCCGAGTTCGACGAGGGCACCATCGTGCTCCCCGCCAGCTCTCCGCTGCGCTCTCAGCTGTCGCGCTCGATGCCGCAGCTGCCGCCCGCGCCGCCGTTGAAGCCGTTGCCGCCTCTGCCGTCGCAGCCCTCGGGTGCCGCACCGGATGCGGAGGCCACGCAGGTGCGCCCGCGCGCGACGGTTCGCACCCCGACGACGCCCGCGGCGGATCCGGATTTCGGCCGCCCGAGCACGTTTTCGTCGAGCAACCTGCCGGGTCACACGATCGGCAGCGCCGAGGCCACGGCACCCATCATCGGCGAGGCGCCGATGCGCCAGGTGGGCCGCTACCTGATTCAGTCGCGCCTCGGTCGCGGAGGCATGGCCACCGTCTACAAGGCCCACGATCCCCAGATCAATCGGTCGGTGGCCATCAAGTTCCTGCACGCGTCACTGGCGGAGGATGAGGAGTTTCACGCGCGCTTCCTGCGCGAGGCACGCGCCGCGGGCGGACTCTCGCACCCCAACATCGTCGTCGTGCATGACGTGGGCGAGATCGAAGGCCGGCCCTACATGGCCATGGAGCTCGTCGACGGCGTGCCGCTGGCCGATCAGCTCGACAAGGGTCATCAGTTCCCCATCCGCGACGCCGTGGTGATCGGCTTGCAGCTGGCGCGCGCGCTCGACTATGCGCATGCGCACGGCATCGTGCATCGCGACATCAAGCCGGGCAACATTCTGATGCTGTCCGACGCCAAGACGGTCAAGGTCACCGACTTCGGCATCGCGCACATGGACGATGCCGGCCAGCAGCACACCCAGGTGGGCGCGGTGATGGGCACGCCGCAGTACATGTCGCCGGAGCAAACGCGTGGCGAAAAGCTCGACGGTCGCTCGGACCTGTTCTCCGCCGGCATCGTGCTGTACCAGATGGTCACCGGCGAGCGCCCGTTCAAGGGCGAGACGCTGGTGGCCGTGGCCACGCGCATCGCCAACGAAGCACCGCCGACGCTCACGAGCAAGCGGCCCGACGCGCCTGCGTCGCTGCGGCGGGTGATCGAGCGCTGTCTTGCGAAGCAACCGGCGCAGCGCTACCAGTCCGGCAAAGACCTGTCCGACGCGCTGGTGAAGGTCCTGAACGAGCTCGACGAAGCCGTGCGCGAGAACTCCAAGGCGCGCATCGTGCCGTTGCGCGTCAAGTGGGCCATCGCGATGGCGGGGGTGGTGGCGATCGTGATGGGCATCACCGCCACCGTCATCACGCAGCGGCAGTACGACGCACTGATGGGCCAGGCCATGGAATACGGCTCGTCCCTGGCGCGCTTCATTGCGCGCCAGAACGCCGCGTCCGCACTCGCCGAAGAGTGGGAGGTTGTCGACGTCGCCGTGCAGGAGATGATGAAGACCGGCAACTTCGAGCGCATCGTCGTGATGGACCCGGCCGGCGTGGTGCGAGCCTCGAGCCTGCCGGCGCTGGTCGGCAAGCCCTATACGCCGGCGGGCACCGAGCCGATCGGCAAGCTGACAGGCGGCGCAGCAGCGGTGCGCTATCACGCCAAGGACGAATCGATCCTTGGCTTCGAGGCACCCGCCACGTTCCAGGACAAGTTGGTCGGTCGCGTGGCGCTCGGCATTGCCGAGAAGCCGCTCACGCAGGTGGCGCAGCTGTCGATCACGCTGATGACCGTGCTGCTGTTGATCACCGTGGCGGCAGTGGCGCTGGCCATGTACTTCATCGCCGACTGGTTCGCCAAGCCGATTCGCCTGGTGGGCGAATCGCTGCGAGAGATCGCCAAGGGCAACTTCACCCACCGCATCGCCGAGAGCCGCAAGGACGAGTTCGGCTTGCTGTTCGCGGATTTCGACGCCATGGCGCAGTCGCTGCAGGATCGTGAGAGCGCCCAGGCGTCGAGCGCTGCTGCGGCAGCCAAGGCTGAAGTCTCTTCGCGATCATGAGCCTGCGCAGGCTTGACGCGCGCCGGCGCTTCGGCATCGCTGTTGCAGCGATGCTGACGCTCGCCGCATGCGGCACGCCAACGCCACCTCCCGCGCCGTCTGCGCCAACGGTCGGCGTCGCGGCGCCGTCGCCCGCACCGACATCGCACGGCACGGTGGCCGGACGGGGCGACCGCCTGCTGGTCTACGTCTGGCGCGATGGCGACACGCTCGACGGCGTGGCCGAACGCTTTCTCGGGTCGACCGCGCGCGCATGGCAGATCGCGGAGGCCAATCGCGACCTGACGCAACCGGTGCCGGGCCAGCCCATCGTCGTGCCCCTGGTTTGGCCCAACCCGCTCGGCGTTGCCGCCGATGGCACGGCCCAGTCCATTCCGATCCTGTGCTATCACCGCGTCGGCACTGGCGCGTCCAAGATGGACATCACGCCGGCGAAGCTGGAGGCGCAGCTCGAATGGCTGCGCAGCAATGGTCGCACCGTCGTGCGGCTGTCCGATCTGGCGGCATTCCTCGCTGGAAAGCGACCGCTGCCTCAGCGATCCGTGGTGATCACGTTCGACGATGGCTACGAGTCGGTGTATCGCAATGCCTTTCCGCTGCTTCGCAAACTGGGTGTGCCGGCCACGCTGTTCGTCTACACCGATTTCATCGGCTCGCGCGACGGGCTGACGTGGGCACAACTCGATGAGATGCAACGCTCCGGCTTGATCGACATCCAGGCGCACAGCAAGACCCACAGCAACTTGACCGAGCTCGACGGGGTCACCAAGTTGGATGCGGAGTTGCGGCAACCGCGCGCGTTGATCGAGCGCTCGCTCGCGGGCGCTGGCGCCAAGGTGCGCCACTTCGCCTACCCCTATGGCGACGCCAACCCAGCGGTGCTCGATGCCACGCGGCGCGCCGGCTACGACATCGGGGTCACCGTCGACCCGGGCGGCAATCCCTTCTACGCGTCACCCTTGCTGTTGAAGCGAGTGATGATCTTTGGCGACACCGACCTCGAGCAATTCAAAGCGCGCTTGAACGGAACCCGGGGGCCGGCGGCGCCGGTGGGACGGCCTTGATCCGCACCGCGTTGACGTGGACCGTGCTGGGCACCTTGGCTGCTTGCGCTTCAGGGCCAGAGCCGGTTCGTGATGCCGCGCCATCGGCCACCGCGCCGGCGCCTGCATCGCAACAGTCGCCTGAAGCCAGCCTCGGCGCATTCGAGCAGCGACAACGGGATGCCGCGAAACTGGCATCACAGCAAGGGCGTTGGGTCGAGGCGATTTGGGCGTGGGATGTCGTGCTCGCGCTACGCCCCAACGACGCCGCCGCACGGGCCGAGCGAGACGCCGCACAAGCCACTGCGACGGGCATCGCTGCCGATCGACTTGCGCGCGCACGCCAGGCGCGGCAACGCGGTGACAACGACGGCGCAGTCAAGCTCTACCTCGAAGCGCTGGCCGTCGCCCCCGACGACCCCGTCGCTGCCGATGCGCTGCGGGACATCGAGCGCGCCAAGACCCGGCGCGGCAGCGCGTCGGCGGCTCGCACGGCGCAGACCGCGCAACGCGGCGCGCCAAACGGCGACCGCAATGACTTCGAGCACGCGAGCATCCTCGCGTCACAGGGCGAGTTCGAGTCGGCGATCGCGCTGCTTGCGCCGCAAACCAACGACCCGCGCGCCCGGTCCATGCTCGCCGACATCTATTGGCGTCAAGCCCAGCGTCTCGAAGCCAAGGACCGTGCCGGGGCGATCACCGCATTGCGGCGTTGCCTGCAACTCGACCCCAGCCACAAGCTGGCAGCCGACAAGCTCAAGAACCTGACGACCTTGGCAGGTGCGGGCTGAGCGCCCTCAACAGCGGGCCGCCGGCAATCGCTTCTTGAGGTCCAGAGCTTTCTCGCGCTCCAGCACCGCCGTGCGATTGTTGGGGTCGAGCTTGAGCACTTCGTCCCAGTTCGAGATCGCGCCGCACACGTCCTGACGAGCCATCGCCGCGCGTGCGCGCCTGGTTGCCGTCTCGATGGCAGCCTTGCGCTCCAGTTCCGGGTCCGGTGGTGGCGCAGGCGCTGGCGCCGGCGGTGTCGGCGGTGGCGCGGGCGTGGGTGCAGGCGGAGGCGGTGCCGGGGTTGGCGCGGGCGGTGGGACTGGTGCTGGTGTGGGACTGGCCGCGCGTTGCTTGCCAGGAACCCGGATCACTTGTCCCAATGGAAGCTGGCGTGGCACACGGATGCCGTTGTAGCGCGCCAACCCGTAGAACTGGTCCCGATCGTTGAGGTAGCGCAGCGCAATTTGGGCCAGCGTGTCGCCCTCGCTCACGCGGTACTGGAACGACTCGCGCCCGTACAGCGTGACCGGATCCTCGCGAATCGAACGCAGCAACGTGCTGGCGGACTTCTGGTTGGGGTCGGATGCGACCACCTTCTCCAGTTCGGCGACCGCCGCTTCCTCCTGCCCTTGGTCGAGAAGCGTGCGCGCCCGCTCGAGCAGCTGTCGGATCTCGGCCTCGCTGCGGGGCACCGGTTGCGGCACGGGCGCGGGCGCGGGTGGCGCAACCGGCGTCGGCTGGGGTGACGGGGTCGTCGGTGGCTCCGACTTTGACTGAGAGTCGCCCGGCTTGGGCGGGGTTTGACATGCAGCCAGCACGCCTAACGCGAGGGCCAGGGCGACAGCGGTCGATGAGGGCTTCACGCGCGCGATTCTGACGTGTCGTCGCGCGTCTGCGCACCATCGAAATTCAGGACGTTCGATGGAGTGACTTTGTGCCATTGGCGTCTCACCGCCGAATCGCGAGCATCGATCCGGGCTGTGCGGCGTCGCCAGCCATTTGGTGCCCGCCATGGCTGCGTCTCCTCCTGTTCAACCCTCTGTAGAACGCCCGATCGTACACGCGGTGGTCCAGCAACATGCCGAGGAAGCGGCCGTGTTGCGCCACGTGCGCAGCGTGTTGGTGCGCGCACCACACGTTCGGCTGCTCCAGTTGGGTAGGCTCGACGAGCGCATTGCCGCCCACCTCGACGGGTTGGCCGTATCCGGGCGGCATGGCACGGCCCTGTGCCTGGCTGCGCTCGAGCGGCCAGGCGCAGGCGAGGTATTCGCTCTCGCCGTGCGCGCGATCGAGTCACGCGACAGCAAGCTGTTCAAGCACGCGCTGTCGCTCGTGGGTCCGGTGCCCGAAGCCGCGCGCGGCGTGCTCTCGGCACTCGGCTGGGTATCTGCCAGTGACCTTCAGGGCGTGGTGCGCGGGCTGCTCGGTTCGAAGGACGCGGGTCATCGGGCGCTGGGATTGGGGGCGTGTCGGATGCACGGGGTGGATCCCGGGCC
>Ga0163162_10006898_pt1 | contig 11020 bp, 14 predicted proteins | sample S55metaG_FD_115310 | JGI IMG/M metagenome (GOLD analysis project Ga0163162, IMG submission 115310) | Switchgrass rhizosphere microbial communities from Kellogg Biological Station, Michigan, USA - S5-5 metaG | ecosystem: Host-associated > Plants > Roots > Rhizosphere > Soil | place: USA...
ACAAACGCGAGCGCACAAACAATCAGGCCTACAGCTATACGATTCATTTACTTCTCTCCTTCTTTGCCGGGATTGTTCGTTGCGGTTGCCGCCGTCGTCTGTAACGTCAGGTAAGGTAGTTGTCTGAAACTGACTCCCTGCGATCGGCTCTCGACGAAGATCAAATACAACCCCGTTTGCGGAACTTTTATGTCGAGCTCATAAACACCGTCGCCGACTGACCGCGCGAAGTCGCGCTTCTGCCAGGTCGCTGACGACAACATCGTCAACACCCGCACATCGTTCACATCGCTCTTCGCTTTAGCCGTCGCAGTGTCGACGAGCTTAAAGCGCAGCTTGTAGTCTTCGCCGACGCGGAGCTGCTTGTCCTTGTTCAAGTATTCGATTCGAACCGCGACTTTCTTTTCGTGCGCGATTTCCGGATTCGGCTTCGCCTCGGCACTGAAGCAGTGCGTGACGCGCGGCGAGTCGAGCAGGAAGGCGACGTCGTAGATGCCGCTCTTCGGTAGTTTCGTCGTGGTCGTGTAAACACCCGAAGTGACTTCGCGCAGCGACCGATCGACCACCATCACCGCGCGCGGGCTGCGGCGATAGTTCTGAAAACTACCCATCGGCGCGGCCATGCCTTCCGCGTAGTAATAGATGATGCCGTCCGCAGGATTCGCGATTAAGACTGAGTTCCCTTCCGGCGCGGGAACCATGACATCGGCGACACTCATATCGGCTGCCGCTTCTTCAGGCGCGCTCTGTCCTGCAGGGAATTTCACAACATCCGTTTCGGCGTTCAACGTGCTGAGGCGGATCATGCTGACCTCAGTCGAACCGCTTGAGCGCACATACGCAAACGTGTCAGTAAACGTGACTTGATCCGCGCCTTTCTCGACGCTGATCGTCTGCGCAATACGATTCGTCGAGGCGTCGAAAACGTGTACGACGTTCTCTTTCGCATTTGGCGCGAAGCCCCAACGACCGCCCGGCGCAAAGTACACGTTCTTAATTCCAGGCTTCGCTTGAATACGCGTCGCGATATTTTGGCTGCGGATATCTAAAACGCTGATACTTCCGTCAGCTCCATTCGCGAGGTAAAGCGCGTTGGCGAGCTTCGAGAAAGCAATCGACGTGATTGGACCAGTCTTGAGATCTTTGACTTTGGCGAGTTTCTGAATGTCGATGATCGAGACGGCGCCGTCCTGCTCGTTCGTGACGAAAGCGAATCGGCTGTCACTGCTGAACTCGAGCGCGTGATGCCCCTTTCCAGTTGCGACCTGCCCCACCACTTTCAACGTGGTCGTGTCGATCACTGTGACGCCACTCGGCTCACCGTCGTTACCAACCCAAAGGTATCGCTCATCGGGTTGCAAGCGAACACGTGTTGGCTTCACGCCCGTATCAATGTTCGCGACGACTTTCCACGTACTCGTGTCGACGACAGCAATCTGGTTAACAAGCGGCATGCTGACGAAAAGCTTCTCGTCGCTGTTCTTCTGGGCCCAGTCTTCACCCGGACTCTTCAGCATCACGAGCGTCAAAAGCTTGCTCGAGCCAAAACCTAGCAGTGGATCGATGACCGAAATGTTCGATTCGTCATTAAGCGCGAGCACGTAGTAGGTATTCAGGTCCACATCAGGGCGTGAACGAAGACTGCCCTGCAGAAACGACTGAATTTTTTCGCGGCACTGCGTCGCATCTGTGTCGCCTTCGACGCGTTGCGTCAGCCACACGGCTGGTTTCACTCCGGAGAGCGGAGTCTTGCTCGCTTTGTCGTGAATCTTGAAACGAACAATAGCTTCCTTCGCCTCCATCAGCTCGGAGGAAGGCTTGCCTTGTTCTTTGACCGGCTCGATGGTGAATTCGACCTCGACGCCTTCTCGCTCGAACTTTTGTGAAGCCGGTTTCTCCTGGGCCAAAACCGGGATGGCCGCAAAGAGAAGTAGTAGCAGCAAACAGGGTTTCATCATCATTTCCACCTCTAACGAGTAATCGCTTTCAAGTCGCGCATCGTGCTGCAGAATGATCGGACAGCGATCGCAGCATCGTTGGCGTAGTCGAGAATCGCTATGCGCAGCTCTGGTGACTCCTGAAAAATGAAGAGCGTGCGCCCGTTGTTCTGCTGGATGCTCTCTATCTGAAAACCACGGCAGCGCAGAAAGCTGGACAGCGTCAGATCGGTGGTCTGGTATGTCGGTTTCAAGTTTTGGGAATTTGGGACGGCGATTGGTTTCATGTTTGTTTCTTCTTCGTGAGATTGCGAGTTCATCAAACACACCTCCGACTCGCTGAGCGACAGGCCTGCTCATTGAGAACAGGCCAGTCGACCCAGCCGAAAGGCAATTAAAAACGCGTGATTAGAAAATTAGTGAGGATTTATGAAAGTTTAGTTACCACAGGGTGAACCGGTGCTTTGCACTTGCAGTTCGTTAAGAGCTGCAATGATCGCATCGCCGTCACTCAGCAGTTCCTGGCCCGTTGGTCCAAGCGTCGGATCCTGGTTGAGCTTACCGGCCGAGATCATGTCGTTCACCTTTTTCTGAAAGTCTCTGACCTTGGTGACAGAGTTGCAGAACTTGCCCTGATCCAGCGTTAACGCAACACCGTCGAGCTGACCCAGAAGACCGGGACGATCCTTTGTCTCGGCTTGCTTGCCGGAGATGGAAATGATCTGCACCTTACCCTTGAGCTGCGTGATCATGGATTGCACTTCGCTGACCGTTGTTGCCTGCGCAACAGGCGCGGCAATTAACATGGCAACGGCAAATAAGACGGCAGCGAACGATATCTTCTTCATCATTGATTCAATCTTTCCTTCATCATTTGAATTAGCGCAGGTAGAACCGGATCGGGCGAACATTGGTTTAGTGCGCGCCCTTCTTTTAGCAATGACCGTGCCTAGCACCGCTGACCTTTAAAACTCGCATGATTAAGCAGATCAACAATAATGGGCGTCCAGGAAGGTGTTCCATGGTGGAACAATTAGATGGTGTTCTGCCCCAGCATGGATCACAGCAGCCACAAAAAGCACAAAAGGCACAGAAGAAAAATCTTTTGTGCCTTTTGCGCATCTTTGTGGCTGATTTATTTCTGCAAGTCGAGACTCATACATACGGCGCTGGAACACCGGGGCAAATTCCATTCGGACGATGCTTCGAGGTCTTTGTCGAAAGCATTACGCGATGTCTCACAAAACCCGAAACGCCGCGCAAAGAAGTCGCCCGCTGTGGTGGTCAGAAGCACGACTCTTTCCATGCCATCGTTTGTGGCGCGTTGGAGGAGGTTTTCGGTCAAGCGTGAGCCAATCCCACAGCCTTGATATTCCGGCGCGACCGCAGCGGATCTCAAAAGCGCCGTGTCGCCATGTCGTTCTATCCCGATCGTAGCAATCAGTCGTGCCGATTCGTCTCGCGCCACGAGAAAATCGCTGAGATTCTCCACGACTCCATCGTGCGGCAACTGGACTTGAGAAAGTAGATCCAGAATAGCCTGCAAATCGTCCGCTGAAGCGTTAGTGATAGCGATGTTTTCGCAGTTCATTTTGATCCGATCTCCTGAATAGCCGCAGCCAGTTTGAGCCGGTCGAGATTGTCCACTGGCAGCGCTGTGAACAATTGAAGCCGGCGGTTGATTTGGAAAGCCACGTCCTTAAAGGCGCGATACTTTTCTGCGTCGTTACCTTCTACGGCTGCGGGATCGGGACTTGACCAATGCGCCACGATTGGCTGACCCGGCCACACAGGGCAACTCTCGCGAGCGTTGTCGCAAACAGTAACGACAAAATCAAACTCTACGTCCTTAAGCTCTTCCCACGATGTACTCCGAGCTTCCGAGGCGTCGATGTTGTACACGTCCTTCAAAACCTGAACGGCCAGGGGATTCACTTTCCCGGTTGGAAATGCTCCTGCACTGAACACCTCGAAGCCTCGTCCACCCAGCCGCCTCAACAGGTACTCGCCAATGATACTGCGCGCAGAATTGCCCGTGCACAGAAACAAAAACTTGTAAGGTCTGATTTCCACTATTTGTTGTCTCGCGCCGGCATTAACCATCGAAATAAGACTGTGGCAACAATGCCGCCGGCGAGTTGGGCCAGAACAAAGCCCGGCGCATCTACCGGGCGAATTCCAGCAAAGGTATCGCTCAGCGAGCGTGCAACTGTTACTGCTGGATTAGCAAATGAAGTTGAAGCCGTAAACCAGTACGCTGAACTTATGTAGGCTCCAACAGCAATCGCGACGACAGCGATGGTTGAGCGGCTAGCCGCCAGAATCACACTTAACAATCCAAGTGTCGCGATGAATTCACTGAATAGTTGGGCCATCCCTGCGCGAGCGTGATGAGACAGAAAAACCGCCGGCAACCCAAACATCAGATTTGCTGCTATAACGCCGCCAATTCCACCTGCGAATTGCGCAAGCACATAGAAGGGAACTTCACTCCAGAGCAACTCGTGACGTAAAGCAAAGGAGAGCGTCACGACTGGATTGAAGTGCGCGCCCGATATTTCAGCGAAACCAATAATCAAAGCGACCAGCGCGGCTCCCGTAGCCACAGTGTTGGCGAGCAATGCCAGAGCCGTATTTCCGTTTGCCAGACGTTCAGCCATGATGCCCGAACCAACCACTGCGGCCAGCAGGAAAAATGTTCCCAATGCTTCAGCAACAACTCGCTTTGTTAACGGCTGATGCATCCGTGACTCCAATCGCTGTTGCCGCACAGCACGCAGCCGCGCTTTCTTCTAACTTTGTTCCGCACTCGCAAGGCGCAGTTTCTGCGAGATTGTCCTCAAGCACGACAAACACTTCCCACTCGTTGCCGTCGGGATCGCGCACCCAGGTCTTGTCTTGCAGCGCGTAACAGCAACTCGTTTGCATTTCATCGCGCGTTAACAAACCCACCTCGGTCCACTGTTCGCGAATCGCAAGAACGTCGTCCGTCGATGCCACCTGAATTCCGAGGTGCGAGAGCGCACCGCGTTCATTAAAAACGTGCTGGTTCAGCGTTAGATTCAACGGCGGATTCTGAACGTCAAACTTTGCATAACCTGTCCGAACCTTGCTCGGTTCAATGCCGAGAAGTTTTCGATAAAACTCGAGACTCACCTCCACATCTTTGACGTTCAACGCAAGATGGGCTTTTAGCGCCTGAACCGGCTTCCGTTCGTTCTGCATTTCAAATCACTCCTTTTCTATACATACGCACAAGCGCATATGCAAAGCGCAGTATCCGACAAAGCTAGACATATGTCAAGGCATATATGTTTTATGTTATGATTCGAGCGTTATGGTCAGAAAAGAGAAACCCTTTGATCGCGAGCTGTTCTTTCGAGCCCTCGCGGATTCAACCCGGCTGCGGATCATCAACCTCATAGGTGATCAAGAGGTCTGCGTGTGTTTTTTCGTGGAGATATTGAAAACGAATCAGCCAAAGATTAGCCGGCACCTGGCTTATCTACGCCGAGCGGGCATCGTAGCGGCGCGGCGTGAAGGAATCTGGATGCACTATCGCATTGCGACCCCGCAGGATGAGAACGCGGCGAAAGTGCTGACGGACGTCAGACACTGGCTGGCGAGTGATCCTGTTATGCAACAAGACCGAAAACGTCTGGACAAAATCTGTTGTGCACCAGAGTTACCGGTCCAACTGCAAGGTAATCCGAAACCCTTGCCTATTGTAGTCTCTTAGCATAAGGGTACTTCGGTCCCTCCACTAAGACCTGAGTGATACTTTCGACCGTGTTGTAAAGCGTGATGCTGCCTTCAATCCTTCACGCTACTTGTCTTTGATTGCGTCAGCCACCATGAGCGCAAAGTCCTTAGCAAGCTTGCGTTCCTCGGCAGCGTTCTTGTTCAGTTCGGATCGATCGAGTGTAGGTTTAGTATTGGTGACACTCACGTCTATCGTGAAGTTTCGTTTTCTGAATGAGACGATGCCACGGCCCCAGGTTATTCCTTCATCACCTAAGCCCTGGGATCTCTCAGTTGCCTGCCCTTCACGAGCAAGCTGGGAAATCGCCGCAGCTGCATCCTGGGTTGATTTATAAGACGTGATCGCGATTCGGATAGACTGATTATCAAGCGTCCACTGCTGCAGAATGACGTCGCCGCTGCCTGTAACAGGTTCTATACTCTGATACTTCCAATCAGGTTTCTGGCCTTGAATCGAGCCGACAACTTTGTCTGCTAAAGCCGTTAGCTCAGCAGTGTTCTGCATGCGTGAAGCGACTGTCGCGGATGCGAACAAACTCAATGCGATAACCGCAATCAACCAAGGCTTCATAATTCCTCCGTTGTCTTACAGGCCATCCTGCGATGGCTTTTTCCTTTCAACCTCAAACGTAACTGAAGCTGCGTCCACCCATTTACCCCCCTGGACAAAACGGTGTCGGGTTGAAAGGACGTAATGACCTGGTTCAAGCGGCTCATACCAATAGCTTAGATCCAAATCCTCGACGATCTTCTCTCTATTGGGCTCTAGCGTTATAAGGTCCATGCTGATGACATCACCAGTATCATTGTCGTAGCTCTTCAGGCGATCCATTAAACCAGCACGGTATGCGACTTCCTGATTATCTCGCAGAAGCAGGGGGCGATTTTGTCCATACGGATCCCACTTTTTGACGACCAGCGGGATTAGCGTCGTATTGATGGCGACCAGTGAAAATTTGATCTTCGTCTCCGTGGTAAAGGGCCCGCCAAGCGGTTTGCTTACACCCTTAGAAACCGGTTGCAGCAGGGGAGCAAGTTTCAAACTGATGACCGCGGGTGTCTCCAGAACGATACGGTCTGCCTGGGTGACCTGGCTTTCCTGGCTCGCGATGAAAGCCGACCCCATCAACACCGTCATGATCAGCGAAGCAATCTTCATAGCCGTGAACCTCCTTTGGTTTGATGCGTCAATGTTCAATAACGTGGATCCACAGCCCCAAAGCGAGCACGACACTCAGACGATTCGAAGGCGAGTGTTGGCAGGCAATGAAGTATAAACAGGGGCTACGGTCCCCACCACGAGACCAAAGCATAGCCCCTCACGCTTCACGCGTGTGAGGCACACTCACAAATCCAGCGTTAGATCTACGTCATCGTCAACAAGTTGGGCCAGTTGAACATCAGCAATCAGGGCGTAGGCAAGTAACACTTTCAGTGTTGGCTCACTCCGATTACGTTCGTATTTCGAGACGTGGCTATCGTCTACATCGTTTTGTAATCGCTCCGGTTTCAGTGAGCATTGTTCGAACGTCAATGCCCTTACGGACCGCATCGGCAGATAGCTTCCCAAGCCTGTCATTTGAATTCTCGAGTTTCAGAAGTTCGCAGTTTTGGCTGCTTCGATAGAAGTGGGCAGTGGTATCAGCGCAAGACAAAGGCTTGATGCCAAGAACAAGCTTGGGCGATGACTCGGAAGATTGTCGTCCTTTCTAGTTATCTCGATTATCTCGTTTTGCGGTGAGGATAACGGGATTCTGCGCTAAGATCCGCGCTTAGATAATTGACTTTTCAAGATTGCAGTTCTAACCTACCGTTGTCTCTTTCGAGGGAAATCTAGGCTCCTTCGGGAGCTGTTGGGTATAAAACAGATGAATTACTCCTTCTGACGCTTAGGGGCCGGAAAAACCCACTATTTGAGAGAACCCTAAAACACTAAACGAGCGACAGTATACATTCGAAGCGTCAGTCGTAAGGGCCCCAAGGAGAATGTATACCTATGTCTTTCGACTCATTCGTTATCACAGTTTTCGGGGTTCTGTTCCTAGCAAACCTCGCCCTTCAACAACTAATTAAGCTAGCCAAGTCAGTACGAGAGTTACACAGTGCGCTTAAGGGCGCAGAACCCTCTCCACCACCTCGGCTCTTAAACCAAACTGATGGCAAACGCGAGTTAGATTCGGGTAGCCAGTAAAGGGCTTCGATGAAGTCCATTTCAGTCCGTATTGGATAGGTTCCAAAGTGTTGGATCGGTTGAGCAAGTTCGTGAGGATCTAACAATAAGAGCATTTAGGTTTAAGGCGCTTTCATAGGCGTTTCTAGCTCCGATTTTCTTTTTGGTTATTAAATAATTCGTGCATCTCTTGTATCCGAGCAGCCCTAGCACAACAGATTAGCATGAGATTTCAGCGTTCGTTCGTTCGAACCTCGGTAGTGCCCTAATTTGGATTTTCGTAGTTAGTTTCTTGGTCCTCAGCCTCTACCGCCAAGATGTTCGGCGATTCCGAAAACCAAGCGTCCTGAGGGGGATCATAAAGAAAGTTGAACTCAGTTCGCTGTCGCTCGCTATGGAACCCGTCAGTATAGTCAATATGTCCGCCCAAGCCCAAGATTGCTTGTCCTTGTACAAGCAGAGGTATTTCCTCTTTAGAGAAGTGCGACGACAAAGTAATCGGGTACATGATCTGAAGATTGCCCTTGAAGAGTTTAGTACTGCCATAAGATTCTCGGAGTTTATGCCGATAGAAAACCTGCAAGGCTGGATAACGCTTAACCCAGTCATCAGGCATAATTCCTATGAGGTCTACAGCAATTTCAACGTCTTCTGCGGGAAGGTGGCCGATGTTTTCGATCTTAATAGTTACAACTTGGGGGTCATCCCGTTTCAGGCTAACGCTATGTACTCCAACATAAGCCCTAGTACTTATGACCAAGGACTTATCTATGACTTTCGTTTGCTCTCTAACCGCCTCCAACTGCTCCCGCATAGCCTCCCGTTGGCGCTGCATTTCGTCTCGCTGTCTAAAGTAGACGTAGGCTTGCACAATAATCGCGGCCAAAACGAACGCGCTCAAAAAACTTTCCGTCCAGAATTTCACTCGCTCTGTGGTGACGGTGAAGTAGAAGCCAACAAAGATCAAGCCGCTGATAACCGCCAGCGCAACAACGACAATCAAGCTAGTTTGGAGCCTGGACATAGATCACCTCGTTTTCTTTTTATTGGACTCTCCGTTGCCGCTATTGGAATGATTGCTTTCGCGGCTCTCTATTCGGGAATTTCAAATTAGGGCACTACCCGAACCTCACTTTTTTTAATCCAAACGAAAATAATTGTGCTATGGTGGCGACACGCCTCCAAAACAAAAAGAAGCGGGCCGACTTGTGCGCCAACACAAAGCCGACCCTGGGATCTCAACCCTTTAATCAACAAAGGAGTAAGACCTTGAACACTCATAGTAGCGCAACCGCGCTTGAAGAAACACCTCACGAAACCGAAACAATCCAAATCACAATCAGCGATGCTCTTAGACGTCGCGCTGAGGCAGTGATAAACGGCTGTTCGATCGATCCTCAGTGGCGGTCCATTATCCGTTACGCTTTGGAGATCAACGATCCTTTACTTCCTGACCTCGTGCGGCGCGCCGATGCTGGCGAACAGATTATCGACACGACGACTTTCTCGGAAACACTCGAAAGCAACGAAGACGATTCGAACGAAGAAAAGATCGAAGCCTTGGCCGAGATAATCTGTCGGGCTGGCGACGAGGCTGCGGCCGCAATATTCGTCTTGATGGGAGCGCTGGAAAACTCCGCGCATCCCAAACTACTTGCGAACTCGGCGAAGCACTTTGCCTTCACACGCTGTGCTGAGCTGAACCTGTATGGAATTGTTGACGCTCAGCTTCCGCTCGTCGAAGGCGAGTTGTTGGCAGACAGTTCGCCAGTATCTTGATGACGCTTAAAACCGAGAGCTCTCAGTATGCACAAATGTGCATCTGAGAGCTCTCAAATCCTTAGAACAGCAAGCCCCCTGACTCGATAGATTTTGACTTACCTGACTGAACTGCTTTGTTTGATTTCTTTCCGTGGCCTAATCGTTATCCGGATCGCGCTGTGACTGGCAGAGTTTAACGGCGCACCTATGTCGGATCGACGAGAAAGCAATCGGGATCTCTGAAAAGATAACCAGGATCGACGAAAACCGATTTCGGTTGCGAAAGATCCGATGTCGGAAGTGGAGTCCTCCATTGTGAACTCTCTCGAATCCTAAATGGGATCCGCAAAGATTCAGACGGGATTTCATGGATGCACGAAGCGATTTACAAAAACCCGATTGGGTGTCTCGCAAGCTGCGACAGAAGTCTGACGTAGCCGAGAAGTGATCCCGCGGATCCCGAAGCAATCCGCCGAGTGAAGAATATTAGCCGCAAAAAACACAAAAGGCACAAAGGAAAACCTTTGCGCCTTCTGTGCTTTTTTGTGGCTGAACTAAGCGTTATGGAGTGACGCGGAAGATGCCCCACAGACCGTTGTCGAACTGGAAGGACGACTGCGTTCTGTAGAGATAATCACCCGGGACCTTACCCGGTCCACCGGCGCCATTCACTGGAACGACGTCCATGTGATTGGACGCGCCGTGACCCTGCTGGGCGCCCTTCCACTCGGAGAGCGGATTGTTGCCAATCTGGGTCGAGTTGTTGATGTACGGCTCCTGCTGCCAGATGTGACCGTGAACCTGGAACACATTGTTGCGCGCGTGGCCGTTCGAATTGAGCACGCGGAAGCGAACAGGCGTTCCAGCCTTGGCCGTGAACACAGGCGTCACAGGATCGCCACCAACCACTGCGTTTGAAAGCGAGTTCGTGTAATCGACCGCACGAGTCTGCTCGAGTGGCAGGTCGGGCTCGTAGCCCATACGCTTCCACATCGGCTCGCTGCGATAGTTGACTGCCTTCTGACCGGAGTCTTCGGCATCCTCTTCTCCCGCAACGTTAGGAACTGCGGCCGCATCACCAGTCAGGTCACCGCGACGCAGGTTGACGTCAGTCTGGAACTGAAGAACGAATTCGCGGAACGAGGTGCCGTCGGTCTTGCTGACAGTCGCCTGCGCGCGCGAGTTTGTGTCTTCAATCCAGGTCGCGCCCTGCGGCTCAATGATGAGTGAACCGATCGCGCCCTTGTTCGAGTGCTTGATCGGGTCAGACGAGATCAGGTTGGTCGCGCCAAATTCAACCGGCGTAGCAACCTTCGTCGTACCGTTCATGCGAATGTCGCCCGCGTACCACTTGTACTTGACGGACTCACCCGGCTTCGCGGTCTGACGA